>Ga0209542_10008507_pt1 | contig 19129 bp, 22 predicted proteins | sample RifCSPhighO2_01_FD_184028 | JGI IMG/M metagenome (GOLD analysis project Ga0209542, IMG submission 184028) | Soil microbial communities from Rifle, Colorado - Rifle CSP2_plank highO2_0.1 (SPAdes) (version 2) | ecosystem: Environmental > Terrestrial > Deep subsurface > Rock core/Sediment ...
AGAAAATATAAAGATTCTGAAAAAACTAAAGAAGTAATCAACGGGCTTTTTAAAGAAGCTATCAAGGAATGGCCAGACACATTCAAGCTATCAGATGAGATTGAGCTGACTGCCGCCCGTCTTAATATCTGCGTGCCGTTTATGGAAGACATCCGGCTCTTTGAATTGGGGCAAGGCGAGTATGAAATCGTTGACGGAGCGTTTGAGCATCTTATTACCGAGGTTTCCAAGGGGAATAAAGGACAGTATTTCACACCGCGCCATGTTATTAAAATGTGCGTCAAGATGCTCGACCCAAAAGAAAACGAGTATGTGATAGATCCGGCATGCGGTTCCGGCGGATTCTTGCTCCACGCGATGTATCACGTCTGGGATAATTTTCTGAAAAACGAGTCGGCAAAAAAGGCCTACGCCGCCAAATATCTTTTCGGCACCGACTTTGACGACAATATGCGGCGTATCTCACAGGCGCTTATGCTTATTGCTGGGGATGGCAAGCACCACATTTTCAAGCGGGACTCTCTGGACGCGCGGGAGTGGACAGGGCAAGAGGCGGAAGACGCGCGCGTCGCACTCAAACCTTTATTGCGAACTCTTGAAAATAGCGAAAGCAACAAGGAAAACCACCTAACTTATCGGCATTTGAATTTTGATATTCTGCTTACGAATCCGCCGTTTGCCGGAGAAAACCCGGAGCAGGGGCTTTTGCGCCAATATGAACTTGCGAAAAAAGAAGGAGGCAAACTTCGCAACAATGTCGAACGGCACATACTTTTTATAGAGCGGACGCTCGATATGCTCCGACCCGGCGGACGAATGGCAATCGTGTTGCCGCAAGGTGTTCTCAATAATACAAATATGGAATACGTCCGTGAATTTCTCTTCGGCAAAGCGCGAATACTAGCCGTTGTTGGGCTTCACGGGAATACCTTTAAACCACACACTGGCACGAAAACCAGCGTTTTGTTTTTGCAAAAATGGTCCAAAGACGAAAAACCGTCGAGGGATTATTCAATTTTCATGGCAGTATCCAAGAAAGGCGGCAAAGACAATTCCGGCGACTACATTTTCAAAAAGGATGCGAGTGGAAATTATGTTCACGACACCAAAGGTCGCAAAGTCCTTGACCACGACCTCGACGAAATCGCGGATGGTTTTTTTAAAGTTCACAAAAGAACAAAAAATTAGTTTTTAATTCTTATGACAAATGAATCTTTACAAAAAATACAAGATATATTAGGAGAAATTGCCCAGAACATTGGATATACACCATTTTATAAAAATTATAGTTTTTGGATGTCTCTGGGGAGTATTATTGTTCTTTCCTTAACTTTACGTTGGTTAATTAAATATACACGTGCCACAGAAAAGATACTTAATAATCAAATTATGCCAACAGTGGATGTGAATATGCTATATAACAAAGAGTTTGATAAAACTTATTTTTGGTTTTTAAATACCTCGAAAATACCCGCAATGGTTTCAATGATTTTGAAGACGCAAGACGAAGAACACAAAATAGAATCACTCCGTATTGAACCGTATCATGAACAAATTAAAAATCTTAAGAGAACAGCAATAAAGTTTGATTTTTTAAAAGGGCAAAATGCTAAAGAAGCAAATGTTAGTCTAACAACTACTGTAAAGCCAGCAACTGATAATCAAGAAATAGAGTCGTCTTTTACCAAAAATTATAGATTCGATCCTAACACGAAAGAATGGAATGAGACCACTTGGAATTTTCCAGACATCCCATTTCCTCAATAATTAATTTATGGCTGTCTACTCAGTAATCCAAAAATCTCAACTTGAAGGCACGAAGCGGCTGGATGCGGAATATTACCAGCCGGAGTATTTAACCCTTCTGGATCGTGTTCAGAATTTTCCTAACAAGAACTTATCGGGTGTCGCAATTATCCGCAGTGGCACAACTCCGGTGGATAGAGACGATTCCTGTAAAGAGGGGATAATTTTACTCAAGACTACCGATATTCGTAACAATACGTTGCATAAAGAAAATGATTACTACTTCATCAATGAGCAGATAGATAGTAGGATGTCTAAAACGAGGCTTTTATCTGCAGACGTACTTATCAATATAGTGGGGGCGTCTCTAGGTGTGATAGGGCGAGTGGCTTTTGTTCCGGTCAATTTTCCTCGAACTAACATTACACAGGCGATGGCTCTCATTCGTTTGGAAGACAGCTCTTTTCTGCCAGAGTTTCTCTTCGCCTTTTTGATTTCCAGATACGGACGATTCCAAGTTGATAGGCTGGCTCGTCCGACCGGACAATTTAATCTGAATTTAGAGGAACTCGGTACGTTTAGAATCCCACAGATTGCAAAAGAACAACAACAGCGAATAAGAAAACTTGTTGAGGATTCAGAGGAAAGACTTCGACTTTCTCAAACACTTTATGCCCAAGCCGAAAATTTACTATTGGAAGAACTGGGACTGAAAGATTTTAAAGCAGACGAGGATTTATACAGTGTGGTTAATTTTTCAGAAGTCAAAAAAGCGAATCGCGTTGACGCCGAGTACTTCCAGCCGAAATACGAAAAACTTGAATCAAAAATCCAAAAATACGAGCATAAACTGCTTGGAAAGGTACTAGAAAATGTTCCGGCAAAGTTTGACCCAATGAAACAACCGGACAAGTCGTTCAAGTATGTTGAACTTTCGAATATCAATGCTACAATCGGTATTATTGATGGATTTTCGGAAGCACTTGGCAAAGAAACACCGAGCAGAGCAAAACGAATTTTGAAAGAAAAGGATGTAATTGTTTCAAGTGTGGAGGATTCTTTGGGAAAAGTCGCGTTGGTGCACAAAGATCAAAAAGATTTTCTGGCATCAACCGGTTTTTTCCAATTCCGAAGTAAAGAAGTTTTACCGGAAGTTTTACTTGTGCTCGCGAAAAGTGTTGTTTTTCAGTGGCAACTGGAAAAGCGTTGTGCTGGCACTATTCTTACCGCCGTACCGAAAGAGAGCATAAATGATATACTCATTCCAGTTTTGCCAAAACCAACCCAGCAAAAAATCGCCGAGTTGGTGCAAAAATCTCACGAATCCCGCAAAAAGGCAAAAGAATTATTGGAAGAAGCTAAACACAAGGTTGAAGAGTTAATAGAGAGCAGTTAAAAAACTATGGCTAAAATAAAACATGGAGCCGCTGGCGTTTAAAATCAGACCCAAGAATTTGGCCGAATTTATTGGCCAGAGACACTTGGTGGGGAAGGGGAAACCGTTTGAAATCGCCATAGCGAAGAAGCATCTATTATCCTTTATTTTCTGGGGACCGCCCGGAGTCGGCAAGACGACTTTGGCGAAAATATACGCGGAGGCTCTTAATGCCCAGTACCACCAACTTTCAGCCGTATCTGCGAGCAAAGAAGACATCAGGAAGATTATTGATACCGAGGGCGGACTTTTCGGTCCGAAGATTTTGTTCCTTGACGAAATTCATCGGTTCAATAAAGCTCAGCAGGATTTTCTCCTGCCCTTTGTCGAATCGGGTAAATTAACTCTGATAGGGGCCACGACCGAGAATCCTAGCTTTGAAGTTATCCCGGCTCTGTTGTCACGTTGCCGAGTCTTTGTTTTAAACGAGTTGTCTGATGCGGAAATGGAAGAGATTATAAAACGTGCCGGATTCTCAATAAACAAAGAGGCGGGCGACTGGCTTATCGGAATGGCGGGAGGCGATGCTAGACAAGCCATCGCTATGATTGAAAATACGCACAGACTCTATGGAGATGTAACTGTCGAGAATTTAAAGAACATGCTCCAGTCAAAGCATTTGCGTTACGATAAAAAAGGAGATGAGCACTATAATACAATCAGCGCATTTATCAAAAGCATGCGCGCCAGCCAACCTGACACCGCGCTGTATTATTTGGCCCGAATGATTGAATCCGGCGAAGACCCTAAATTCATTGCCAGGCGCATGATTATCTTCGCGAGCGAAGATGTTGGCATGAAAGATCCTCACGCCTTGCCTTTGGCCAACGCTGTATTTCGAGCGGTGGAAACTGTCGGGCTTCCCGAAGCCGGTATCAATCTTTCCCACGGAGTGATTTATCTTTCCTTAGCGTCGAAAAATAGGTCTGTCTATCACGCCTATCTCGCCGCAATGTCTGATGCCAAAGAATATGGCAATTTGCCCATCCCTCTCAAGATTCGCAATGCCCCGACTAAACTCATGAAAGACCTTAAATATGGCGAGGGGTATGACCTGCCTGCGCAGGCAGGAAAATATACCAAGGAAGATTTATTGCCCGAGAAAATAAAAGGCAAAAGGTACTTTCTTTAACGCTTGCCTTAAAATGGGGTCTTGATATAATTCATGTATATGAACGATTTCGAAAACGAAAACTTTTTGCGCAAGAACGCCGTTTGGCTCGTGGTGTTGGCCGCTCTTGTGGTCTTCGGTTTTCTCTTGTTTAAGGGTTGGGACAAGATTGTCAACGATGAGATTGATGGCATGATTACTATCACCGGTAACTTCAGTTGTCTTCCTGTCAAAACAAAAGTTGAAGCGCCTGAAACATGTACTCTCGGAGTGAGAAGTCGCGACGGTCTCCACTATGCTCTCGATATTAGTCGTATTCAAGATGCCAATACCGACCTGAAGACGGAAGATACTATTGCCGTGACGGGTACTCTTGAACCAGAGGGAGAAGTACCGGCACCCGAATGGGCCGACTACGATATCGCGGGTGTAGTGCTAGTCAATACTCTGTTGCGCACTCGCTAGTGCGCCACTGCGAAGCATAGGATTCTTTTCGCGCCGGCGGCGCGCAGAGCGCGCCGCGCCTCGGCGAAAGTTGAACCAGTGGTGGTAACGTCATCCAGGACAATAACGCATTCTCCTGCCACAGACGGCGCGTTTAAGATTTTCATTGATTGGGTGAGGTTTTCAAGACGCTCCCTTTTTGATGCAGTCTTGATCTGGCTCTCGGTCTCTCGTATTTTTACTAGTTGTCTGGGCAGATATCTAAACATTTTTTCGCTGTCACACCTCATAATCTCTTCGGCGAGAAGTTCGGACTGATTCCATCCCCGTTCGAATCGTCGTTTATCTGAAATAGGCATCGGCACTAATATTGGTTTACCCCATTTCTCAAAAAGAGCGAGGTCGGCGAGTTCGTGCCGAATGTGGTCGTAGAGAATCTCTCCGAGCTTTTCGGCCATCCGGATATTGCCGCTATATTTAAGTTCCCAGACGATTTCCTTGACAAGGGGATGGCTGTAATTGAAAAGAGCCATGGTGTTTTTATCTTCCAGAGTATCAGCCGGCGGCAGAGTCTCAAGGAGCACTCCGGCGGAAAGCGCTTCAAGTTCTAAGACTTTAGGGTTTCGCGGGAAGAGGAAGTCGACACACAGGTCTCTGATGCGGGATAAAAAATACATGAAGAGATTATGATATTATAAAACACATATGGCACCCTTTGCATTTTTGTCCAAATTTCTCAATAAGGATGCGCCAGTAGCGCTGGGTATTGACATAGGTTCTTCGGCTATCAAGATAGTTCAACTCAAGAAGAAAAACGGCCAAGCGGTGCTCGAGACATACGGTGAATTGGCTCTAGGCCCTTATACCGGTGCCGGGGTGGGCCAAGCGGTGGCACTGGCGCCCGACAAAATTGCCCAGGCGATTACGGATTTAATGAAAGAAAAAGAGGTTAACACCACCACCAAGAAGTGTGGTATCTCCATCCCGTTCGCCTCGTCTCTCATGTCAGTCATTGAAATGCCGAATGTCAGTCCCAAACAACTGGCAGTCATGGTGCCACTTGAGGCGCGCAGGTATATTCCGGTTCCTATTTCTGAAGTGATGCTCGATTGGTCTGTTATTCCGAAAAGCGAAGTGCGAGAAGAGGATTCCTCGGAATACACCGCCACGGAAGAGCGTTCATCAGTCGAGATGGGTAAGACTTCGACCGCTCTTGCTAAGGTTGATGTTCTGATTGTGGCCATACACAACGAGACTATTGCTCGCTATCAAGAAATTGTGGCCAAAAGCGGCTTGGAAGTCGGCTTTTTTGAAATCGAGATATTCAGCACTATGCGCGCGGTGCTTGATGAGGCGCTTCGACCGGTGATGATTATGGATATGGGCGCCGCCTCGACCAAACTCTATGTTGTAGAGCGCGGGATTATTCGTTCCTCACATACTATCAATCGCGGCTCGCAGGATATTACCGCCACCATTTCCAAATCTCTGGGGCTCTCTCTCGAGCGCGCGGAAGTGATGAAGCGGCAAGTGGGAGCGGCGGGTGAGGATAAAAATTTGACTGATGTCATTGTTCTTGCCCTCGATTACATCTTTACCGAAGTCAACAATGCCCTTCTAGCCTTTGAGAAGAAGCATAACAAGACTATCTCGAAGGTCATTCTAGTGGGCGGCGGCTCTGCCCTTAAAGGTTTGTCGGAGCTGACTAAAAATAATTTTAAGACAGATGTAGTCATAGCCAACCCTTTCAATAAGGTTTCCGCACCGGCTTTCCTCGAAAATATTCTTAAAGAAACCGGCCCGGAATTTGCCGTTGCCATCGGCCTGGCTCTGCGCAAACTGGCAGAAGAGGAATAGGAGCCTGCCTGCCGGTAGGCGAGTTATAAACACTCTTCGTGTTTCAGTGAATTGATTTCTGTTGTATAATTTGGCGGAATGGAACCGAAATTTCAATCATCTTTCATTCCCAAAGGTCCCATCTCGTCTGCTACCCCGGATACTCCGATGGGGCGCAAGACGAGAGAGAAGAGTTTATTTGCATTTTTGGCTTTGATTATTTTCAACATCTCGATTGTCTTAGCTCTAGGGGTGTTCGGATATAAATTTTATCTCAAGTATAGTATCGATAAAATGGGCGCTGACTTGGAGAACGCCCGAACCACTCTTCAACCGGAGACTATTCGTGAACTGACTCGCCTTGACAATCGTATTATCTCGTCTCGGGAGCTGATTCTAGGGCATCAAATTCTTTCTCCCCTGTTTGCCTTTCTGGAAGCCTCCACTCCGCGAACAGTGCGTTTCAGCGATTTTCGCTACTCGGTGACCGGGCAGGGCCTAGAACTGTCAATGATAGGCGAGGCGCGGGGGTACGCAGCGCTTGCTCTTCAAGCCGATATTTTTGACAAGAGCCAATATTTTAAAGACCCCATTTTTTCTGACCTCAACCTGAATGCGAAGGGAGACGTCAATTTTTCTTTCAGGGCGGTCGTAGAACCGAGCCTAATGTCCTACCGGAGGGAAGTGGAACGTATCGGTGCTCCTACGGCTTCGACAAGCTCACCGCAAGTTGCTACATCAACACCAAATTAAAATGAAAACTAATACCGCTATCGTCTTGCTTCTCTTGTCCATCGGGCTTTTCTACACCTTTACCAATGGTCAATACCGGGATGTGAAAAAATTGAGCCTTCTCTCAAGTGAGTATAAAAACGTCCTTCAAAACATTTCTGCCATCATCGAATTGAGAGACAACTTGCTTGTTACTTATAGAATGTTTCCCAGAGCAGAAATTGAACACATAAACAAAGTTTTACCGGACAACATTGATGTTGTTCAATTGGCTCTCGATCTTGACGGTGTAGCTTCGCGGCATGGCATCTCTATTAAGAGTATTCAGGCGGAAGTGGGTGCGGATAACAATGCGGACCTCATCGTCTTGCCAGAGAACGCGAAAGTCTATGAAAAAGTCACGGTCTCGTTCAGTTTTGTTTCAAACTACGAAAACTTCACGCGCCTGCTTGCCGATATAGAAAAGAGTTTGCGAATTATGGATATCAAGTCTATCGCGTTCAAGACAAGCGAGTCCGGTCTGTATGATTATCAAATATCGGTCGACACATATTGGCTTAAATAGTATGGAAATACTGACAAAAAACAAAGGAATATTGGCGGCGGTCACTCTCTTTATCGTAGCGATGTTCTCGTATAATCTTTTCTTCAAATCGGAGACGATGACGGTGCCTTCTGAATTATCGGCCTCCAACATCGGAGACGACCTCATTAAAATACGCGGGGAATTGCAAAAAGTGACCTTGGATCGAACGGTATTCTCTTCCTCCGGCTATCTTCTATTGACTGATTTCAGCACGGCTATACCGCAACAGGCAACTAGCCGACCCAATCCCTTCGATATTATCGGTCGAGATTGAAAACGATGGCTAGCCCTGTCAATGCTAAGGGGTCAGTCCCTAATATTCCGACCAGAAGTCTCAAGGATATAGAAGTTTCTGGCAAAATCCTTGAATATATACCGCAAGAATCCGCCGAACATTATCGGGTAGCGCCTATAGGGGTAAAGGACGGCGTGCTCGAAGTGGGCGCCTTAGACCCGAATGATTTGGAAGCTCGTGACGCGCTCAACTTTATCTCTTCACGCATCGGCATGCCTTACAAGCTCTTTCTCATTAGTGAGAATGATTTCGGGCTAATGCTTGAAAAATACAAGGGGCTCTCCGGGGAAGTGACTAAAGCGCTCTCCGAACTTGAATCGGAACTGCTGACCAGCGCGCCCTTGGAAGCCAAGGGTGGGGAGGCGAAGAAGCTGTCAGAAGCCAATATCGTAGAAGATGCTCCGGTTACCAAAATTGTCGCCACCATCTTAAGTTACGCTTCAGAAGGTAAAGCTTCCGACATTCACATCGAGCCGATCTCCGAAAGTGTTCGGGTACGTTTCCGCGTCGATGGAGTGCTTAACACTTCGCTCGTCCTGCCGCTCAAAGTTCACTCGGCGGTCGTGGCCCGCATTAAAATTCTCTCAAACATGCGCTTGGATGAGAAGCGTAAACCACAAGACGGCCGCTTCTCTGCCAAAATTGAAGGCAGAAAGATTGATTTCCGCGTTTCCACTTTCCCAATCTATTATGGCGAGAAAGTAGTGATGCGCATTCTCGACCAGTCCCAAGGCCTGCGGACTCTTGACGACATGGGCTTCTCGGAAACGAATTTGAAATTAATAAGGAAGGCGATCCAGCGTCCGTATGGCCTGGTACTCATCACTGGTCCCACTGGTTCCGGTAAATCAACCACTCTTTACGCGATGCTTAAAGAAGTGGACAGGGACCACAGAAACGTGCTTTCGCTTGAGGACCCGGTGGAATACAGCATAGAAGGCGTCTCACAATCTCAAATTCATCCGGAGATAGATTACACCTTTGCCAACGGCCTGCGCACCACCTTTCGCCAGGACCCAGATGTCATTATGGTGGGGGAGATTCGAGATAAGGAAACGGCGGAGCTTGCTATTCAGGCGGCCTTGACCGGTCACCTTGTTTTCTCCACTCTCCACACCAACAATGCCATTGGCGCTATCCCGCGACTGATAGACATGGGAGTTGAACCTTTCTTAATTGCCCCGACACTTATTCTCACTATGGCTCAAAGATTGGTGCGCAAGCTCTGTCCCGGAGGTGGTAAGGCGATTCCTGTCGAGGACTCTATTAAATTGATGATCGATAAACAATTTGAAGATTTGCCCCTGGAGTTCAAAAAGCAACTTTCTTTCGGCAAGGAGGTGTATGAAATTAAGCAGATGCCCGAGTGCCCGAACGGCACCTCCGGGCGCGTGGCTGTGGTGGAGGTAATCGAGATGGATAAGGATATCGAAACAGTCATTCTCCAAAACCCGACAGAGACAGAACTCCACAAAGTAGCCCGCGCCAAGGGGATGCTTTCCATGAAAGAAGACGCCATTCTCAAGGCTTTTCAGAGGATTATTCCATTTGAGGAAATTAATACGCTATAATGGAAACATGGGTAAAAAATACACAGTTCTGATAGTGGACGACGATAAGTTTCTTCTTGAGTTGTATAAGAAAAAATTTGAGCGTGAGGGCGCCCAAATGGATGTGGCGGTCGGTTCTGAAGAGGCGCTTGTCAAACTGCGCGGTGGTAGCTCGCCTGATATTCTCATTCTTGATATCATCATGCCAAATATGGATGGCATTGAACTCTTAGAAACTATTCGTAAAGAGAAGCTCGTTCCTAATGCTGTCGTCATTATGCTCACCAACGAAAGTAGCCAGGACAAAATCGAGCAAGCAAAAAAGCTCGGCATCAAGGGCTATATTGTTAAGGCCACGGCTATCCCAACGGAGGTAGTCGAGCAAGCCCTCAAAATTGCTAATCTAGAAACTAAGTGATATGTCTACTGCGCAAGAAAAACTTTTAAATGAGCTGATCGACATCATGGTCAAAGAGGGCGCTTCCGACCTTCATCTTTCGGAAGGTCGGCCGCCGGTCATTCGAGTCTCGAGCTTCTTGATTCCTCTGGTGAAAATGTCCGTACTCTCGCGTACGAATATGGAGGGATTTCTCACAATTTTTCTTTCTTCGGAAGCGGCGACAGAATTCGAGAATCGCAAAGAGGTCAACTTCGCCTACAGTAGCGCCGGCGGAATGCGCTTCCGTTGCAATGTCTTTCTCTCGCTCGGCCGGTTGAATGTGGCCATGCGGTTGATACCGACCAAAGTAAAAAGTTTCGAGGAACTGAATCTGCCGCCGATTCTCGAAACTTTCGCCAAGCGTCAACAGGGCTTTTTTTTGGTAGTGGGTCCGGTTGGGGTGGGTAAGTCAACTACGCTCGCCACGATGATAGAGACAATTAATCTTGAGAGGCTTGAGCACATCATCACCATTGAGGACCCCGTTGAATACATTTTCGAGTCCAAAAAAGCCATTATTGACCAGCGCGAAGTCAAGCTCGACACCCCCGATTTCCACACTGCCCTTCAAGGCATTTTTCGTCAGGATGCCGATATCGTAATGATTGGCGAGATGCGCGACCCGGAAACAATTTCCACTGCGGTCACTGCCGCTGAAACCGGACACTTGGTGCTTTCGACTCTGCACACCAACAATGCCAGTCAAACCGTGGACCGCGTCATTGATTCATTTCCGGCTGACCAGCAGACCCAAATTCGTATCCAGTTGGCCGGGTCTCTGTTAGGCATATTTTCCCAGCGCCTTCTGCCGCGTATCTCCGGCGGACTCGTTCCTGCATTTGAGCTTTTAATCAACAATAATGCCACCGCCAATTTGATTCGCGATAAGCGAACCCAGGAGATTGCTTCTGTCATCGAAACCAGTTCAGGGGAGGGGATGATTGATCTCAACAAACGCCTGGCCGAATTGGTCAGGTCCGGCGAAGTGACTATGGAAAATGCTCTTCAATTTTCCTCTGATCCCAAGACGCTTAAGCGTATGGTATAGTTCAGTAAACTCACTATCAATAGACATCCATGCTTTTTAATTATAAAGCTCTCGAAAATTCTGGGAAACTCGTCTCTGGCTCGATTGGAGCAGTTTCTCTCGATGTGGCCGTCAGTTCTTTGCAGAGACGCGGGCTTACTATCTCTGAGATAGAACCCGCCGAGAAGGAATCGTGGTTATCTAACATTCACTTTGGTTCGGGTATCTCGCATAAGGAAGTGGTCATACTCTCGCGGCAAATGGCCACCCTTTTCGAAGCGCAGGTTCCCGCTCTCAAGATTTTTACTCTTCTCTCGAGTGAGCTGGAAAACAAAAGTCTTAGAAAAAGTCTGACCCAAATCGTGGATGACTTACAGGCGGGTAGCAGTATTTCTAAGGCTCTCGCCAAACACCCGGCCATCTTTTCTGATTTCTACGTCAACATGGTTAGGTCTGGCGAAGAGACGGGTAAATTAAGCGAAACTTTCCATCATCTAGCCGACTACCTCGACCGTAACTACGAGGTAGTCTCCAAGGCCCAAAATGCTCTGGTTTATCCGGCTTTCGTTATTACTGTTTTTGTCGCAGTGATGGCCTTGATGTTTACAGTGATTATTCCGAAGATAAGCCTCATTATCATTGAGTCTGGTCAGACGGTGCCGTTCTATAGTCGAATTGTTTTCGCTGTGAGTGATTTTCTGGTCAGTTACGGCATTGTCCTGCCTATCGCTCTGGTTATTTTCGGATTTTTTGTCGTGCGCTATACACGCACAGTCGAGGGTCGGTCGGCTTTGGCTCGTTTCAAACTGTCCGTGCCTTATATAGGCGGTCTTTATAAGAAACTCTATCTTTCAATCATCTCGGACAATATGAGTACTATGGTTCTCTCCGGTATCCCTATGGTCAAAGTCATCGAGGTCACTGCCGCCGTGGTTGGTAACGAAGTTTATAAGCACATTCTTGAAGAAAGTCTGTTGGCTGTGGAAGGGGGGAGTTCATTTTCGCAGGCACTTTCCCAATATGAGGAAATCCCGGGAATGCTCGTTCAGATGATAAAGGTGGGCGAAGAATCCGGCGAACTCGGTTCAATTTTGGGTACTATGGCTCACTTTTACCAAAGAGAGGTAATGAATGCCGTTGATACTTTGGTGAGCTTGATTGAACCGGTCATGATTGTTCTTTTAGGCCTGGGGGTTGGTATTCTTTTGGCTTCCGTGCTTATCCCCATATACGACATTGCTAATTCCGCGGGATTATAGGATATAATGGATGTATCACTCGACACAGGTGATTTATAAACTGTAGATAAAATTGTTAAAGTTAATATGAGCAATAGAACAAGAGGTTTCACTCTCATCGAGCTTTTGGTGGTTATCGCCATCATCGGCATCCTTTCTTCGGTGGTGCTGGCGTCTCTCAATACCGCCCGAGGCAAAGGCAATGACGCCAAAGTCAAGTCGCAACTTTCGGGTCTTCGAGCTTCGGCTGAGATTTATTATGATAACAACGGCAGTTATGGTACTGCTCAGACAGTATGCACAGCGGGCATGTTTGCCGATGCGCCTTCGGGAATGTCTCAATATACCAATGCAGCTAATTATCCCAACGGTGCAACTCTGTCTTGTCGGTCCACGGCATCTCCAACGGCCTATGCCGTATCGGCTCTTCTGCCTGGACTGGGAGGTACCAACTCTTGGTGTGTTGACAGTCTCGGTAGCTCTGAATTGAGAACTACGGCTATTACGACATCCGCTTGTTAGCCATTCCTAAATTGCCTAAAAACATGATTAGAAAAGAAAAAGGGTTTACTCTTATCGAACTCTTGGTAGTCATCGCCATCATCGGCATCCTTTCTTCGGTGGTGCTGGCGTCTCTCAATACCGCCCGAAGCAAGGGTAATGACGCTAAGGTAAAGGCCCAACTTTCAGGACTGAGAGCGGCGGCGGAAGTTTACTACGACTCGAACGGTAATTATGGCGCCGCCGCTTCAGATCTATGTTCTGACGCTTTCTTTACGGACGTTAATTCTGGCTTGGTTCAATATGCGGACCAAGCTAATTATCCGACTGGCGCAACGCTCTCATGTCACACAGACGGCACCGCCTACGCAGTTTCGGCATTGCTCTTGAGTGTCAGCGCGGGCGAAGCCTGGTGCGTGGACAGCACAGGTGCTTCCAAACAAATTGGTGCTACTCTCGCTGACGGAATCACAGTCTGTCCGTAAAATAACTTCAAGGTTTGTTATAATGAAAGGATGACTAAAGTCATCCTTTTCGTTTTAGCCATTGTTACCACATAGGAGTCTCCTCTGCGGTATCCATGGTAAGATACTACTATGGCGTTAAGGAAAGATCCGTTTGCTGTTGGGGAATACTATCATTTGTATAGTCGAGGGGTTGATAAAAGAAAGGTCTTTCTAAATGCCCAAGATTATCGGAAGTTTCAATTTCTAATGTATGTCTGTAATTCTGAAAAGAGTATAGTTTTACGTAATATTAGAAAAAGTTTTGATAGAGGTGAGACCATTGTGGATATAGGGGCGTTTTGTTTAATGCCGAATCATTTCCACATTCTTGTCAGAGAAAAAATTGAAAACGGTATCTCGCTTTTCATGCGCAAGCTCCTAACTGGTTATTCAATGTATTTCAATTTGAAACACGATCGTAAGGGAAAACTTTTTGATGGAGCCTTTAAGGCGATCAATGCTAGTGATGATAGGTATTTGAAATATCTTTATTCCTATATTCATTTAAATCCCGCTAAGTTGATTGATAAAAATTGGAAATATAATATGAGAGGAGACAACAAGGAAATATTGAATTTTTGTTTATCATATTCCAATTCCAGTATTGGCGAATATAGAAATAGTCACTATAAAATTATTGATCCACGACATTTTCCAGAGTATTTTCCGTCCTACTCAAATCATATAGAAGAGTTAGTAGAGTGGCTACAATTTACCACATAGGAGTCTCCTATGTGGTGGTTGTGAATTGCTATAATACGGAAATGATTACCTTTTTTCTTTTCGTTTTGGGTACTGTTGTTGGTAGTTTCCTTAATGTCGTTGCTCTGCGTTGGGGCACCGGGCGCACACTTCTTGGCAGATCGTCCTGCCCTTTTTGCGGGAAGAAACTCAAATGGTGGGAACTTGTGCCGATTGTGAGTTTTTTAGTGTTAAGAGCGAGATGCCAAGGATGCCAGGCGAAAATCTCTTGGCGGTACCCCTTGATTGAACTCTGGACAGGATTGGTCTTTGCCACCGTTCCCTATATTTTTATACCCATTTTTTGTATTTATATAGTTATTACTATCTACGACCTGAGACATAAAATTATTCCTGACTCTTTAGTTTATGCAAGCATAATGCTTGCCTTGGTCTTGAGACTCATATCGGGCGGGGGTCTCTGGGATTGGTTCTCGGGACCAATGCTGTTTACTTTCTTTGGGTCAATTTGGCTCCTCTCCCGCGGGAGGGCTATGGGTTTGGGCGATGCCAAGCTCGGTCTCTCTGTTGGTCTTCTACTGGGAGCTTCACAGGGTTTCTCTGCCATCGTGCTTGCCTTCTGGATTGGGGCTTTAGCTTCCATCGTCTATCTATTTTTCAATAAAAATCTTACAATGAAGAGCGAGGTTCCGTTCGCGCCTTTTATCGTAGCGGGCGCTTGGGTGTCTCTGGTGTTCGATCTGAATATTTTTTATGTCACTTTATTCTAAAGACAATCGCGGGTTTACCCTTATTGAACTCCTAGTCTCTATCAGTATAGTGTCTGTCATACTGACAGTCATAGTCTTGAATCAATCAACTTATACCGATAGTATCGCCCTTTTTAACTTGGCTGATGAAATCAGTTCGACGGTTTCTCAAGCGCAGGCGTATGGTATAGGGGTAAGAGAATTCTCTCCTGGCTCTAGCGAATTTAGTATTTCTTATGGCCTCACGTTCAATATCCTTGCTTCCGGTTCCAATAAAGCATATCTCTCTTTTGCCGACCGGAATAACAACAAAATCTACGACGGGAACTGGTCATGTCCGACGGGAGGTGCTTCGGAGTGCCTGGGAAAAGTTGACATTACTCGTAACAGCTTTATCGAATCACTCTGTGTCGTCAGAGTGAGCGCAGCGGATATCTGTACTGTCGGTCGGGTAGATATTAGTTTTGCCCGCCCCAATACCGAAGCTCAAATTCTCTTCTTTAACAATGGCGGACAATTATTTAATCCGGCCAACATGAAAGGAGCCAAAATTGTGCTCGAGAGTTCCGGAGGATTGACTCGGTTGGTCACGGTCTACGCCACCGGACAGATATCGGTACAATAGTTCAATCATGTTCGCTACAAGTAAAATGAAAAAGGGATTCACATTAATCGAATTGATGGTCGCCATATCGATTTTTATAGTCGTGATGATGATTTCTATGGGCTCAATTATCGGTGTCTTTGACGCCAACCGTAAATCGAGGTCTTTGAAAACGGTACTGAATAATCTCAATCTGGCCGTCGAGAGTATGTCAAAAGAAATGCGGTTTGGCAAAAATTACCATTGTGGTTCTGGTACTGTGACGATACCGCAAAATTGTCCCAGCGGTGGCACACTGATGAGTTTTCTCTCCAGCGACAATGTTCAAATCACTTATCGTCTCAATAGCCAAACTATTGAAAAGCAGGTCGGCGGTGGCGTCTACATCGCGGTAACCGCACCGGAGATTGTTATGGATGACCTTGTTTTTTACACTCTCGGCGCCGGTACGAGCGATTCTCTCCAACCTAAGGTGCTGATAAAGATAAAGAGTCATGCTGGTGTAGGTGGCGGTCAGACGGATCTCACCTTACAAACTCTTGTTTCCCAGCGCACTTTTGATATTTAATATGAAAAATCAAGGATTTACCATCATAGAGAGTCTGATAGCCATCACTATTTTGATACTTGCCATTACAGGCGCGGCAAGCGCTGTACAGACAGGCATCTCATCCTACATCTTCTCGAAGAACCAGGTGATTGCTTTCTATCTTGCTCAAGAAGGATTTGAACAAATCAGAAATATTCGCGATGAGAACGGCCTAAGGAGCCAAAATTGGCTTGCCGGCTTGTCAGCTAATTCAAACGACCCGTGTTATTTCGGTAACGCCTGTATCATTGACCCCGTCAACAGCAACATCCCCACCCGTTGTAGCGCTCCCGGGAACTGCCCGGTGCTTCGACAGGACACATCCACGGGTTTTTTCGGTTACACTTCAGCTTGGCCGGTTACCATTTTCAGGAGGGAAATCGAGTTGACTCAGATTAATGCGAATGAAATCTCGATTCTGGTGACGGTCGATTGGTCGAAAGGTATAGTTAACAGGCAATTCAGAGCCAGAGAAAATATTTTGAATTGGCAATAACATGCTTAATCAACAACAAAATCAAAGAGGTTTTACACTTTTCATAGCGCTTGTCGTGATGGGAACGCTTCTCTTAATTGCCGCGGGTATAGTGAGTCTTGCCACGAGACAAGCGCTGATATCTGCTTCTGCCCGTGAATCTCAGCACGCATTCTATGCCGCCGACACCGGCATCGAATGCGCCCTCTATTGGGATGTTCAAAATTTTACCGGGATTAGCGCCTTTGCCACCTCGACGGGCTCAACTATTTTTTGCAACAAAGATGCCAATAACCCTGACAATCAATGGGTAGTGGGTGGCAGCTATACCAGCGTCATAAACCGTATCGACTTTCTTCCAGACCCGTATTGCACTATCGTGACGGTCAGCAAAGGAATTGACGGCAGCACTAAGATAGAATCTCTGGGTTACAATACTTGTGATTTGTCGAATCCACGACGTGTGGAACGCGCTATCCGCGCCATATATTAAGAATGCCAAGAGTCTCGAAGGATATAAAAGAACGAGTCAAGAAACTGCGTGAGACTATAGAGCGTCATCGCCAGCTTTACCACACTCACGATCAGCCGGAAATCTCCGACGAAGCTTATGACGCGCTTTCCCGCGAACTCGAGCAGTTTGAATCACAATACCCGTCGTTAGCCACTCCGGATTCACCCACCCGTCGAGTGGGTGGGGAAGTGCTCGAGAAATTCGAGAAAGTGGCACACGTTGTTCCTCAATGGTCTTTTAACGATGCGTTTGATGAAAGTGATATCCGTGCTTTTGATGAGAGAGTGAGGCGGGGTCTCAAAAACTCTCCTGAATATATCGTCGAACTTAAAATAGACGGTCTAAAGATAGTTCTGACATATGAAAATGGCGTACTAAAGACAGCCGCTACACGCGGCGACGGCAGAGTTGGCGAGGATGTCACAAACAATATTCGCACTATCGAATCGATACCGCTTAAACTTGAAAGAGCGATTAATATCATAGTGGAAGGTGAAATCTGGATGTCAAAGACGGTTTTTGACAAATTGAATCAAGAGAGAAAAAAGAGAGGTGAAGAACTGTTTGCCAACCCCCGCAACATCGCCGCCGGTTCCATTCGTCAGTTGGACCCAGCTGTGACCAGCGCCCGCAAACTCGATTCGTTTATGTACGATATTGCCCTCTTTGAAAACACTTTCTCACCGGTTACTCAAGAAGAAGAACTCGAACTTTTACGACAACTTGGTTTCAAGGTCAACCCGCATTTTAAAAGATTAGGAGATATCGAGAAAGTGATTAAATATTGGACATTATGGGAAGGGCGGAAAGAGAAGGAAGATTATCTTGTGGACGGCATTGTGGTCAAAGTCAACGAAAAGAAATTTCAGGACACTCTGGGCTATACCGGCAAAGCGCCGCGCTTTGGCATCGCTTTCAAATTCCCGGCTGAACAAGTGACAACCGTGGTGAAAGATATAACGCTCCAGATTGGTCGGACAGGCGTGCTCACTCCCGTGGCGATCCTTGAGCCGGTTCTAGTTGCCGGCTCGACCGTCTCGCGAGCCACCCTGCACAATGAGGATGAGATAAAACGCAAAGATATCCGAATAGGAGATACGGTAGTGATACAGAAAGCTGGAGATGTCATTCCGGAAGTGGTGAGGGTGATGGAGGAGATGAGAACCGGCCAGGAGCGAGTCTTCAAATTCCCGACCCGCTTTCCGCTCTGTGGCGATGATGGACGGATTGAGCGAATCCCTGGTCAAGCGGCCTATCGTTGTGTGGCTAAAAATTCATATGAGCAACAGAGACGCAAACTGGAACATTTTGTCTCGAGGCGTGTCTTTGATATAGATGGTTTGGGACCGAGGATTATCAATCAGTTAATGGAGGCAAGAGTTATTTCTAACTTTGATGATATCTTTACAATTAAACATGGTGATTTAGAGACACTCGAACGCTTTGGGGAAAAGTCGATAAACAATCTCTTGAAGGCGATAGAGAGGGCGCGGACTGTTTCCTTCGGGCGTTTCATTGCTTCACTTTCCATCCCGCAAGTCGGAGAAGAAACAGCGCGTGACTTGGCGCTTTATTTCAAAACAGCGGAAAAATTCGCGCCAGCGGACATAGGAGAATTGGAAAAGCTGGAGGGAGTTGGTCCGATAGTGGCACGTTCTATAGTGGATTGGTTTACTGACGAAGAGAACAGGAAACTTTTCAGGGGGCTCTTGAAACAGGTGCGTATCAAGGAGGAGCCACAGGCGAGGAAGTCGGGCAAACTTTCTGGTCAGAGCTTTGTCCTAACGGGAACTCTTGGGCATATGTCGCGGGAGGAAGCGAAGAAGAAAATACGCTCGCTTGGTGGGGAAATCCGCGAGTCCGTTTCCTCTAACACGAACTATGTGGTTCTCGGCCGAGACCCGGGAGAGAAATTTAACAAAGCCCAAGAACTTGGAGTAAAAGTGCTGGACGAGAAAGAATTTTTCGATATGTTAGGATAAATACATGGATAAGGAGAAAGTCCTGAATTTAGCCAAACTGGCCAGAGTCGAGTTGAAAGATGAAGAAG
>Ga0209542_10008508_pt1 | contig 19126 bp, 15 predicted proteins | sample RifCSPhighO2_01_FD_184028 | JGI IMG/M metagenome (GOLD analysis project Ga0209542, IMG submission 184028) | Soil microbial communities from Rifle, Colorado - Rifle CSP2_plank highO2_0.1 (SPAdes) (version 2) | ecosystem: Environmental > Terrestrial > Deep subsurface > Rock core/Sediment ...
TGTGTGTGATGCTTCATATTTAAAAATTTAAATATTTAAATTTAAGCATCGCGCTTGGCGCGATGCGTGGGGCCGCAGCTAAAGTATCCCTGGCGACTGTTTATCAAAAACACAGCTCCCTGCGAACTCGTAAGAGGATGTATAGGGGGTGACACCTGACCAATGCCAGAAGGTCAAACAATGGCGGTTCATACCATAAGTGTACAGAATTCAAAGATTCAAAGAAGCAAAGACGGAAAAATTAAAAAAATCTTTCCATCTTTCCATCTTTCCTTTTTTCAATTGTGTTTACCTAGGTGTGAGCTGACTGTTGTAAGCCCTGGTGAATGTCGGCAATAACTATAATTGTCCTAAGGTTTTGGAAATTTCAGATTTATTTTTGAAGTTTTCAAAAGGACTGGGACAGTTATAGAGATAAGCAGTTTAGACATAAAAAAGAGTAAAGAGACAAATTAAAGTTAGTTACACAAAAAGAAGCTACCCAAACTAAAGTAATTTAGTTTTAGTCCAAAGTGGTTAACAAGAGCACCAACACCACACATCCTAATAAATTAAAATTTATGGATGAAGATAGAGTCCAACTTGAAGGAATAGTTGAGCGAAATTCCTTGTCTGGTAAGTTCAGACGCGCACGAATGGTGTAACGACTGGGGAACTGTCTCGGGGACTCGCTCGGTGAAAATACAATACCGGTGAAGATGCCGGTTACCTGCAGTTAGACGAAAAGACCCCGGAAGCTTTACTGCAACTTGGCATTGAGGATATGTTTCTACTGCGTAGCATAGGTGAGAGGTCTGATGGATTCGTTTTCGGATGAGTTCTACTCGACAGTGAAATAGCCATCTTTCTTGACATATTTTCTAACCTCCGCGGCAAAAACGCGAAGAGACAGTGCCTGGCGGGCAGTTTTAGTGGGGCGCTATCCTCCCAAAAAGTAACGGAGGAGCCTATTAAGGTCAGCTAGCCGTGAATGGAAACCATGGCGATAGTGTATAGGCACAAGCTGGCTTAACTGCGAGACGTACATGTCGAGCAGATGCGAAAGCAGAGCTAAGTGAACCGATCGTACGCGTTAGACGCGGCGAAGGATTATCGGACAAAAGCTACTCCGGGGATAACAGGCTAGTACCGCCTAAGCGTCCAGAGCGACGGCGGTGTTCGGCACCTCGATGTCGGCTCAACACATCCCGGGGGTGGAGAAGCTCCCAAGGGTATGGCTGTTCGCCATTTAAAGTGTTACGCGAGCTGGGTTCAGACCGTAGATAAGTTAGAAAGTAAAAAGTTACCAAGTTAAAAAGTTCGAAACTTTCAAACTTGCGCTTTTCAAACTTTTGACTCATTTACAATCTGAATCCTCAGAGGAATTGTTATAAGTTTTTTCGTTTTATAAGAAGTTAAGAAAGATAGAAAGATTAAATCAAATCACGGCGGTCGTGCATAGTGATATGTACGAATTAAGTGTGGCTATATCGGTAGAACCCTTCTAGGGCAATGCCGAGGACTCATAAACGGGTCCGTAGAGACTACAGCCATGCCATCCTAAGTTAATCAAAGGATGATCGCATAGTCCAACTCCTTAAGTAATTAAGGGAAAAGTGCGTGAGACAGGTTGGTCTCCTATCTACTGCAGGCGTTGATTCTTGAGGGGATTTGACTCTAGTACGAGAGGACCGAGTTGAACTGACCTCTGGTGTGCCTGCTGTTCTGCCAAGAGCAGCGCAGGGTAGCTAAGTCGGGTTTTGATAACCTCTGAAAGCATCTAAGAGGGAAGCTTACCCCAAGATTAGGAATCGTTTAGGATCGTGAGAGATGATCACGTTGATAGGCGCTAGGTGTAAGTCCCGTAAGGGATTGAGCCGAGGCGTACTAATTTTCCGATTCTATTAGGAAATTCGAAAATCAATTTTATCCTGCCTTATGGGACCTGCGGTCTCATGGACCTACTTACGTTTTGATTTCTCACATGCGGAGATGTTTTTTCCGCTTGTGTCGGGGTGTAGCTCAGTCTGGCTAGAGCACTGGATTCGGGATCCAGAGGTCGCAGGTTCGATTCCTGTCGCTCCGACCACTCCTTTTGGGAGTGAGATGTTCTTTGTCTACGCTCGGGAAGCTCTGCGGTCAGAGCATTGGGCCGTTAACCCAGGGGTTGAGGGTTCGACTCCCTCACCGAGCGACACCCCATTTTATAATGGGGTTCGTATGTGAGAAATCAAAAAGTTAAATAAATTTGGATGTTTAGTCTCGGTGATTTGTCGCAGAGGTCACACCCGTTCTCATTCCGAACACGGAAGTTAAGCTCTGTTGAGGCGATGGTACTCGTAAGGGGAGAGTAGCTAGTCGCCGGGACTAAGTATCTAATTCTTAAATTTGCCGCAGATGGTCCGTTCTCCCCGCACGTCTGTTAGCGTGCGGGACTGCGTTTTGTAATCAATCGCTTCGCTCTTGAACAAAACGGGAGCATTCCGAACACGGAAGTTAAGCTTCCAACTTGCGCTTTTCTACTTTATACTTACATACATGAACTCATGGTCTTCTAGGCGCAAGGCTATATATCTCGGCTCTGTTTTAGCTGTAGTTGGAGTGGTCGTATTTTTGATCTTCTGGAAATTTTGGTATACAGCACCAACTTGTTTCGATAACCTTCGGAATAGCGATGAGGCGGGAGTGGATTGTGGTGGCTCTTGTATACTAGTCTGTACTGAAAGTGTGATCCGCCCAATAGTACGCTGGGACCCGAGACTTTTTGAAGTGGTTAGAGGTACTTGGAGCGCTATAGTGTATGTTGAAAATCCCAATATTGAGACTAAAGCTTCCAGAGCTCCATACACTTTTATTATTTATGGGGAGAATGATCAGGTACTTGCCAAGAGAGAAGGGGTGACAGTATTACCCAAAAATAAAACAGTTGGAATTTTTGAGGGTAATATATCTATTCCTGCTGAGACCCCACCACGCCGCGCCTTGTTTGAGTTGGGCAACAACATCATCTGGCAAAAAGATGATTCCGATAGCGACGACCTCATGGTAGTTCACAGTCCTTTGCTCCAGGTGGGTAAAGCGCCTAGAGTAGAAGCAACAGTCAAAAACGAAAGTCTTAACCTTCTCAAGAATATCGAGCTTATCGCCGCTATATTTGATGGAGCTGACAATGCTATTGCTGCTTCGCGCACATTTATCGAAGAGCTTGAAAATGGAAAAGATATGAAAGTATTTTTCACCTGGCCGCAGCCTTTTGAGTTGGGAGTGAAGGCTTGTGAGAAGCCGGCCGACACGGTCCTATTGATTGATCGCTCTGGCTCGATGGCTTCTTTAGGCGTGAATCCGCCAGAGCCGCTTTCAAAAGCCAAAGAAGCCGCTATTTCTTTTGTAAACAATATTGGCGGCCAAAACAAAATTGCTGTTGCTTCATTCGCCACAGAAGTAGGGGAGCCGATAGAGACTGGGTTGACTAGAAACAAGGATGAGGCCATCTCTGCCATTCAATCTGTCTCTATCCAAAATGGAACTACTCAATACACCAACATCTATGCCGCTCTGCACTCGGCTTGGCAAGAGCTGGTTTCTTCGAGGGCTACCGATAAAGCATTAAAAGTGCTGATCCTTCTCACTGACGGTCAAGCTACTTACCCCAGAGACCCAAATGGCCACAGCGAAGCTGATGACATAAAGTATGCTGAAACTGTGAGCTTAGGAGAGGCTCTGGCGGCCAAATCAAACGGTATTGAAATATATACTATTGGCCTTGGTGATAATATAAATCAGAAATTTTTGGAGAATGTCGCTTCTACTAAAGGGAATTACTTTTTTGCTCCATCCCCAGAAGATTTACAAAGCATCTATAAAAAGATTTCCATTCAGTTGTGTAAGGAAGTGCCAGCTCGAATTGAGATTACTCACAAGATACTGGAGTAATCTTTAAACCGATGCTCGGCCTCATTAAAAAAGTATATAAGAACGTGGACTGGCTCTTGTATGGAGCAGTGTTTTTCATTTCTTTGGCTGGAGTTTTGACCATGAACTCTTTTTTGCCTGGAGAAGCTGGTTCGAACGAGGTTAATTTGGCTCTCCGACAGCTCTTATGGTTTGTTCTCTCTAGCTTGGTATTTTTCGCGGCTAGTGTCGTTGATTGGAGGTTTTTGAGGCAGAGAAGTGTAAGTGTTTTTCTTTTTGTTTTATCATGTATTTTGCTTTTGGCCCTCTTTATTTTGGGTTCAGTTTTCAAGGGTGCTCAAAGCTGGTTTGATCTTGGATTTCTCACTTTCCAGCCAGTAGACTTTGTAAAGATCGCTCTTGTGGTGCTGCTAGCGAAATATTTCTCACGGAGACATATTGAGATTGGTAATGTCCGACACATATTGATTTCTGGATTTTATACTCTAGTTATATTTCTATTAGTTTTCCTACAACCTGATTTTGGTTCTGCTATCATTGTTTTTTTGATCTGGCTCTTATTGGTATCAATCTCCGGGATCTCAAAGGCTCATTTACTAAGCGTTTTTTTGATTGGTGTTACCACTTTCGCTGGTCTATGGTTTTTTGTATTCAAGGATTACCAAAAAGCACGTATCGTGTCCTTTATCCATCCACTGACTGATCTACGGGGTGCTGGATACAATGCTCACCAATCAATGATTGCCGTTGGTTCCGGAGAGCTCCTTGGTAAGGGGGTAGGGTTGGGTAGTCAATCAAAATTGAAGTTCCTACCAGAATACGAGACTGATTTTATTTTTGCAGCCTTTAGCGAAGAATGGGGTTTTGTTGGGGTGGTCCTCTTATTTGGACTTTATGGCATCATATTTTGGCGTATCATTGATACGGCCAAAAGAGGAGCGACAAACTTCGAGACTCTATATGGTCTGGGGTTAGCCTCAATATTTTTTTCTCATTTTGTGGTGCATGTTGGGATGAATGTTGGGCTATTACCTGTCACAGGTATCACGATGCCATTTATGAGCTATGGCGGGTCACATTTATTGGCTGAATTTCTGGGTTTAGGTATATTGATGGGTCAGCGTACCTTTGCTCGGGCTGTATACAAAGGAGCAGCCAAAAATGAAATAGTAGGAATCGGCTAGGATATTATCTGTACAACGAGAGAGTCCCCCGAAGCATTTTGGTAAAAGAGAAATTTTCAGAGACGGTTTTTTTGATATTATTGCCAAATTCTTTTTGTTTTTCTGGGTGGTTTACAAGATAGATGACCGCTTCAGCAATTTCTTTTGGATTGCGAGGGGGGACTAAAATACCATTTTGCATATCAGCGATTATTTCTGGGATCCCTCCGACCGAGGTGGCGATGATGGCCTGGCCTGTAGCGCCCGCCTCTAAAACAGCAAAGGGCAAGTTTTCGTTTCTAGAAGGAAATAGAAATAAGTCGGCTCCACTCAAAAGTTTCTTAGCGTTTTCTACAAATCCTAGGAATCTTACTTTGGTTTCAATTTTTAGATCTTTGGATAGCTTTTTTAGGGCATCTAGCTCTTCACCACTTCCGGCAATACAGTAAAATATTTTTTGCTGCGTTTCTCTAGGCAACAAGGCGATACCTCGCAGCGCCACATCAATGCCTTTACTTTTGTGAAGTTCGGCTATGGAAAAGATTATTGTTTTGTCTCTGCTCTCTCTTGCCAAAGTTTCTCTTGCCTCAGCTATATCCGTAGTCTCAAAATTCTCAACACCGTTGTGGATCAACTTCAGCTTGTCTCCAACAAAAGGCAACCATTCGATGTCTCGCTTGGTCTTTTCAGACACAGTGATGGTGGTATGAGACAAGAGTACGGTCAACCAATGCAAAAAAAGTATCACTGTCTTTTCCAAAAAGTTTCGTTCTTCATTCGATGCCCAACCATGAGCTGTAAAAATAGTCTTTAGATGGTAGCTTTTAGACAATAGACAAACAAGTCTTCCGGCCAAGCTGCCGAGACCGCCGGCTTTCGAGCTGTTCAAGTGCAGTATGTCTGGCCTTTCTTGCTTTATGATCTTATATATCTCAAAGAAAGTTTTTATATCCTTGAATATATTGATGTCTCTTTGGGATGATGCGAGTTTAATCACCCTCACGCCTTTTTCTTCTAGTTTAGATTTTAAAATATTGCCCTCACCACAGGCTACTACTACTTCGAACTTGTCCGAAGGAGCATTGGTTGCCAAATCATAGACGTACTTTTGAGCGCCCCCAAAGTTGCCTTTGGTAATAAAATATAAAATCTTCTTCTGCATACAGGCTTAAATTCTACCTCTATTTGACCAATTTTTCAAGCTGTTATATAATACAGGGTAATTATGACTATATCGGGCAAAAGAGAGACAGTACGACTGTTTTTGGGGGATGTAGTGCTTTTATACCTTTCTCTTTGGTTAGGTCTCGCTATTCGATATTGGCAGATTCCTACAAAAGAGATCTTAAGCCTTCATATTTGGCCCTTCACTGTTATTATCGCTGTTTGGCTTTTAGTCTTTTTCATTTCTGGATTGTATGAAAAACATACTCTTCTCTTGAAGAGTCGCTTGCCTTCAACTGTTTTCAACACTCAAATGGCCAATAGCTTTTTGGCTGTGCTTTTCTTTTATTTTATTCCTTACCTCGGTATTGCTCCGAAGACAAATCTTTTTATATATCTTTTTATTTCTTTTGCTTTTGTACTCTTGTGGCGTGTATATGGAGATAGATTTTTGCATAAAGCTACTAAACAAAAAGGCATCATCGTTGGTAGCGGCGAAGAGATGAAGGAGCTCTTGGAAGAAGTGAACAACAATCCTAAGTACGGTCTAGAGTTTATTTCTTCTATCGACCTCAACAAAATTGATGGGCTAGATTTTCGAGAAGAGATACTTGCCCGGGTTTATTCTGAAGATGTCCAGATTATCGCTATTGATTTGAAGAATGAAAAAGTGGAACCGATTTTGCCACACTTATACAATCTTTTATTTTCTAAGGTCAAGTTTATAGATATGTATAAGATTTATGAAGACATCTTTGATCGGGTGCCACTTTCTTTGGTCCGGTATAATTGGTTTTTGGAGAATATTTCTACCGAATCTCGTACCACTTATGATATGTCAAAACGTATTATGGATGTAGCACTTTCTATTGTTTTTGGAATAATTTCTTTGATTTTTTATCCTTTTGTAATCTTGGCTATTAAGTTGGATGATGGTGGTAGGGTATTTTTCACTCAAGATAGGGTGGCCAAAAATAATAAGATAGTAAAAATTATAAAATTCAGGAGTATGTCGGAGCGAAGCGGAGATGCTGTAAGCGCGGAGCGAAGCGGAGATGCTGAACATAGTGAGGCAAAAGTGACAAGAGTTGGTAAATGGCTACGCTCTCTCCGTATCGATGAATTTCCGCAATTTTGGAACTTACTTAAGGGAAATATTTCATTTGTTGGTCCGCGACCGGAAATACCATCTTTAGTGAAGCATTATGAATCAGAGATTCCATACTACAATATTCGGCATCTCATAAAACCTGGACTTTCTGGCTGGGCTCAGCTATATCACCAGGACCCACCAAGGGTCGTTGCTGATGCAGAAAAAACTCGTCGTAAACTTTCTTATGATCTCTACTACATCAAAAACCGCTCCATCATGCTTGATCTAAAGATTGCTTTGAAAACGGTGAAAGCCCTGCTTTCGAGGAGCGGGGCTTAATCTCTCAAACTATCTTTACACCTAATCTCTCCCTTTCCCTCTCTTTACTTTAAAGAGAGGGTACCTACTATTTCTTATCCGTTTGCTTTTTATTAAATGGGGGGGGTAAAATGGATTTATTACAAAATAATTATAAAAATAAAACCTAATCCCCCTAACCCCCTTTACTCTAAAGGGGGAACCACGCAACTCATTGTTTAACCAGTGAATAATAAATGTGAGTCACCTCCTCTTTAATGTAAAGAGGAGGAAGGGAGGAGATTAGAAATAAAAGAGATGAGTTATAATAGTTGTATGGACTCCAAATTTCTCTACAACCATAAAACTCTAAAAGATAGAAGAAGGGAACTTAGAAAAAATCAAACTCCAACTGAAAAGTTGCTATGGAAACGAATATCAGGAGATAAAATTCAAGGTCTTAGATTTTTGAGGCAATATAGTGTGGGTCCTTATATTCTGGATTTTTACTGTCCAAAGCTTCGGTTGGCTGTAGAGGTGGATGGTGGTGTACATAATGAGGAAGAAGCAAAGGCCTACGATTTAGATAGGGAGAAATATTTGGAGAGTTTGGATATTACAACCATAAGATTTTGGAATGATGACGTTTTAAATAATACGAAAAAAGTTTTGAAAGAACTGCAAGATAAAATTAAACAGCTAAATGAAAAATATGAGATTCCCCCTTTAAGGTAAAGGGGGCAAGGGGGATTAGTTCAAATGTAAGAAGGGGCTGGGGGAAGATTAGAAAAAGTAAAAGATGTGTGATAGCATACCCCTTATGGCAAAATACAGATTTTGGGCGGTTATAATAATAGTGGCGGCTGTATGGGCCGGTTTTTTTATCTGGAATTCAGAACGTAGCGAGGATGGCCGCAAATTCAAGCTTGGTCTTGATCTTTCTGGTGGTACTCACCTGGTCTACCGAGCCGATACTTCCAGAGTAGCATCTGGAGAGATAGGTGAGGCTATGAAGAGCCTGCGGGATGTGATCGAGCGTAGGGTCAACCTTTTTGGAGTTTCTGAACCCTTGGTCCAAACTGAAGAGGGTGGGGTAGTGGGCGGTAGTAGAGATCATAGGCTTATCGTTGAACTTCCTGGAGTCACTGATATTAACGAAGCAGTTCGTCAGATTGGTAAAACTCCCAATCTTGAATTTAAGCTTTTGAATAAAAATTTAGCGCAAGGTGATCCTGCTGTTTCCGACTTTACGCAAACTGGCCTCACAGGTAGTCTACTTAAAAAAGCTACGGTCCAGTTCGACCAAAACTTCAACTCCAAACCAATCATCGGCTTACAGTTCAATGAAGAAGGTTCAACTCTATTCGCTAAGATTACTCGGGAACATGTAGGAGACATCCTCGGTATATTTTTGGATGACAACTTGATAGAAGCCCCCTATATTAGGGAAGAAATTAGTGGGGGGCAAGCGGTGATCACTGGCGACTTCACTATAGACCAAGCTAAGCAAGTAGTCAGAGATCTGAACTACGGCGCACTACCATTGCCAGTAGAACTTATTGGTACTCAATCTATCGGAGCTACTCTTGGTAGTGAGGCAGTTGATCGTAGTCTAACGGCAGGGCTTTATGCCTTTGTGATCGTAGCTATATTCTTGATCGCTTGGTATCGCCTGCCTGGTCTGGTGGCCTCTCTCGCCCTTGCTATATATGTAATCATAAACCTTCTTCTCTTTAAATTTATTCCAGTCACTCTGACTTCAGCTGGTATTGCAGGCTTCATCCTTTCTATTGGTATGGCGGTAGATGCCAATATCTTGATATTTGAGCGAACCAAAGAAGAATTGAAGAAAGGCAAGACTAAAGCCGAGGCGGTGAGTGAGGGTTTCCATCGAGCTTGGACTTCAATCCGAGACTCAAACTTGTCGAGCATTATCACTGCTATCATCCTGTATTACTTGGCCTCCACTCCGGTCATCAAGGGCTTTGCTCTAGTCTTCTTTATTGGTGTCTTGGTTTCTATGTTTTCGGCTATTACTGCATCGAGGACAATATTATTTGCTTTGAGCAAAGAAGAAAAATAAAATGAATATCGTTAAGCACAGAAAAATATTTTATACCATATCAATAATAATATTGGGTGTATGTGTCGCCTCAATCTTTACTTTTGGTTTGAAGATGGGAGTGGACTTCACTGGAGGCAGTCTTTTGTCAGTTTCTTTCAGTGACAAACTACCTGCTATAGGGGATGTAAAAGAGGCGCTTGTGAATATTGGGATGAAGGATGCTTCTGTCCGTTCAGCTGGGACTGACGCCTATATAATTAGAACTAAGGAAATTTCACAAACAGAGAAAGGTGAGGTCTTGCAGGCACTTTCGATGGATGGGCAATACTCTCCTCAAGAAAAAGAATTCAATACCGTTGGCCCAGTGTTGGGAAGCGAGGCGATCAATAAATCTTGGATATCGATCGTGCTAGTTATCCTGGCCATCGTCATTTTCGTCACTTTTGTATTCCGAACTGTCTCTAGACCAGTCTCTTCCTGGGTGTATGGTATCGTCACTATTCTTTCTTTGGTCCATGATGTCATAGTGCCGACCGGGGCCTTTGCTTTGTTCGGATATTTTTATGGCTTTGAAGTTGATACTCTCTTCGTCACTGCTATTCTCGTAGTACTTGGCTTCTCGGTCCACGACACCATTGTGGTGTTTGACCGTATTAGAGAAAATCTGAAAAAAGAAACAGACAATAATCTTAGTAAGAATTTTGAAAATATTGTAGGCAAAAGTGTCTCTGAAACAATTGTCCGTTCGATCAACACTTCGCTCACCACCCTCCTCGCTATTGCAATCCTCTATATCTTTGGGCCGGAAGCTACCAAACACTTCTCCGAGACTCTCCTTATCGGTATCACTGCTGGTGTCTACTCCTCTATCTTCATCGCTTCTCCTCTTCTCGTCACTATCCACAAGTGGAGACTCAAGGAATAATGCTACACTAGTGGCATAGTGAAAAATAATTTTTATTTATCGTTTGGAGTTTGGCTCATGCTAGTACCTTTCCTTGGGATACCTGGAGCTTGGCGGAGCAACATTATAATCCTGTCCGGATTGTTTTTGGTACTAACTGTTTTAGCTCCAGCTATTCTAAAGAAGCTCCAACCTACCAAACCTCGATCTCGAAAAAAGCAGGAGAAAGCAGTCGGAAGCGAGAGTGAGCTTCGGTTTAATAAGCCAGAACCTACAGATGAAGTCTAAAAAGTTTTTTATCTTGATTGGGGTGGCGGTAGTGGCTCTCTTTTTGGTTTTTTCTTTCGTTGCTTCATCTGAAGTTTTTTATGAAAATGGCTCTGCCACGACTACTGGAGTGGCTGTTAAAAAAATAAAAGTAGAGCACCTCAAAACCCCAGAGCCTCTGAAGGCTGTCTATATGACTGCCTGCTATGCGGGTACACCCTCTCTACGTAGCAAGCTGGTCAAACTAATAGATGATACCGAGCTGAACTCTGTCATTATAGATATTAAGGATTATACTGGCACTGTCTCTTTCCAAACCGGCAATGCTACTATCGATAATGTTGGTGGAGCTGGTTGCAAAGTCTCCGATATGCAAGATTTTTTGACCGAGCTACACAATAAAAAAATATATACGATCGGGCGAGTAACAGTCTTCCAAGATCCTTTGTATAGCAAATTGCATCCAGAGTTGGCGGTGAAGAGGAAGAGTGATGGGGGAGTCTGGCGTGACAGAAAGGGGCTCTCATTTATTGATGTGGGGGCCAAACCTTTTTGGGATTATATCTTAGCGATAGCGGAGACTTCGTATGCTGCTGGATTTGATGAAATCAATTTTGACTACGTTCGCTTCCCATCAGATGGTGATATGAAAGATATCTCTTTTACTCACACCGGTACTACTACCAAAAAAGAAATGCTTCGGCAGTTCTTCGAATATCTCGATTATCGATTATCTAATACCAAGATTGTCACTTCGGCTGATCTTTTCGGTATGACTACTACTAATACTGATGATTTGAATATCGGCCAGGTTTTGGAATATGCTCTTTTGAACTTTGATTATGTGGCGCCGATGGTTTATCCGTCTCACTACCCGCCCAAATTTAACGGTTGGCCTGATCCCAACAAGGTACCTTACGATATTATCAAATACAGCATGGGAACTGCAGTGTCGCGAGCTGGTTTTTTGAGAGATGAAATAGCTAGCTCAACTCCAGATTCTCATTTGCTAAAAAGGCTAGGGCCATCTCAACTTCGCCCATGGCTTCAGGATTTTGACTACCCAGTGCCTTATACCCCCGCCATGGTCCGCACTCAAATCCAGGCGACATATGATGTAGGGCTCACTAGCTGGATGCTCTGGGATCCGAGCAATGTATATACTCGTGAAGCTTTGTTAGCTCAATAACTCATCCCCTCTCGCCGGAGGCGAGTAGACCCTTCTCTTATTCCAAGAGAAGGGTTCCTTCGTTCGAGTATTGTATTTATTTTGGTTTTTTGCCTTTTCTTTTCCCTCTCATGTAATAAGAGAGGGACTACACGATAGTGAGAGGGTGAGTTATAATAAAGTAAATGGACGCTAACAAAGACATCACATATTTTGCCGAGACGGACGCTCGCAACAAGCGAGTAAGATTTGGCATAAAGGACGAAGATCGTTTGCGCCATATTTACTCTATTGGCAAAACCGGTATGGGTAAATCAACTATGCTGGAGAACATGGCTATTCAAGATATCCAAAATGGCAAGGGCATGGCCTTCCTCGATCCACACGGCAAGACGGCAGATCTTTTGCTCGACTATGTTCCTGAGCACAGGATGAAAGATGTCATTTACTTCGCACCATTTGATACAGATTTCCCTATCGCTTTCAATGTTATGGAAGATGTAGGGCCAGACCGGAGACACTTGGTGGTCTCGGGGCTAATGAGCGCCTTTGAAAAGTTTTTTGGAGAGGAGAGTTTCTCTGATCGTATGCAATATATTTTGCAAAATACCATCTTGGCACTTCTCGAATATCCTGGCGCTACCATGCTTGGCATAAACAGAATGCTTACGGATAAAGCATATCGGAATGCAGTAATAGCAAACGTCACTGACCCTTCGGTTAAGAATTATTGGACCAAAGAATATGCTGGCTATACAGAAAGGTTTGCTGCAGAAGCTATACCTGCTATTCAAAACAAAATTGGTCAGTTTACATCAAACCCACTTATTAGAAATATCATAGGCCAAGCTAAGTCTACCTTTGACATTCGCTCTGTCATGGATGAGTGCAAGATTTTAATAGTGAATCTTTCAAAGGGTCTTGTGGGAGAAGGTAATGCTAGTCTCTTGGGCTCAATGCTGGTGACCAAAATATATTTGGCAGCTATGAGTCGAGCTGACAAAGATCCGAAGGAGCTCAAGAAGCTTCCAAATTTTTATCTTTATGTAGATGAGTTTCAGTCTTTCGCCAACAAAAGCTTTGCTGATATATTATCTGAAGCTCGCAAATATCATTTGAGTCTTAATATTACTCACCAATACATTGAACAGATGGCCGAAGAGGTAAGGGCGGCAGTTTTTGGTAACGTTGGCACCATGATTTCTTTCCGGGTCGGCTCTTACGATGCTGAGGTATTGGAAAAAGAGTTTGCTCCAACTTTTATATCTGAAGATATGGTCAACTTGGGCTTTGTGCAAGTCTATCTAAAACTCATGATTGATGGCGTTGCTTCCAGACCGTTTTCGGCCACTACTCTACCACCAATCCAGAAGCCCGAAGTGTCTTTCAGAGAAGAAGTGATGCGTATGTCGCGAAAGACATATGCTAATCCGAAAGCAGAGGTAGAACGTGATATCCGCGAGTCTTACGAGTCAGCGCCAACTGTACCAGCTGTAGTTAAAAAGCCTCCTGTGCTAGAAGAGCGGAGACCTGTAGTGATAGAAAAAAAGGAAGAGGCACCTCGCCCTGTATTTCAGAAGCGTGAAGAACCTAAAAATACGCAAAGCATATCGCTCCAGTCATTGAGGCATGGAGACAAAAATAATAATAAAGGTCCATCGGAGGGTAATAAGAATGCTCTGAAAGAGGCTCTGGAGAAAGCGATGAAGGACAAGATGGGTCAAACACCAAAACCCCAATCTCTTCCTAGACCAGAACCCCTAAAAAATGTAGAAAAAACGGAGCCAGTAGCTAAAAAAGAAACTGCACCCGAAATACCAGAAGATGTCCTTAGAAAAGTCCTAAATGGCTAAAAACAAGGCTTTCTGGTAATATACTCCTGTGAATACCCCAAAAAAAGTCCTCATATTCTCTGTAGTCTATTACCCCAAATTTGTTGGCGGGGCTGAAGTTGCTGTTAAGGAGATTACTGACAGGTTTGACCCAAAAGAATACGAATTCCATCTGATTGTCTTGCAGCTTTATAAAAGATTACCCAGAGAAGAAAAAATTGGAAATGTTTTTGTTTATAGAATCGGGTTTGGGGGTGAGGTAGAAGATACCGCTGACTCAATGAAATTTCCTCTTCATTACAACAAATATCTCTACCCTTTTCTTGCTGTGTGGTACGGATTGAAGCTTGCCAAAAAACATGATTTCCAATTCACTTGGGCTATCATGGCCAACTACTCTGGCTTCGGCGCTCTTTTCTTTAAACTCCTCAAACCAAAAATCCCTTTTCTCCTCACTCTTCAAGAGGGCGATCCGATTGATTATATAAAAAAAAGAGTTTCTTTGTTGTACCCGATATTTAAGATGATCTTTAAAAAAGCAGATGCGATCCAAGCGATTTCAAATTACTTAGCAAAATTTGGCAAAGATATGGGATTCAGAGGTGAGCCAGTAGTGGTGCCGAATGGAGTTCATGTAGCTAAATTTAATATGGAAATAAGCAAAGAAGAAAAGATTAAAATAAGAAAAGAGTTGGGATTGGTAGAAAACGACGTTGCACTTGTTACGACCTCTAGACTTGTTGTAAAAAATGGGGTAGGGGATGTGATCAAAGCTTTGCCAAAATTGGGAGCGAATATTAAATTTATAATTTTTGGTGAAGGCTACTTAAAAGAAAAATTAACAGCTCTTGCTAAGGAATTAAAAGTTTCAGATAGAGTAATCTGGCGAGGCTACGTTTCTCATAACGAAATGCCAAAATACTTGAAAGCTTGTGATATTTTTATCCGCCCATCGCTATCAGAAGGTTTTGGCAACTCCTTTATAGAAGCGATGGCCTGTCGTCTGCCAGTTATTGCTACACCAGTCGGTGGTATTGTAGATTTTTTGAAGGATCCCACTTCGCAAAGCTACGATGGGACAAGTGTTCAGACTGGCTATTTCTGTAAACCAGAAGATCCAGAAAGCATTGTCTCTACTGTAAGTAAAATCCTCTCTGATCCTAACAAAAATCAAATTATAGAAAATGCTTATCGTATGGTCCTAGAAAAATATGATTGGAATTTGGTAGCCAAGCAGATGAAAGAAGTTTTTGAAAAAGTTCAGTAAATCCTAAATGATTTTATAACTTACCTAATACATTATCTTTACGCTATAGCGTGAAGATAATGTATACAAATATATAAAAAATAAATAACGGCGCGAGCTTTCTCGCGCCGTGGATGACCGGACTGTTTAAATGTGGATGATCAGGGTGGACCCACTCAGACCTAGGTGGTCAAGTTGGGCTGTCGGACGATCCTTCTTGCTCTGGATCTTTTGGCGATGCTTTTCTAGGCGGTCAGTGTCCCACCCTTCGGTGTTCCACTCACCACCGACTCCGAGCACTTTGACAACTTTGGCCTGAAGTCCGGGCCAAAGTTTCTGGTAGATGGCGATGGTTGCTAATTCTTCAACCCCAGCCATCTTCGGGTTGAATGGTGCATCCCCAACAAGAGGTACTCCCAACTTTCCGAGTTCGGCGAGATTCCAAAGAGCGAAAGTATTCCAGGGAACCGTTGTTCCCGTTCCGAAGACCACGACTCCTTTCTGGAATTCGTGTTCGGCAAATGCTGCCCCGACGACCAACGTGTCCTTGTCCATGTGGTTCATGAGTCCTTGGGTTTGGTCTGCGGTGGGAGGAAATTCTGCGCTTGCGAGCAGAAGGTGGTTGGCCCCGCCGGAGATTGCTCGCAGGATGAGCGCGTTCAGCGGTTGAACGAACTTGCCCCAAGGTGTCACCGCAAAGGCGACGTCGGGGAAAGCATTGATGGTTTCGATCTTATCCTCGGCTGCGTTTACCGCAACGAGAACTTGACCAACGTGTTTCGCGTTCTGTATAAACGCGCGGATGCGGGGGAAGTCTCTAGCTCGATCAACTCCCCAAAACCTGGTACCGATGGCTAATTTACTCAATGTACACTCCTTCCTAACTACGAATTATACACATTTTAGGTATTTTGTCAAGGAAAAACTTGAATTAAGCTTCATCATGTGATAAATTATCGAGTATGAAAATCGTGGTGACAGGGGCGGCGGGGGCTATAGGGTCGCACTTATGTGAGCGGCTTTTGGATATGGGGCATGAAGTGCTTGGTATTGATGCTATGACTCCTTTCTACTCTACAGAAATCAAAAGAATAAATATAGCCGATATAGAAGCCAGGGGAGGTAAGGTGCATTTTTTTGACTTGGCTACCGACGACATAAGCCACTTGCTCACTGGTACTGATTTCGTGTTCCATCTCGCCGCTCAACCAGGGATTTCTACAGCCACTCCATTTGATGACTATCTCAAAAACAATATTATTGCTACTCAAAAACTCTTGGAGCAGGTGAGGAAGGTGCCAACTCTGAAAGGTTTTATCTACGCCTCCACTTCTTCTGTGTATGGTCAATACGCCAGCGGGGATGAGACGACTGAACCAAAGCCCACTTCTTTTTATGGAGTCACTAAATTGACCGCTGAACAGATGGCTCTCGCTTATCACCGAGAACATGGTTTACCAGTGACTGTTCTACGATTCTTCTCTGTTTATGGTGAGCGGGAACGACCAGAGAAGCTGTATCACAAACTTATAAAAGCTATACATGAAGACAAAGAATTTTCTCTTTATGAAGATGCTAGAGAACATATACGCAGTTATTCTTATGTCCAAGATATAATCGATGGATGCATTTTGGTTTTAGAAGATTTCAAAAAAGCAGTTGGAGAAATATTCAATTTGGGAAATGACAAGACGATGACTACCGGAGAAGGCATCGCTATTCTTGAAGAAATAATGGGCAAGAAAGCCAAATTTCTAATTTTGCCTAAAAGATCTGGTGATCAAAAGGAGACAGCGGCAAACATAAATAAGATGAAAAAGCTTTTTGGTTATAATCCTACCATTTCTCCTAAAGAAGGTTTGGTTAATCAGGTGAAGTGGTATAAAGAAAAGATCCACGGTAAAGTTTTTTGATATGCAAAAAATTAAAATTTTAATTACTACCGGTATCTATCCGCCAGAGATAGGGGGCCCGGCTACCTATACGGCTCTTTTAGAAAAAGAGATGCCAAAGCATGGTATCGAAGTCTCTGTACTACCATTTAGGACTGTTAGAAATTTGCCAAAAATTATTAGACACACAGCTTTCTTTTTTAGAGTCTTATTATCTGGAAGAAAATTTGATCTGCTTTACACCCAAGATCCTGTTAGTGTCGGCTTTCCAACCATGGTTGCCGCTAAGATTTTGAGAAAGCCATTTCTTATTAGAGTGGCTGGGGACTATGCCTGGGAGCAGGCGGCGGGGCGGTTTGGAGTAAAGGATAGTATTGATGATTTCCAAAATAAAAGATATGGCCTGAAAATAGAGCTCTTGCGAAAAATTCAGAGAATGACAGTTAGAAATGCAAACCTCGCTATTACTCCAAGCAAATATTTTAGAAACTTGGTAGCTAGTTGGAACAAAAACAAAGATAATGTGGTCACAGTTTACAACGGTATAAATATCAATGATATTTTGCCGAATGACGGCAGTTTTGAATCGAAAACCATAATCTCTTCTGGTAGGTTGGTGCCATGGAAGGGGTTCGATACTTTGATAGAAATTATGAAAGATTTGCCAGATTGGAAACTTTTTATAGCGGGCAATGGGCTAGATAGAGAAAGACTAGAAAAAATAATATCTAGCCAAAACTTGGGAGAGAGAGTCTTTTTGCTTGGGGATATGGCGAGGAGAGATCTGATGAAGAAAATACAGGTATGTCAGCTTTTTGTTTTGAATACTTCTTTTGAGAGCTTCTCCTTCCTTATAGTAGAGGCCATGTTTGCTGGCACTCCCGTTATCTCGACTAATATTGGGAACATTAGCGAAATAGTGGATAACGGAGAAAATGGTTTGCTCATCCAACCAAACAATAAAGCGGAGATATTAGAGGCGATCCAAAAACTATCTGATACGAGTGTAAGATCAAAAATGGTAGATAATGCCAAGGAAAAAGCCAAGACGTTTAGTATAGAAAAGACGATCAAAGAAACTTCGGATATTATTTTTTCTCTTATAAAAAAATCATGAAAGTCATACTAATTTCTACAGATAAGAAAATATATGATTCTAATTCAGCAGTCAGTAAAAGAATGGCTGAATACGGCAGTCTTTTTGAAAGATTGGACGTAATAATCTTTTCAAAAAAGAGTAGTCAGCAGTTAGTAGTTAGCACTAAGCTTTCGGAGAATGTTTTTGTTTACCCAACAAACTCTAGAAATAAATTGTCTTACATTTTTGATGCTTTTCGGATTTTTCGTAAACTGACTACTGACTACAAACTACTAACTACTGATCTTGTTATCTCAACCCAAGACCCATTTGAAACTGGCATAATAGGGCTAATATTAAAGCTTTTTTACAAATTGCCCCTACAGGTTCAGGTGCATACCGATTTTGCAAATAAACACTTCATCACTCACTCACTATTGAATTTTATAAGATTCCCTTTAGGGCTGTTGGTCTTGAGCTTCGCAGATTCAGTGAGATGTGTTTCAGAACGGATCGCCAAATCAATCCAGTCCTTATCGCACAACATTTTAGTTTTGCCCATTCAGATTGAAAGATGGAAAGATGGAAAGATGGAAAGATTGGAAAATAAAGACAAAAAAGAGATCAATTTTTTGACTGTGGCAAGGTTAGAGAAAGAAAAAGATTTAGAGACTGCAATCAGGGCTTTTAAAAGAGCTATAGATTCTGGTGTTAAAGCCGCGTTCACTATTGTAGGGGATGGAAGTCAAAGAAAAAATTTGGAAAGTCTGTCTAAAAACTACAATCTACAATCTAAAATCTATTTTGTCGGTTGGCAAAATAATTTAGAAGACTATTATGAAAATGCAGATGTTTATATTTCAACCTCACTTTTCGAAGGTTATGGTATGTCTGTGGTAGAAGCGGCAAGATTTGGTGTTCCTCTCATTTTATCAGATGCTGGAATAGCCCATGACTTTTTTAAGAATAATGAAGGGGCTTTTGTATGCAAACCAAAAGATATAAATAGTTTTGCGGAAGCAATGATCAAGCTTGCTTCAGACCATAACCTTCGAAAAGTGAGGTT
>Ga0209542_10008511_pt1 | contig 19124 bp, 19 predicted proteins | sample RifCSPhighO2_01_FD_184028 | JGI IMG/M metagenome (GOLD analysis project Ga0209542, IMG submission 184028) | Soil microbial communities from Rifle, Colorado - Rifle CSP2_plank highO2_0.1 (SPAdes) (version 2) | ecosystem: Environmental > Terrestrial > Deep subsurface > Rock core/Sediment ...
GTTTTGCCGACACGAAGTCACGCTGGGGGGTGTGTACGCATGACAATCATCTGCAGTTTAATTGGAGGCTCGTGATGGCACCGCTTCTGGTGATCAACTACGTTGTAGTTCATGAACTAACGCATACGATAGAAAAAAATCACTCGTTTCTTTTTTGGAACAAAGTTAGATATTTCAACCCGACTTTCAAGCATCAAAGAAACTGGCTGAAAACCCATGGAGACATATTAACCATTGGATAAGAGGCTTATTCTTCCAAATAAAAAAGAGCATCACTTTCGTTACATAAGAATATAAGTTCAGGTACGAAAAGCAATGCTCTTAGGGTAAATACCAATAATCAATTCCTTTTTGAATAATTAATGGCCTAATAAATTTACTAGGGATAGTAAGGTGTTGTCAAGAAAATTGGTGAGGCCAAAAAACGGGTTTTAGATCGACAACTATAGGTAATTCATAGTTGTAATAAAACGGCCAACTCAGCAAGCACATTATGAATATGAGGAGAGGTTATTTTGCAAAGTGTTTTCGGGTAGCTGCGAATAGAAACAAAGAGATAATAAGCACAATTGCCAGAGGTATATAAAAATCACCTTTCATCGCATATTGAATTGCAAAGAAAATAAGCAGTAATGGAAGAATGCTTACGGTAAGTAGATAATACGACCATTTCTCTTTTTTTCGAAATGAAAGCAGTGAGACTCCTATAACTAAAGTGCCAAATCCCAAACAGAAGCTTCCCCACGCACGGATAACAAATGTTAACCATAAGAAAAGATCAGGAGAGTATGACTTTATTTGATCACCAGTGAGTTTTGCAACCCTGACATCTTCAGGTTGCATAATAAATGCTGGTCGGATAAGCAAAAAATAAAGACCCATCCCAACAAATACCACCCCTAAAAGCATAAAAAACTTCCAAGCGAGATTGAAGATGGTCATATTATTAGACTATAGATCAGTATGGCTTCAGTTTGCAAGAACATATTTACCATCAATCTCGATCTAATTTCATTGGATTCCTTAGCAATCTGAGCACTGCTATTCATTAATAACCAGTTGCATAAGCATAATTGATATGATACTATTCATCGGATGATTCGCAGATTTTTCAACAAAACATGTTGCCCCTTCGTCTGATGTAGACGGGGACTTTTGTTTGTAGAAAAATTGAGACCCCAGTCTACAAAGATGTGGGGTTTTTTTGTGGTTATCTTTGTCATCCTGAATGAAGTGAAGGATCTGACGAGATTCTTCGGCTGTGCCTCAGAATGACAAGGAGATTTGAAAGGAGGTGAAAATATATATGACAAATGTAGAAGCGGGTTCACATTACGGGAAAGTAGTAAGCGCATTAGATGATGCAGGCGTAACTGTTGTGGATGAAGTAAGAGATGAGGTACCAGAAGGAGTAAAGAGAAGACACATAACAATTCGTGTCGTCCCTGAAAACGAAGGTCAGAATGTTTACTCAGCATTTGATGCATTAATATCCCATGTATCTCAAGGTGTTCGGCCATTAAACGTTTTACCAAGAGTTGAAGAAAGATTTTTGGAAGCTCGTACATTTAATGATAGTGAGATTGTTTCTTTACAAGTTTATTCGAGCAGAGAAGCCGTTCCGCAATCACAACCGGCAGAAGTTGGAAGATAATTTTATATCCCCTGGTTGATAGATTTTATTGTCAGGAGATATTAAGCAATTGACTGCAAAACAATATTGTACTTCGGATGCGGATTGTAACTGTGGTGTGGATAGAGAAACAAAAGCCTGTTCATATGGTAATAAAAAAAACATAGATTCTTCGCAGCAATGTCCTGATTTTTATACTGGGATTGATGGCGGATTTACCATTACGTGTGTCGCAAATAAATGCGTCCAGCAATAAATAAGAAACTCCCCGTTACCCTACTGGACCTCTATTTGAACCACTGCTGAGTTGGGTGTACTTGCTTATGAAGATATATAACTCGTAGAGGTTAATAATCTTCCAATGAGGTTACTTTAATCTCAGGAGATTTTCCTTGATGCTTTACATTCTCAGTAATCAAGGTTGCATTATATTGCTTGGTAAGCGAAAGAAAAGCTGCGTCATAATAGGTGATATTATTTTTATATGCAAGTGAAAAAGTCTCCCGTGCTAAGTCTTCTGACTCAGTGACGAACGTAACGGGTACAGAGTAAGCTGTATCTAATGAGATGCTTGCTTCGTTTGGAGTTAGCAATTTACGCTTCAGTAGAACATTTCCAACTTCATATTTGGCAAGTTCAGGAGTAAAAAGTTCAACTTTACCACTTAAAGCATCTGCTAGGAGGTTATTTGCTGTTTCTATATTTTCTTCATCAGTTGTGTTAAGCCACTTTACAATTACAGATGAATCAACAACGAATTTCATACGGGAATCTTAATGGGAGTGTCTATCTTTTTCTAAAAACTCGACAGCACTACCTTTCCCTTTCCCTTTAATTGCACGAGAGCGTTGAACAAGAGTCCAAATCTTATCCGCATCTACTCGCGATTGATGAGGTTTGATGATGATTTCGTCAGGTTTCATTACTGAAATAGTAACTGCAGACATAGGAGTAACCCAACTTACAGCTTTCCGAATAGTATCAGGGATAGTTAATTGCCCTCGCTCTCGAATTACGACGACGCTTTTCATATTTTCAGAATATCAGAAAATCAGCATATAGTCAATAGCCTTTCTAGGAATGAGATTCGAATTCCTGTAAGGCTTGAACCTAAATGAATAGTATAGTATTAGATACATTGAATCGAGACTTTAGCACGTTATATCAGTCTATTCGTTCATTTGAGAACGGGTGTATTTCCTTAGGTGACCCTGAGGGGATTCGAACCCCTGATCTTCAGGATGAGAACCTGATGTCCTGACCACTAGACGACAGGGCCATGATTTGCAAATAGTAAGCCTTATGTCCTATAACCACTAGACGATGGGGCCAATGTTGGCTTATAGCATATGGCAAATAGCTAATGGCAATAGTATTTTAACTGAATTTCAGCCTCAATACAATTCTGAAAACAGTGGGTCTGGAATCAATATTAGATTATTTATATACACCTTGCCTGTGTTCTAGCTTAACGATAATAACTGTACTAGGCTTTACATCAAGTCGATAAACTATTCTATAGTCACCAATTCTGTATTTATGATAACGTGCAAGTTTTCCATGTAGCTTAATTCCTATTAGCGGATTTTGCCTAATGATTTCGAAGGATCTAAGTACTTTCTTGTGAATATGTAAAGGTAGTTTTAGTAATTTTTTTCGGGCAGAACTTTGAATAAGTACTTCTTTAGCGCCCATTTTTCTCTATTCGTTTTTCAAGATCGCTTTTAAGCTCTTCTAAGGAGATATATTTACCCTCTGCGATTTCCTCTTCTGCTTTTTCGATGTCATTAAGGGAGTGATTTAAGGTGTATATCGTCTCTTCTAAAGAATCAATATAGTCTGTTGAAACAAGAGTGGCTTTTACCTTACCATTTTTCGTAAGATCAATCCGGGTGTAGTCATCATCTACCTGATCAACTAATTTCAGTAAATCTTTTCTTGCCTGCGTAACTGGAATAACTTGTGCCATACTATGAATGTACACTATTCTGTGCACTTTGTCAATAAGTGAAGCTACAAGCTGGTTCACCGCCAAAGACGAGCAGGCAATTCTAAAACAATTGGCTCACAAGTTTTTGGGATTTTCAACGATTTCTGTTATAATATGTCTGCAGAAAGGAGAGGAAATTCATGCAAGGTACAATAAAAACAAAGACAGAAAGAGGATTTGGGTTTATTAGCCGTGAAGGCGAAGCAAAGGATCTTTTTTTCCATTCCAATGATTTGAATGGTGTAACCTTTGACGAAATTCAAGTTGGCGATACAGTCACCTTTGAAGTTGTTGATGGTGAAAAAGGCCAAAGTGCAAAAAACGTAACCCGAGTCCAGTCTTAAGGCCTATCTCTAAAAGCTCATTGTAAGATGGGCTTTTGTATTGCAAGCGGATTATATTAGTCTACGTATTTTTTGACGAAGTTATCTGCTTCAGTTTCCTGCTGTTTTATCTCGCTTTTTGTCTGCAATAAGCCAATCGAATTGCTGTGGTTTAGCACGACGTGTCCGACTTCGTGAAGAATTGTATATCTAATCTGCTCTTTGTCTTGCAGTAATAACTCATCAGAAATAAATATTAAATGTCTATTTCTTATTTCAGCGCCTCTGAAAGTAAAAGCCCAGGCATCTTCAGGAGAGGATACAAATCATACAGTTCTACAAATTCTTTCAATTATGTTTGAGGGGAGAACAAGCAAAGCGTTGCTCACATGCTCACGCATAAAAGCATTGCCAAGCGCATGGAACTATTATATAAGATTAACTAAACGAGCTTTTTGGAGAAATAACTGAGAGAGTTTCCTTCTGGGAATCCTTCAAGTTTGCCATACAACGCATATCCGAGTTCTTGATAAAACTCAGGCGCTTGCCAGGGAAATGTATTTGTGTAGGCGATAGTGCAATTTCTTTTGACAGCCTCTTTCTCTGCTTCCTCCATGAGCTTGCGACCCCAGCCTTGTTTTCTGACTGATTCATCAACCCAAAGCGACTGAATTTCCATGCCATTCCAAAGAAAGGAGACAATGATTCCTCCAAGAACTTTATTCTGTTGATCTTTTAGAATTATAGAGAATTGTTCTGATTTTCTTGGGTGCCCACTGATGTGGTGGTGAGCTAGTAATCCATCAACCAGCGCTTTTTTATCTTCAGGATCCGGCTCACCAGTAGCTGTGACAAGTTTCAGATCATCCATACACAAATTATACCACCAATTCAAATAACCCACTCAAAACAGAGCACATTATTTTTATGTACTTCTTGTTCCTTCCCGGGTATAATCGGCTTATGGAAATTGCGGTTTGGGATCTGAAGACTCAGTTTAAAGATTATCAAGGGAAAAATGTCTTTGATTGTTACATCGCTGAATATCTCTTGTCGGAAGGCAGAAGTGTTCCGGAGCTTTCAAAAGTATTGGAAAAATACGGCGCAGAATCGCTTGAAGAGCTTGCTGAGATACAAAAAGTGTTGCTTGAGCAAAATAAAAAACTCTCATCACTATTTTACGACGTCGAAATGCCTCTCGTCAAAGTTTTAAAAACAATGGAAGAGCGGGGGATTCTCTTAGATACCAAACAACTTGCTCTTGTTGGGAAAGAGATCGATAAAGAAGTAAAGTCTGTTGAAAATAGCATTCGAAAAGATCTAGGAGCTGAGATAAATATCAATTCTCCAACACAACTGGGTACCTACCTTGTCGATAAAGAAGGTGTACCACTTGCCAAAACTAAAACCGGCAAATACGCAACGAATGAAGCAGAACTTGCCAAGTTTCAAGAACAATTCCCAGTCATTCAAAAAATTCTTACGTATCGCGAGTTAACCAAACTGCGCTCAACCTATGTCGATAGCCTGATCACAAAAGTCGATAAGAAGGGTCGTGTGCATACGACCTACAGTCAAGTCGTTGTCAACACGGGAAGACTTTCTTCGTCAAATCCAAATCTGCAAAATATCCCGGTCAACTCCATTTTTGGAAAGAAAATTAAATCATGTTTTGTAACGGATAAAGACAATATCTTTGTTTCATTTGATTACTCGCAGCAAGAACTTCGAATTCTTGCTCATTTGACTGGTGAGGAAAAACTGATTACTGCTTTCTTGGAACATCTCGATGTGCATAAAATAACAGCCTCGCAGTTATTTAGCGTATCCTATGATGATGTTACTAAAGAACAGCGTGCGGTGGGGAAGACGATAAACTTTGGCATTATCTATGGCATGAGTAGTTTTGGCCTCAGCCAAGGTATGCGTATACCGGTTGCGGAAGCGGATGTATTTATTAAAAAGTTTTATCAAACATACCCAAAAATTCAAAGCTTTTATGAAACTTACTTTACAAAAGCAAAAATTGACGGGTATGTCGAAACGCTTTTTGGCAGAAGGCGGTATGTGTTTGAACACCAATCATCCCCCTTCGCATCTCGCTACGCTCGAGCTTCGGAGGGACAAAGAAAATTTATCGACAATTCGACAAGACGGGTTTTACTAAACTTTCCTATCCAGGGAACTGCAGCTGATTTGATGAAAAAAGCGATGATTCAACTAATGGAGGGTGTGGTTGAGAAAGAAAATGATGTATTTCTGATCCTACAGATTCACGATGATCTGGTATTTGAGATGAAAGAATCTGATAAGAAGCTTGATCAAACAATACAACAGATCAGAGATATCATGTGCACGGTCTATTCTCTATCAGTTCCGATAGAGGTGGATGTAAAGATAGGAAAACACTGGGGCGACCTGGAACCGTATGTGTTTGAGGCAAAAACATAATTTGAGACAAGTTGTTTCTCAAATATCTCATCAGTTATAATCTTCTTGTGAATCAAATATTTCTTTCGGTTGTTATTCCCTGCTACGATGAGATGGCCAATCTGCACAAAGGAGTTCTGGAAAAAGTTCAACGATTTCTTGAAAAGAAAAAAGAATCGTATGAAGTCATTATTGTTGATGATGGGTCAAAAGACGGAAGTGTTGAGTTTGTCAGGGCATTTATCAAAGACAATCCCCAGTTTCGTCTCATAAAAAATCCGCATCTTGGGAAAGCAGGTTCGGTCACTGCAGGCGTTCTTTCTGCAACGGGCAAATATATCCTTTTTACCGACATGGATCAAGCTACGCCGATTGAGGAAGTAAATAAATTGTTGCCGTATTTTAGTTCGCCAGCTGGCGGATTTGATATTGTGATCGGCTCGCGCAATAACTCACGAAAAGGGGCGCCGATGATCAGGCTTTTTATTTCCCGAGCAAATATCGTCTTGCGCAAACTGATTATCGGTATTCCTGATATCTCAGATACGCAGTGCGGCTTTAAGATGTTTAAGAAAGAGGTTGCGCAAAAACTGTTTACAAAAGTCAAAGACCTTCACCATGGATTTAGGTCAGTGTCGGGTTCCAGTGTTTCATCGGGGTTTGATGTTGAACTATTATATATAGCAACGCAGATGGGATTATCGATAAAAGAAGTGCCGGTGACGTGGCTCTATGTTGAGACGCGGCGGGTCAATCCGATTACGGATTCTATAGAAGGTGTACTTGATCTGTTTCGCATCAAACGAAATGCGATATCGGGAAAATATAAAAACGTATGAACGCTCTTACGTCAAAGTTTGGAAGATATCTAGCATTGTATCTTGCTGGAATTACTCTTCTCTTTCTCTATTCATTCACACAGATTGATCTTGGTCTTACCTTGACCAATCACGACTCATGGCGTCCTATCCAAACATTTTTTCAAAATATCGGGTACTTTCACCGTCCCCTCTCAACTACTTTGTATCTTCTAGTCGTTGGCATACTCTTTGTTGGGTACCTAAAGTTTGTTGGCCTTGCCAAGCACCAACGTCTTGATAAAAAAACTATTTGGAAGCTGATCATAGGCATAACCATTCTTCTTACATTTGCCTATAATGCGTTTTCTCATGATCTGTTTAACTATATTTTTGACGCACGGATTGTTACCTATTACGAACAAAATCCCTATGAGCATAAAGCGCTTGATTTCCCGACTGATTACATGCTCGGCTTTATGCACTGGGTACATCGAACATATCCATATGGACCCATCTGGCTGTTGCTTACTGTCCCATTAACTTTTATAGGTATGGAGAACTTGCTGCCAACAATGATTTTGTTTAAGCTGCTTTCTTCAGTAAGTTTTCTTGTTGTTGTTTGGTCAATTGGACGGATCCTACGAAATATTGCACCCAAATACGAACTACTCGGTGTTGTTTTTTTCGCGCTCAACCCCCTAGTGATTATCGAATCGCTTGTTTCTGCGCATAATGATATCTCGATGATGGCGTTTTCGCTTTTTGGACTCTATCTTCTAACAACGAGGCGATATGGTTTGTCAATTGTTTTTCAGCTGTTTGCTGTTGGCGTAAAGTTTGCAACGGTATTTTTATTACCGCTGCACATATACGTTTGGTTTAAAAGAAAGCACCTGATTGACTGGGAGCGACTGATTCTCGGATCACTGTTTTTGCTTATTGCTGCAGTTCTTCTCGTCATACAGAGAACAAACTTTCAGCCATGGTATCTGCTTTTTGTCTTGCCGTATGCTGCACTTCTTGGCTTCAAAAAAGTAGTAGCGTTTCCTGTCTATATTTTTACCGTAGCTGCTCTTCTTCACTATGTTCCATATTTATATACGGGAAATTGGGACGCACCAATTCCTGCCATTTTATCAAGCCTGTTGATCGTTGCAGTGATTAGCTCTTTTGCGTCTGTGATCATTCTTTCGCGAACAAAAAAAATTGAAAAAGGAATGTGAGGCAAAAAGTATTCTGTTTTGTCTTTTTGCTTTCCTAAGAATTTGCTCTTGAGTTTCTCCTTTATGTATAATTTGGTGGTATGGGTTTTTCTAGCCTTGCGAAATATAAAATTCCGATAATTTTTTGCCTTTTTTTGCTCTTTCTTTACCTTGCTTCACGACTGCTCACAATTTCCCAACTTCCACTTTTTACCGATGAAGCAATATATGTCCGTTGGGCGCAGATTGCAAAAAATGATGCGAACTGGCGTTTTATTTCTCTAACAGATGGGAAGCAACCGCTTTTTATCTGGTTTGTTATCGTTGCGATGAAGTTTATCAATGACCCATTGGTTGCGGCAAGAGTGGTTTCTGTTTTTGCTGGTATTGGAACTTCCATCGGACTCTTCTTTGTCACAAGGCAACTTTTTCGTAACTACTGGATAGGAATAATTTCTGCCTCCTTGTACGTCATCTACTCATTTGCACTTGTCTATGATCGTATGGCGCTTTACGACGGGTTGGTCGGAACATTTTTTATCTGGGGTTTGTATATGGCAATACTGCTCGTTCGAACCAGACGGCTGGATGTCGCCCTTATTGCTGGGATGGTAAACGGCGCTGCGACTTTAAACAAGACACCTGGATTTTTTAACATCTACCTTCTTCCTGTTTCAATTCTGCTTCTTAACTTACGGACAAAAAACGAGCGCATGCGAACACTAGTCAAATGGGCAGGGCTTGCAATGCTTGTTGCGGTAATGACGTATGGCATCTATTCTCTGCTTCGTTTGTCACCATTTTTCCATATAATTACACAGAAAAATGCACTCTTTGTGTATCCATTTTCGCAGTGGATCCAGCATCCATTTCAGTCGTTTTTTGGTAATCTTTTTGCCGGTTTGCAAGATTGGTTTTTTCGATACATGACGATTTCATTTGCGGTTCTTATAATCTGGGCTTTTTTTATCGATAAAAAATTCTTGAAAGAAAAACTCCTTTTGTTCTTATGGTTTTTTATACCATTTATCGCTCTGGCATTTTTTGGTAACAGACTCTATCCAAGGTATATTTTCTTTATGACATTACCGCTCTTGCCTCTTATTGCCTACACGCTTATAGCGCTTAAAGAGCGAATACAAAATAAGATACTATTCTCAATCGTTGTTACTTTGGGACTTTTTTTACAACTTCATAGTAGCTTCCTTGTTCTTTTTAATTTTCCTTACGCGACAATTCCGTATTCGGATGTCAGTCAATATAACAATGACTGGCCATCGGGAACCGGTATTAAAGAGTCAGTGGCATTCTTTGAACAACAAGCGCAGGACCAAACGATATTTGTTGCTACGCAAGGAACATTTGGACTCATGCCCTATGCGTATGAAATTTACCTTGGTGAGCATCCAAACGTGGAGATAAAAGGATATTGGCCGATTGGGAAAAATGTACCATCAGAAGTGGTAGCAACAAGTGAAAAGATGCCAACGTACTTTGTGTTTTATCAGGGTTGTGCTCCTTGTCCTGCTGCAGGTCTTGCACCATTGTCCTGGGGCAACGCAACACCAGTTCTGCAAATTCCCAAATTTGCTCCGAACGTATACCTCAGCGTATATCAGATCTCTCCTGGAAAATGAAACACCTGATATTATTTGGAAGTGCTGCGAGTATTGCCATTGTCGTACTGCTTGCACTTCTTCCCTACTTTCATACAGGATTTTTTCCAACACATGATGGTGAGTGGGCGGTAGTCAGGCTTACTGATATGTTTCGGCTGCTAAAAGACGGACAAATCCCGCCACGGTTTAGCGGGAATCTAAACTTTGGATATGGCTATCCGCTTTTTAACTTTGCATATCCTTTTCCCTATTATCTCGGTGTTTTGATTCACTCGCTTGGGGTTGGTTTTGTCAGTACAATTAAAATTATTTTTGCAGGAAGTGTTGTAGTCTCGGCAATCGGAATGTTTTTGCTTTCAAAATCATTTTGGAAAAGTACATTGGCTGGTCTGATCAGTAGCATACTGTATGTCTATCTTCCGTATCACTTCGTTGATCTGTATGTGAGAGGTTCGATAGGAGAGTCGATTGCATTTGCGCTTTTTCCACTCATTCTGTACTGCTTATTCAAACTTACGCAGCGTTCGTCTTTGGGAATATGGTTTGTATCTATGTCTGTTTCATACGGTGTACTGATACTTTCTCACAACATTATGGCAATACTGTTTACTCCAATTATCATCATGTTTGTTATGTATATATGGATACTGCATGGGAAAAAAACGATTGTCTCAGTTGTAGCTGCACTTTTGTCTGGGTTGCTTCTTTCTCTTTTTTTCTGGCTCCCAGCACTTCTTGAAAAACAATATATTCTTCTTTCGGTAACGCCGATAGCCGATAGAAGTCTCTATTTTGTTACTCTTGCCCAACTAATTTTTCCCTCGTGGGGATATGGAACACCAACAGAAAGCGGTGCATTTACGTATCATCTAGGATTTCCTCATCTTGTTGCGTTTGTTGTTTCAGTCCTTCTCGTCTTACTATCAAAAAAACTTGATAAGCATACAAAGTCTACAAGTATCATGCTTATGACAGGAGTATGTTTGTTTGTTCTTTTACTCTTTTCTTTTACAGCACCACTTTGGAATGCCTTGCCGTTTCTTTCTGAAATTAACTACCCTTGGACCATGCTCGCGCCCATTGGATTTCTGATGTGTTTTTTGGCGGGGTTTCTCACAATTGCTAAATGGAGTAGATATATAGGGATTGGTTTGGCAATACTTGCAATTGTCATGTTTCTCCCTTATGCAAAACCAAGTCGATATATAGATAAAGGAGATATGTTTTATCTCACCAATGATGCAACAACGACGTCGTCAAATGAACTGATGCCGTTATGGGTAACAGTGCATCCAAAAAATCGAGTAGATGAAAAAGTACAAATTGTAAAAGGCGTTGGAAAAGTAACCGATGTTGTTTCATCTTCTAATCAGTTCTCGTTTCATGTAGTGCTTGTTTCAGATAGTACAGTTCGCGTGAACACTATCTATTATCCTGGTTGGAAGATCTTTGCCAATAACATCGACCAAAAGATTACCTACAGTAACCCATCTGGCACTATGGAGTTTGCTCTTGATTCTGGGACGTATACTATTGCGGGAAAGCTTACTGAGACGCCGGTTCGTTTGCTGAGTAACAGTATAAGCGTACTTACGGGGATTGGTCTATTTGCTTTCACTACTATACAGCTTGTTACAAAAAAGAAAAAACATGCTTAAGCGCTTTTTACCAATTCTTTTTATTCTTATTGCCAGCTACGTTGCGGCCTCCCATCTTCTCAAAACAGATCTGTATTTTCCGATCCATGATGATACGCAGACCGCCAGAGTATTTACGATGGCAAAGTCGCTTGCCGATGGAATGATCCCAGTACGATGGGTAAGTGATCTAGGGTATGGATATGGCTATCCGATCTACAATTTCTATGCGCCGCTTGCGTATTATTTTGGAGGATTGTTGGTTATTGGGGGATTGAGCGTTTTAACTGCGACAAAAGCCATGATGCTGGTTGGTGTGTTGGTGTCTGGTATATCGATGTATCTATTGGCGAGGCAGTTTTGGGGAGTATTTGGTGGGATGATTGCAGCAGTGTTATACATGTATGCACCGTATCACGGCGTAAATATCTATGTTCGTGGTGCTGTCTCAGAATATTGGGCATACGGTATCTTGCCACTTACTGTTTTGGGATTCTACATGCTTTTTAAAAGTCTTCAAGAGGACGAAGCTAACCATGAAAATTCAAAATTAAAAATTCAAAATGCAAAATTACAATTCAAAAATAAAAAAGTTTGGACGTGGATAATAATAAGTGCTATATCACTTGCTGCGGTAATTCTTTCACATAACCTAACAGCAATGATGATCTCGCCGTTTTTGATCGCACTTCTTGGAGTGTTTAGTTATATTCTTATAACGAAACAAAAACTATACGCCATACGCTATTTGCTATACGCTTTTTTCCTTGGTCTTGCCCTTTCAGCATTCTATTGGATTCCTGCACTTTTTGAGATGCGATATACCAATGTTGCATCTCAGATCGGTGGAGGAGCTGCTTTTGGGGATCATTTCGTTTGCATAAAACAACTGTGGGATAGTCCTATGGGTTATGGTGGTTCAACACCCACTTGTACTGATGGATTGTCGTACAAAATAGGCAAAATACATATCTTGTTTGTATTGCTGAGTCTTTTCTCTTTGTTTTTCTTACGAAAGCAACGAGAAAAGAAAATCGTTGTAGCCATCAGCCTGGCAGTAGCGACTATCGGAGTGTTTATGATGCTTTCACCATCGCTTCCTTTGTGGAATTTATCTTCATTTACCGCCTACTTTCAGTATCCGTGGCGATTTCTTGCAATTGTTCTGTTTGCAATAACGCTCATGAGTGGAAGTTTCATCTCTTTGCTTGAGCAGATCATTTCTCCTCAACACAAACAGCCTATCTTAGCTTTGGTCGTATTTCTTGTTACCGGAATAGTTATTGCGACAAATGCTGAGTTTTTTACTCCTAGAACGATGTCAAAGGTAGCAAGTAGTGAGTATACAACTTCTCAAGCTGTGCAGTGGGAGGCATCAAAAATTTCAGATGAGTACTTACCACCGTATTTCTCAAAACCGGATACAAGCCAGGATTTACCAAAACAACGGTTTGTTCTTAGCATGGGAGAGGGAATTATCATGCCAGGAAGCAAGAAAACTCAATCGTATTTTGCAACTGTGCTTGCAAAAAGTCCAGTTACTGTGCATGTAAACATTGCATATTTTCCAGCATGGAAAGCGTTTGTTGATGGGAAAGAGAGTGTCTATAAAGTAGTTTCAAGTGGCATGCAGCTCACGCTTCCTGCAGAAGATCATACTATTGCCTTCAAGTTTGTCCAAACGCCGCTTCAGAAGTTTTCTAATTTGCTCTCTATCGCTGGTTTGGTATTCATAGTTCTTGGTATAATAACAGTACGCAAAAGAAGCGCAAGCACCGTATGAAGAAAACTGACGAACTCTCAATTTTTTTCCCATTTTGGAATGAAGAAGCAAGTATCGAGAAAGTCGTCACTGAAGCGATAAAAATTGCAGATACGGTGGCAGAGAAGTGGGAAATTATCATCGTTGATGATGGCTCAACTGATGGGACTCCAGAGATTGCAAAAAGACTTGCAGACTCTGATAAAAGAATTCGAGTGATCACCCATCATCCAAATAGAGGATATGGCGCTGCCATAAGAACGGGGTTAGAAAACTCGAAGTATCAATACATTGTCTTTACCGATGGTGATTTACAGCTTGATTTTTCAGAGGTTGATAAATTTATTGATGCAATTGAGGAGGCGGATATTGTCATTGGCTTTCGTCAGAAGCGCCGTGATAAAAATCTCATGAAGCGACTTTTGTTGATGTATATGCTTAAAGCTTGGGCATTTGTTCTTTTTGCTGTCTATGTCAAAGATATTGATTGTGCGTTTAAGATGTTCCGCAAAAGCGCAATTGAACAGATCATGCCGCTTCGATCTGAGGGAGCAATGATCACTACAGAAATTCTTGCAAAGGCAAAAAGAAAGAATTTGCGGATCAAACAAATAGGCGTAGAGCATTACCCACGAAAATACGGAGAACAGACAGGAGCAAATGTTTTTGTTGTCATTCGTGCTGTGCTTGAAAGCCTGATTCTCTGGTTTGATATACGAAACAAACGATTTTAGTCAGATGAATGAGTTAGACATTGCAACAATCACCAGACGTTCTATCCGAGGCATATTTGCCCTTGTCTCACGGACATTTTTGATCCAGGTTATCGGCCAGGGTGTAAGTTTTCTTCTTACTATTTATCTTTTTCCTGCAGAGTATGGGATCTTTTTTATTGCCTCTTCAGTTATTGTTTTTCTTTCCTATTTTTCAGATGTTGGATTGGCAGCAGCGCTCATTCAAAAAAAAGAGCCTCTAACTGATGATGACCTTAAAACAACATTTACGATCCAACAGATCCTTGTCGTATCCTTGGTTATTATTGGATTTCTTCTTTCGGGCTTTGTTGCGCAAATCTATCATCTTGACCAAGCTGGGCTTTATCTCTATCAAGCGCTTATTATTGCTTTTTTTCTTTCCTCACTTAAGACAATTCCTTCAATTATCTTGGAGCGGAATTTACAGTTTCAAAAATTAGTCATTCCTGAAATTATTGAGACACTGGTTTTTAATATCACGATTCTTGTTCTTGCTATCCAAGGATATGGAATTGCAAGTTTTGCGTATGGCGTTTTGGCAAGAGGAGCAGTTGGGCTTATTGCAATGTATTTAATTGCACCGTGGCGGATACGGATCGGATATGTACCAGCAGTTGGTAAGCGGCTACTTTCTTTTGGAGTACCGTTTCAAGCAAATAGCGTTCTTGCCCTACTGAAAGATCAATTGCTCGTTTTATATTTAGGAATAGCACTTTCACCCGTTGCTGTTGGATACATTGGTGTTGCACAAAAGTGGGCGTTTACACCGCTTCGACTTTTTATGGATAACGTTATTCGCATCACCTTTCCATCATTCTCACGAATGGCTTCGGATAAAACAAATCTTGGAAAAGCAATAGAAAAAACACTTTTTGCAACAGCTTTTTTTATTTTCCCCTCACTTGCAACATTAGTACTTTTGATGCCGTCGTTTATGAAGGTATTTCCAACCTATCAAAAATGGGAGCCGGCGTTAGCGTCTCTTTTTTTCTTCGGCATTAATGCGTGTTTTTCCTCCGTTTCAACACCCTTGACCAATGCACTCAATGCGATAGGGAAAATAAAAGTCACGTTGTTTTTTATGATCGGCTGGACAGTCGCAACATGGATTTTGACACCGCTAGGCATTATCCTCTTTGGATTTGATGGTGTTGCGATTGCCTCTGCTGCGATTGCATCAGGCGTTGTTATTGTTGTTTCTGTAGTAAAAAGACATATCCCATTTTCTATTATGCCTGTTATTGTGACCCCAACGATTGCAACAGGAATACTCATCGGATTTTACCTTCTCGCAGAAAAATATATTGTTTCTGATCTGTGGACGTTTGCTCTGACACTTATTCTAGGAGCAGCTGTGTATCTAGGCTCATTGCTTCTTATTGCAAAGGAACAGATAATATCTGACACGAGGATGATTATGGTAAACTTAAAGAGATAATGGGAAAACTGTCAGTTGTTATTTCAGCGTATAATGAAGAGTCAAAAATCGAAGATTGCCTCAAAAGCGTACAAGAAGTCAGTGATGAAATTATCTTTATTGATAATAGTTCCACAGATGCTACCGTAACGATAGCAAAAAAATATACCTCATCAATCTTTACTCGTAAAAATAATCTCATGTTAAACGTGAATAAAAATTTTGGATTTACAAAAGTAAGCGGAGAGTGGATACTTTTAGTTGATGCTGATGAAAGAGTTTCAAAGGATCTTGCAGATGAAATTAGCCGTGTGATTAAGGATGGAAAGAAAATAGATGGATATTGGATCCCGAGAAAGAACATGTTGTTTGGCAAATGGATAGAGCATACCGGGTGGTACCCAGATCACCAACTCAGATTGTTTAGGAAAGGAAAAGGAACATTTGCAGAAAAACACGTGCACGAAATGATAAGAATTACTGGAGAAACAGAGTATTTGAAAGAACACATCATCCACTATAATTTTGACTCTATTGCACATTTTCTGAAAAAGACAGTGATGATCTATGCGCCAAATGAAGCTAATAATATAGAAGAAAAAGGGTATCAGTTTCATTGGTCAGACGCAATCAGGTTCCCAGTAAAAGAGTTTTTGAGTAGGTACTTCACGCGTGAAGGATATAGAGATGGGTTTCATGGGTTGATGCTCTCACTTCTGATGGGTTTTTATCACTTCATTGTTTTTGCGTATCTTTGGGAAAAGCGTTCTTACAATGCTGATATCGATCCATCAATGCAAGATCTTCGGGGTGAAGTAAAAAGAGCGGGAAAAGAATTTACGTATTGGGTAACAAACGAAGAGCTCAAGCAAACATCAGGTATTTTAAAAAAAACATTGTTAAAAGTATCACAAAAACTCTCGTGAGTATATTCCATGAACACAATCTTTGTTTCAATTCTGAATTTTAACAGTCGAGACTTTACCTATGCTTGTCTTTCTTCTCTGGGACAATCTAGACTTTCTGATAGTACGTTGACCGTTTTAGTTCGCGATAATGCATCTGAAGAAAAACTCTCCGTTGATGAAAAGCAATATACATCGCTTTCTCTTAAAGTTGTTTACGGTAAGATCAATGAAGGGTTTGCCGGCGGTCATAATGCAAACATACAATACGCTTTGGAGCACGGTGCTTCACATATCCTTCTTTTAAATAACGACGCAACGATTGCAAAGGACACAATACAGGAATTACTCAATAGTTTTTCAGATGACACAAAAGTCGGTGCGGTTGTTCCAAAGATCTACTTTGCCAAAGGTCATGAGTTCCATAAAGAACAATACAAAGAATCAGAGTTAGGAAAGGTTATTTGGTATGCAGGAGGCAAGATGGACTGGAGAAATGTCATAGGAAAAAATCGAGGCGTTGATGAGGTGGATCAAGGGCAATATGATACCAGGCAAAAAACCGAATTACTGACAGGCTGTTGCGTCCTTATAAAACGTGAAGTCTTCGAGAAGATTGGTCTATTTGACGAGCGATATTTTTTATATTATGAAGATAGTGATTTTACAGAGCGGATGAAAAAAAAATATACGCTCGTGTATGCCCCAAAAGCAATTGCTTGGCATGCAAATGCGTCTTCCTCAGGTGGATCGGGTTCTGAATTACAAGATTACTATATAAGTAGAAATCGACTGCTTTTTGGCATGAAATATGCATCCATGCGAACTAGGATCGCATTACTTCGGGAGAGTACACGATTACTATTCAACGGTCGTACATGGCAAAAGCAAGGAATAAAGGACTATTATAAGAAAAAGTTTGGGAAAGGTTCATACTCACTGTGAAATTATCTACTATCATCATTGCAAGAAATGAAGAAGAAGTGATAAAACGGTGTCTTGAATCGGTAAAAACTATCAGCGATGAGATCATTGTTGTTGATAATGCTTCAACTGACGACACCTCAAAAATTGCGAAGCAGTTTGGGGTAAAAATTGTATCAACTGACAAAGAGGATTTTTCCAAACTTCGAAATTTGGGGTTGGAGAAAGCAAAAGGAACCTGGATTCTTTATATCGATGCTGATGAAGTTGTATCAGAAAAGCTGGCACAAGAGCTAAAACATGTTCTTTCAGGCAAAAACGAATATGTAGCATATTTTCTCAAGAGAAAAGAATTTTATCTGGGAAATCATCAGTGGCCAACAATAGAAAAACACAAACGCTTTTTCAAAAAGTCATCTTTAAAACGGTGGGAAGGAGTGCTGCATGAGTCTTCTGTTGTCCAAGGAGAAGTTTCTGAGCTAGATGGATACTTGTTGCATTATACGCATAGAAGTCTACGGAAAATGGTTGAAAAAACGATTCGATGGTCTGGCGTTGAAGCAGAGCTTCGTTATAAAGCCAATCATCCGCCGGTTACCTGGTGGCGCATCCTGCGGGTTATGGTAACTGCGTTTTTTACCTCGTATATAACACAAAAAGGATGGAAAGTTGGCACAGTGGGTGTCATCGAAAGTGTCTATCAGACATTTAGCATATTTATCACCTATGCAAGGCTTTGGGAAATGCAGCATCTACGGGACAAAAACAAGGTCAAGTAATCTTCAATAGTAGTCATTGTCAGTTCCTAAGCGACCAAACCTAGAACAAAGAAGAGAACAGGTCGCTAAAAATCATTTCAGACTTCTACACTTGTACTTCTGAAATTGATACAATTAATCCATGAAGATTGGGTTTTACTCTCCCTACATTGATACGCTAAGTGGTGGAGAGAAGTATATACTCACTGCTGCATCAGTTGCCTCTGCGGAACATGATGTGACAATTTTCTGGGATGATACAGAGGTCATCAAAAAAGCTGGAAATCGATTTGACATCGATCTTTCAAAAGTTACTGTAGCTCCGAATATTTTTTTGCCTACAGCATCATTTGTAAAACGGCTTTCACAAACCAGAGATTTAGACTTTCTTTTTTTCCTCAGTGACGGAAGTATTCCACTTTCTTTATCAAAAAAACTCATTATCCATCTTCAGTTTCCTGTTGTCTGGATCCCGTCCCTTTCATGGAAGGAAAAGCTGAAAGTAAGACGAGTTAGCACGTTTGTCTGCAATTCAAAGTTTACCAAAGGGTTTATTGATAAAAAATATAAAGTTAATAGTAAAGTGATTTATCCTCCGGTAGATATCGAAATGCCTGTGATGAAAAAGGAGAATATTATTCTCACAATTGGGCGCTACAGTAAATTTCATAATGGAGATGACTTTAAAAAAATTTCAGTGATGATCGATCAATTTAAGAAAATGTATGATACGCAAAAAACAAACTGGAAGTTTGTCATTGTAACGAGTTTTCTGCCAGAACAGCAGGAAGCGCTAGAACAATTACAAAGTAGTATTGCGCATTATCCCATTGAGATTCTCCGTGATGTTACCTTTGAGCAGTTGAATCAACTCTACGCAACAAGTAAGATCTATTGGCATGCCGCTGGTTTTGGTGAGGATCTGACAGCGCATCCGGAACTTGCAGAACATTTTGGCATCTCACCAGC
>Ga0209542_10008512_pt1 | contig 19120 bp, 22 predicted proteins | sample RifCSPhighO2_01_FD_184028 | JGI IMG/M metagenome (GOLD analysis project Ga0209542, IMG submission 184028) | Soil microbial communities from Rifle, Colorado - Rifle CSP2_plank highO2_0.1 (SPAdes) (version 2) | ecosystem: Environmental > Terrestrial > Deep subsurface > Rock core/Sediment ...
AAAATCATAAGCGATTATGTCAAAAACCAAGGTCGAAGTTACAAACAGATACATCGAGGGACTCTATTATTATTTCAAGGTCTCGAGTAGAGACATACCTCGCAGCTCTGCTGCGGGGTAGTTGATTAGATTAATGGAATTCCGACCGTCCCTTTTCTGGGATACAGAAGTAGACCGCATAGATCCGAAAAAACACGCTCGCTATATCATTGAGCGCGTCTTGGAGTTGGGCGAGCCCGCCGACGTGCGCTCTTTGTTTGAAGAGTACCCCAAGGACGAAATTAAACGGGTCATGAATCTGCTTCGTGCGCAACTATCCGCTAAGTCAAAAGCACTATGGTCGCTAATCCTTCCGTAGTGCCGGGTCTTCTGAAATTACGCCTGGTCAGGAAAGACTTCATTCGCGGCCGGGGTTTTTTTTGCTTCTCCTCGCACGCCTTTCTCCACACCTCCGTCAAAGCTGTAACCTTGCCGAGTTATGCACAGTGTAAGTTCTCGTTTTGGCGATAATGTTCTAAAATACCTTCATGTGCCATACAAGTGCCATTATCTAAATGGGGCAGGACACCATCGAATTGAAGGGAGACAAATATCTCTCGGTAAAGAAAGCTTCTGAATTATTCAACTACCACCCCGACTACGTCAGTTTTCTTTGCCGGACAGGCAAAACCAAAGGCCAATTACTGGCTGGCTCTTGGTTCGTTGCCCACTCTTCGCTCCTAGCCTATTCCAATAAGAAGAAATACGTTCGTCAAAAAAGGAAAAGCTTTTGGCCAAGAATTTTCACCGCTACCCTAATCGTCGCGATTTGCTTTTTCGGCACGGTTAATCCGGCCTTGGCGGAAACACCGCCACCGAGGACTATCGCCGCGTTAGCTAAGTCCGCATGGGTTCGCTCTTTCCCAAACAATTTCTTTTCCCGCGCTTCCATCCGCTTGGCCCAGACGCTCGCCTGGTTCCTCCCGGGCACAACCGGCAGATCTCTATCTCTGCCTGGGGCAGGGCAGATGCGAGCCTCCGCCGGTTCTTCGCAATTACCGCCGTCCTCGGCCGAAACCGATTCGGAAAATAAAACCAATTACCTCGAAAACACGGCGCAACACTTTGAAGGTTCTGTCAAGCTCACCACCAACAACAGCGCCGAAGGCACCTCAATCAAGTCCACCAATCGGGATGGCGGCGAAGCCACCTTTTCTAATCCTCCGACTCCGAGCCCCGCCCCGATCACCCAAAACATCACCAACGTCTATCCGGACATCGCACCAGCCGCGATCGACCAAAAACTTTCCGACCTCGAATCCCGCCTCCTTCGAACCATCTCCGGCCTCCAAGTTCAATCCTCCGGCAATGCCACTTACATCAACAACGTCTACAACGCACTCGGTCAGGCGAGCCGGATCGACCAACTCCATGGCACGGCCATCACCGACGCCACAATTACCGGCGGTTCGATTACCGGCGCCGCCCTCTCCGCGACGAGTGGCACCTTCTCGTCCAGCCTCTCGACCGCGGGGAGCCTCTCCGTCTCCGGCTCTCTCTCTCTCTGTCTCTTCGACCACTGTCGCCGGCAACTTCACCGTCACCAATTCCGCGACCTCGACACTCTCGGGCGATTTCGCTTTCGACACCGACACTCTCTACGTCGATTCCCTCAATAACCGGGTCGGCATCGGCACGACGAGTCCGTCGGATACCCTGGCCATAAATGGTGCGGCGTATCTCGCTCCCATCTCGATTCCTTCGGTCACCACCGACCGGATCTATAACATCGGCTCGAATCTTTATTTCGCCGGCGCTCTGGTCGGCGGGGCGACCGTTGGCACCTGGGCGCTTTCCGGCTCCGATGCGTATCGCCTCTCGGGCAACGTCGGGATTGGCACGACGACCCCAGGCTCTATCCTTTCCGTTTCTGGCGTCGGCAACTTGGGCGCAAACGGCTCCACTTTCTATTCAACCCTCACCGTCTCGTCGATAACGGCGACTAGCTCTTTAATATTGACCGGCACGGGTGCAAATATGCTCCTCAGCACCAACGCGGGTGGCGTTATCGTCTCATCTTCTACACCAACGGTTGCGGCCATCTATGCCACGTCCACGACGGCGACAAGCACGTTTGCGGGTAACATTTCCTTGAGCGGCAACATAAACACAATAAGAGTCGGTCAGCTTCATCAAGTTTACGGAATAGGAGACAGCATCTCCTACAACACTTATCAGACGGCTCTTGAGGGTCTCTTAGGGGAGGACACGTGGAACGTTAATAATAAGGCTGTAGGAGGAAACACAACCACTTTAATGCTCGCCCGCTTCAATTTGGACGTATTAGTTCCTGATAATGAATATGTAATAATTGTTGGAGGTATAAACGATGTTCTCGCAGGAGCCTCTGAGACAGCAATTGAAAACAATCTTCAAGCTATGTATACTGCCGCCCAGAATTACGGTGTTAAGGTGGTAGCGGTTACAATTACCCCATTCAAGGGTTACGCGACATGGTCGTCATCTTTTCAAACAATTGTGGATAATGTGAATACTTGGATTCTCAATTCCGCTGTAAACGTTGACTACAAAGTGAATGCTTATGCGTCACTTGAAGATCCGACAAATCCCGACGCCTTGCTAGCCTCTTATGACAACGGTGACCACTTGCACCTTAGTGCTAGTGGTGGCACCGCGTTGGCGACCACAATCCATAACTCCGTAATTTGGACTCCGCGGTCTTTATTTCACAAGCTTACTCTTAGCGGTTCTGATGTAGCGCTGAGCCAAAACCTGCGTCCCAGCGATTCGCCGCAGTTCTCGGGGTTGACAGTCAATTCGAATGTTTGCTCGTCCGCATGTGGGATGAAGTTTTATTTGAACACTGCAGGCCCGACATTAGGAATCGGGACCGTTGCGCCAGCCGCACTTTTCGAAATAAATGCCACTTCATCAACTGCTATCGCACAAATAATAAAAGGTGCGACTTCACAGTCGGTTGATTTGGTTCAGATCCAGGACTCTCTTGGGCGGGTTTGGGGCGGTTACAAAAATGGAGGGGCACTCTTCTTCGGGCAGAACGGTGCTTCGGCTCCGATCGTATATCCGTTTAGCGGAACCTCCTATTCTACTCCGGGGGTGTATGCAAAAGGCTTAGGCTTTTTTAGCTACGTTTCTGCGGATGTTAATGCGTACGCATTTGCGTTCAGCAGTGGTTCGGTTATACCTACGAGCGGAACTATCGATCTTCTTTATTCAACGACTCAATTTTCACCAACTTCTGGAAGTGCAGTATTCAACAATCTTCACCTAAACCCACTCGTTAACCAAACTGGAGGTGCGTCCGGTATAACAAGAGGTTTGATTATAGACCCACTGCTTACCTCTGCTGCGAATTGGAGAAGCTTGGAAATCACCAACAACACAGGCTACGGGATTTACGAAAGCGGTAGTGCAAGTAACTATTTCGCAGGGAAAATAGGTATTGGCACCACCACCCCCGCCGCCAAGCTTTCAGTGAGCAACTCCGCAGGAGCCACGGCCGCCGCGTTTCTGGTCTCAACGTCAACCGCAGATTTTTCCACCTCCACCGCCTTCATCATCGACTCAAACGGCAAGGTGGGCATCGGAACGACAACACCAGGCACCGACCTCTCCGTCCAAGGCGTTGCTAGTGCCCAAAGTTTCCAGGCCTACGGCACCACCGCCACGAGCACGCTCGCGGGAGGATTACTGGCGAATGGCTCAGCACTCTCGAACCTGTATGTCAGTCCGACCACTGGCAATGTGGGGGTGAGAACATCGAATCCTCTTTCTGCGTTACAGATAGTGTCTGGAACAGATGGTAAAGCTTGGCAAGTTCGGGACAGCGACAATGTCCTAAGGGCACATCTAGTGACAGAAGGCACGGGCGGGACTGGTGTGAACGGTTTCGGTCTTTTTGGCGGTACATATTTAGCATTTCAAAACAGCGAAAGTAATCTTTATCCACAAGCAATTTTAAAACAATATACGGACTATTTTCATGTTTATGCGACTGGAAATGCCGCCGAGAACAAACTCTACCTCTATTCGGATGGCGAGATGTGGTTGTGGCCGAGTAAGAACGGCGCTGGTACCGCGGCCGTGTATATGGTAAATGGACAATTGTCGCCGTTTACCGACAAACGCGCTGGGGTCACCCTTGGTAGCGCGTCGCGGCGGTGGTTAAATTTCTATTCCTCTCTTATCACCGATAATGCAATCGGGGTAGGTATCGCAACGAGTAGCCCGTGGGCTGTTCTCTCTGTGGCTGCCTCTTCGACGAACCCTGGAAATATCCCTTTGTTCGCCGTGTCGACTTCAACGGCGTCCGCGACTTCAACGGCTTTCCTCATTGATTCAACAGGGAAAGTTGGTATTGGCACCACCTCGCCTTGGCGAACGCTGTCGGTTCAAGGCACCGTGGCATTCAGCGGCATCACCGCCACCGGTGCAGGTGACACGTATCTCTGTCTCAGCGGTGGCGGTGAAGTAAAGACCGGAGCAAGCTGCGCCGGATCATCGTTGCGCTTTAAACACGATGTCATCGGTTACACCGGCGGGCTTGGAGAAGTGAATGCTCTGCGACCGGTCACTTTCGAATTTAATGGGATTGAGGGTGTGCGCCTCGGCTTGATCGCCGAAGAAGTCCACGTTGTAGATCCTCGCCTGGTTTTTTATGACGAAGACGGCATCACCCCACGCGGAGTCCGCTACCAGGATATCGGCCCCGTCCTCATCTCTTCCATACAGGGGTTGAGCAGCATTTTGAATATTGCATCTTCGACGACGGCGACATCGACGGGGTTCTCTTCCGTCCGCCTGGACTCCCTTGAATCCCGCATCTCCGCTCTCGAAGAAAAGTCCCTCACCGGTTCTCTCGGGGCATCTGTCGGTGACTGGGTTGGCAACTCGATAAGCGCCATCTCCGGCTACATCAAAAACCTCACCGCCGAGACAGTAAAGGCCAATGACTCTGTGTCAGCCGGCAAAACCCTTTGCGTTCAAAAATCTGACGGCTTCAATGTTTGCGTTACTGGTGATCAACTCTCCGCGTTGCTCGAAAATGCCAATCTCCTTTCATCCGGTGGGGAAGCGAGCTCCTCTCCAATTACCGGAACGACCACTCCGTCAGCAGGGGAGAGCACATCACCGACAATCACCCTCCTTGGCAACAACCCCGCGACAATTACCGTGGGCACTGTATTCGTAGACCCCGGCGCAACAGCCGTGGACGCCTCGGCCAACCAAGTATTGCCGGATATCGCCACCAGCACAGTGGACACCACCACCCCCGGCACCTACTCCGTCATCTGGACAGCCCACGATGCGAACATGGTCTGGGCCACCTCGACCCGCACCGTCATTGTGATTGATTCCTTCTCCGCACCCGTTCCGACCACCACCCCAACGCAGTCCGAAACCGATCCTGCGGTTCAAGCTCAAACCGTAGACGTGGAGACAGCCACAACAACCGCAACCACCACTCTGCCAGCGACTCAGTAAACTACTCCGCCCTCACCACTCACAACCCACCCCGGGCGCGTGGCCCAACCAGGCCGCCGCAACGCCCATCTTTTCCACTTTCCGTGACGCGCGCCTCACTCCCAGTCCTCCAGAATCTGTGACATGTTGCATCCAATTAAACAGATCGTAGCATAGCCAGCCCTTGTTTTAATCGTATCATTTTGATACGATTAAAAGGCCTTATTGATACGCAATCATCATGCTGAATCTTAGCCAGCGACAAAATAAAATTATTGAAATTATTCTCAAGCGCAAGGAGGCGCGCTCCTCGGATGTACATGCGGATCTGGTGACTACAGGCGAAGACGTCTCTTTGGTAACAGTCAAACGTTTACTCTCCAGCTTCGCATCAACGGGCGTTTTGGAAGTGACCTCCTCTGGACGGTCAACATCTTACAGGGTCTCCGCTTTCGGTCGTCTGGTTTTTGGTGTTGACGCCCATGTGTACTGTTCCGTCGAACCGGACAGACGTTATGGCCTCAAGGGCTACAACTTCGCTCTATTCGACGCCTTGCCGTCTGATCCATTTACCGAAGATGAGAGTGCCAAGCTTCAAAAAGCGGCCGATGTCTACGCGCTACGCACTCGTCAACTACCTCCGGCCATTTTGGAAAAAGAACTCGAGCGATTCATCATCGAGCTTTCCTGGAAGTCTTCGCGTATCGAGGGCAACACCTACACACTCCTCGATACCGAGCGGCTCCTCGCGTCTGGCATTGAAGCCTCCGGCCATGACCGCAGGGAAGCGGTAATGATATTGAATCACAAGGAAGCTTTCCGGTTTGTAAGAAGGGAAGCGAAATCCTACGAAAATCTGACCCGACAGAATCTCGAAAACGTGCACCGTATTTTGGTAAAGGATATGGGGGTCAGTTATGGTTTGAGAAAAAATCCGGTAGGAGTAACCGGTTCCACTTACCGTCCCCTCGACAATGTTCACCAAGTGAGGGAAGCAGTCGATGCTCTCTGTCTCGCGGTATCGCGGTCAGTCACGCCGGAGGCCAAAGCACTCGTTGCGCTACTTGGTATCAGTTACATTCAGCCTTTTGAAGACGGTAACAAGCGCACTGCTCGCCTCATTGCAAACGCGCTCCTCCTTGCGGGAGGGTGTGCTCCGCTATCGTATCGAAGCGTTGACGAGAATGCTTATCGCGAAGCGATCATGGTCTTTTATGAGATCAATTCTCTGGTACCCTTTCGCAAAATATTTGTCGAGCAGTACGCGTTTGCCGCCGACAATTACTTGATCGTCGCCTGAACAGGTCGTGGTTGGGAGTATTCTCAACTTCCAACAGAGCCCAAACTCTGACTGTTTTCGAATTTCCATCCGGTTCCCGTCAGTCCGCACCTATCCGAAATCCAGAACGCGGCCTTAGCACTAAGCCGGCAAAAAATTCGTAACGTGTGGTGCCCAGCAACCACTCCCTCGCTTTCCAGAATCCGTGACTCCCCGATCCACCACATCGTTCAGTTTTTCTGACTTGGGCATGTAATTGCACTCAACCATCTCACCGGCGTCAAGCCCGAGCATTGCCTGCATTTGCTACAATCAAATTATGTCAAATGAGAGAAGAAGGATGACCCTGGAGCGACTCGCTGAAATGGTCGCTCATCGTTTTGAGCAGACGGCCGGCAAGGAAGAACTCGTAACTTTTGAAAAGGGAGTAACTGATCGATTTAACCGAATTGAAAATATTTTAGCAGGAGGACTCTCCAATCGGGTAGAGCATCTGGAGGACAGTGTCCGGATGCTCAAGACGAAAATAGGCATAAGATAGGTAATTCCTAATGGCACTATTGGGAATGAGGAAGAGGTCTATTTTAATTGCCGAATCCGTGATGCGACCCCGCCACCAGCCGACACCCTCGTCAAGTAGGCAAGGCCACAACCGATTTTGTAAAATGAGACCATGAAAAAGCCGAAGTCGAGGGCGAGGCGGGGTAAAGTGATCATCGAGAAACTGGCTCAGATTGTCTCAGCCGGCTTTGCAGTCTCAGATTCCAAAATCGACAGGTTATCACAGACCGTGGAGAATTTGGCTGTAGCAACAAAGGCAGGCTTCGATAGTGTTGACCAGCGATTTGACCAAGCTGATGACAGGCTGAAAAAGTTGGATGGGCGTATGGACAAAATGGATGGGAGACTTTTTAACCTTGAAGGCGATATGAGTCACATTAAGACCAGCCTTGTTCGAATCGAGGAGAAGTTTGGCGTTGGTAATTACGAGAGCCGGCTTGAGAGTCTCGAAGAGGACGTGGGCAAACTGAAATCCCGTGCTCACATGCGATAACGCGCGCCAGGACACCTCCGCATTGGAACCCGCCTATGTTTCTAATGGGCACCATTGGGAATTGGGAATGCGGAAGGGGAATATATGTTTACCAGTATTGGTCTCGGTACCAACCCGCCGAGATTTGCGGGAAATTTGTGTTATAATAGGGGGGTTACGAGTCTAATTCTAAAAATATGTCACTTGTTATATATATATTAATAGGAGTGGTTGTGGTTGTTTTCCTGTGGCTCATAGGAATGTACAACCGTTTTGTTTCCCTGGTTAATAGAACAAAAGAAGCTTGGTCTGATATTGAGGTACAATTGAAGCGCCGCTATGATCTTATTCCAAATTTGGTCAATACCGTAAGGGGGTATGCAACTCACGAGTCCTCAGCTTTTGAAAATGTCACTAAGGCGCGCGCGGCCGCTATGGGTGCGACTTCTCCCGAAGACAAAGGCAAAGCCGAGCTTGGTTTGGCCGGCGCCTTGAAGTCTGTCTTTGCCATCGCTGAAGCCTATCCCGAACTTAAAGCAAATCAGAATTTCTTGGCTTTGCAATCCGAGCTTTCGGACACGGAAAACAAAATTCAATCGGCACGCCGATTTTACAATGGCAATGTGCGCGATTTGAACACATCTATTGAGCAGTTTCCGGGTAATGTAGTCGCCAGCATCTTTAATTTCAGCAAAATGGAATTCTTTGAATTGGAAGCTGACGAGCAGGCCGCCAAAAAGCCGGTGGAAGTGAAGTTCTAGAGTTATGAATCGCGAATCAAGAATCGAGAATTAAGAATAATACGGGAAAGTTTGAACCCGATTACCATGAGAAAGACAGCTAATTTGTTAGCAGTCTTGTCCGCCATAATGATAGCGGCGCCATTTTTTGCTGGTGCTCAAGTTGACCGCAGTTACTATTACGAGTCCATTTCGCAGAAATTTACCGTCAACGAAGATACGACTGTCGACGTTGAGGAAACTCAGACCTATAGGTTCAATGGGGAATACAATAAGGGCTGGCGCAGTATTCCTTTGAATAAAGTCTCGGATATTACCGAGGTTGAAGTTATAGATGCCGCAACTCTTATTCCGCTTGTTCGTGTCTTTTCTTCTCTCGATAAAACCGACCCTGTGAGTTGGGGAAAATATTACGTAAGCCGGAGTGGAGGCAATCTTAATATTGAATGGTATTACAGAGCCCAAAACGAGTCTCGTGGCTGGATTTTGAAATACAGATTGATTGGTGGTGTAAGTTTTCTAAAAGAAAAAGATGAGTTGTATTGGAATTTGTTGACGGACTACGATGTTCCGGTTTTGCGAGCTGATGCCACGGTCGTCATTCCGGGAAATACTTATTCTCCGAATGATCTACAATCGGAAATTTATGTGCAATCTGCCGAAAATCCTAATAAAATCATTCAGAATAATAGAACTTATTATTTTTCTGCCGACAACATAGCAACGAGAGGAGTTGTAACGATTGCCGCCGGCTGGCCCGAAGGCTTACTCGACCGAGGCGCTTTCTGGAGACAATTTTTGTTAGTTCACTATGTGCCCATTTTGTCGGTTTTTATCATACTGGCAACGATAATTTTCATAACTGTTTATTGGTATCGCACAGAAAAAGTCGGTCAAGGCAGGGGCACTATAGTTCCGGAATACGAGCCGCCTCGAAAATTGCCACCAGCTATGGCCGAAGTAATTGTTCGTGAAAAGGTGACGCCGAAAGGTTGGGCGGCCACAGTCGTAGATTTGGCAGTAAGAGGCCATGTAAAAATCACGGAGCAATCGTTTGAATTATTCGGCAAGTTGTTTGCGTCTTGGATTCCCAAAAATTACGTTATTGAACGTGCTGATTCACCTAAAACCGATCCGCTTCAAGATTACGAGAAAAAATTTATGGAGGTTCTAATGCCTGCTGGCAGATTTTCGACAAAAGAAGTCAAAATCGACAGGATACGGGGCAGGCAACTTTATGTTGAAATGAAAAAGCTCGAAAAGGAGTTGTACAAGGAGACTGAGTTAGACACGAACGCTTACGCCAAGCCCGTCTCTAAAGATGCCTATTCGACCATAGGTTTATTTATACTGCTTTTTGGCGGAGTTTTTTCTGTACCTTTTGGATTAGAAATGGCCGAAAGGGGTTTCCGTTATTTAATTTTGGTCGCGGTCGTGGGTTTGTGTTCACTGGCCATATGGTTGTTTGTAAAATTTGAAGCGAGACTTTCGGCGGAAGGGGCGATCTCGAAAGAGGAGTGGCTCGGTTTCAAAATGTATTTGGAAAAGGCGGAAAAGTACCGGCTTCAGAATCTTACACCAGAAACTTTCGAAAAGTTTTTGCCCTACGCCATAATTTTTGGCGTCGAAAAGCAGTGGGGTAAAGCGTTTGAGGGAATTACACTGGAGCCGCCCAACTGGTATTCTTCCACGGGGCAAGTGCATGCCGCGGCATTTGGGACAAGTTCGGGGGGTTTTAGTTCGGGATTTTCCGCTTCGGCTTTTTCGGCGTCGTTTTCGTCCAGTTTTACATCCGCTTTTTCCTCTTCGGGTGGGGCAGGAGCTTCAGGCGGAGGCGGTGGTGCAGGTGGAGGAGGTGGGGGTGGCGGGGGAGGAGCGAGCTAAAGTGCCAATCTACCCGCCCGAACGCACCGTTCGGTCCGGGCGGGCGAATCTATACAAATATTGACGCTCGCCCGTCCGTAGCATTTGCGAAGGCGGGAATAAACTTGACGAATAAAAAATTATGAAAGAGACGATACCAGAACAAACAGGGCAAATACATGAGCCAGAAAAATTTAATTTTCCTGAAATCGAGGCTATAAAAGAGGACATGGTCTCTCTATGTCTCCAAATGAAAGAAGCGATTGACGAGGGAAGATATTCTATTTTAGTCAGTGATGAGGTGGGGGGAAGGATACCAACATTAATATTGCGGAAAATTATAAAACAAATTCATCCGGAGAAAGAGCTGAGGACTTTATTTGTTGCTTCCGGCCAGGGTAGTAAGTTGCCGGATTATCGAAGTACAAAAGAGTATAACAAGTTGAGGGAATATTTGTCTGTCACTGTAAATGACTATGTTTTGTTGGTGACCCAGTTTATTTATAGCGGAGCGACTGTTCAAAAGCTTGCCTCGGCGTTACGCGATGCCGGTCATGGCCTGAGAGGCCTTGATATCGCCACAACGAATAGTTGGGGTTGGGAGAAAGCGGATTTGGAAAAAGGAATCATTACGTCAAAAGATGGAGATGAATCCTATAGGAGAGGTCGGTGGGCGACACCACAGCCGATAGCGGCAGATAATTTTTTTATAGGTAGAACGTCCGGAAAATCAACAGATGAAATGGAGAAGAGGCACAATAGATTAACGGGCGTTTCAAAAGAAAGAGAATATAGTCCTTCTCCGGTACTATATGAAAAAGCGATGGAAAAATACGGTAAAGACATGAATTTCTATTCCGACGATGAGCTAAAGGAAATTTTTGGAATCGAAGAGGGCGATAGCGCGGAGATTATTTTTACCAAAAAATGGGAAACTCCGGAAAATATGCGAAGATATGAAGATGTTCGATCAAAACCTTTGTCGGATGAGGAGAAAGTACAACTCAGGTCGGATATTATTAAAGCTAGAGAGGATGTGGATACTTTGGCGGGGTTTGTCCTGGACACAATCTATGGGTATGGGCAAAATGTAGCCAAGTAAAGTTTGCTATAATTACGCTTCTTCCATAATTCATTATTCTTTATACATACTTCATACCCATGGCCACTTTATACACCGAACAATCGAAAAATATCTGGAAAACATGGTTTTTGATGGCCGGCTTTTTGACTATAGTTGTGGCAGTCGGTTGGTTTATCAGTTATTACTATGAGAGCCCCGGCATTCTTTACGTAGCTGTTATTTTTAGCGTCGTCATGAATGTTGTCAGCTATTGGAATTCCGACAAGATCGTTATGACGCTCGCGGGGGCACGGCAGATTTCGCACGATGACGATGAAGAGCTTTTCCACATTGTCGAGAATCTGTCTATTACTGCCGGTTTACCGATGCCGAAACTTTACGTTATTGATGATCCGGCACCGAATGCCTTTGCAACAGGCAGGGATAAAAATCACGCGGCCATTGCCGTTACAAGCGGTTTGAGGCAGATGATGGAGAAAAGTGAGCTTGAGGGTGTTATTGCTCACGAACTTGCTCATGTTGGTAACAGGGACACTTTGCTTTCAACCGTTGTCGTGGTTTTAGTCGGTCTTATTTCAATTTTGGCGGACATGTTTACTCGGTCAATGTTTTTCGGACACAATCGGGACAATCGCGGTAATGGGCCTTGGGCTATTATCGGAGTGATTTTTGTTATTCTTTCACCGATCGTTGCCACTTTGATACAGTTGGCCGTTTCCAGAAAAAGAGAATTTTTGGCGGATGCCTCGGGCGCGCTTCTTACAAGATACCCGGAAGGGTTAGCCAGTGCTCTAAAAAAGATTGCAAGTTACAGTTTTCCGATGAGAAAGACTAATAACGCGATTGCTCATCTTTATATATCGAACCCGTTCGGTTCTAAGGCTTTCAGAGGAATTTCAAAACTGTTTATGACGCATCCACCGGCGGAAGAGAGAATCAAAGCATTATTGGGAATACCTAGGGAGTCATAAATGCGTCCTACATATATAGACAAGCTGGTAATGCGCCACTTCGTGGTGTTTGTTCCTAGATATATATCGCCTAATTCTATTACCGCCTTTCGTTTTGTGTCAGTTCCTTTTGTGGCGTGGTTGCTTGCGGCGGAATATTTTAAAATCGGCTTTGTGTTATTCGCGATTTCGGCTTTTTCCGACGTGCTGGATGGCGCAGTCGCAAGGATGAGGGGCGAGGTTACTCCTCTTGGTAAACTTTTTGACCCGATAGCTGATAAACTTTTAATAGTGTTTACTTCTTTTATTTTGATCAGCGAGTTTTTGTCTATGATGTTGTTTTTTGCAATTCTTATAGTCGAGTCTCTGATTATAACTTCGGCATTGGTCGGAAAATATTTGTATCATTTGGATATAAAAGCAAATTTATTCGGTAAGATAAAAATGGCTTTGCAGTCGGCGGGTGTTTTGTCTCTTCTTATATACGCGGCGTTTTGGAAAAATGGTATTTTGCTTACCTTATCTTTTTGGTTTTTGGTATCCGGCATTATTCTTGCAGTTATTAGTTTGTTGTATAATAGAAACAATATTTGATGAAAAATTTCGTAGAGACAATTAAAAATAGCATTTGGTCCCCGGTTTTCTATAAGGAAATGTCGGGGAGATCGCTACACCAAGCGGTAGGATATTTTTTATCCCTAGTTTTGGCGTCGACCTTTGTGGCTGTTGTCGTCATATCGATTGAGGTAGTGCCAGGCATATTAACCGGTTCAAGGTTGGCTGCCGATCTTATGGCCACAAGATACCCGGCCGATTTAGTCGTCAATTTTAGCAACGGGGAAGCTTCTACTGTTGTGGATAGGGTTTATGCCATTGAATTGCCTTCGGAACTTTACAGTAGTGCAGAGCTTTCTTCTTTGAGAGGGGCCGGTATAAATAATTTTTTGGTTATTGACACAAGTGCGAATTTTGATAACCAAAATCAGCTCGAAAAAGCCGAGACCCTTATTCTTTTGTCCAAGAATTCAATAGTAACCAAGAAGAAGGGAGGGGGATATGAAGTTACGCCGATTGTGAGGGATTTTAGACTGACCGTTGATAAGAATAAAGTTGGGATGTGGTCAGAGAAAATTCTTCCGGCTGTCAGAATTTTAATTCCGGTCGGCATTACTTTTATGTTTTTGGGTATGTTTATGGGACTGGCGCTCATTTATTATATTTTTGCGCAGATATCCGCTTTTGTGATTTGGCTCGTATCACGTCTTTGGCATCAGGCGATTAGCTTGAGACAGGCTTCGGTAACTGCTTTATATGCCATTTCTCTCTCTGTGCTTTTTGATCTGCTTCTCATTATTTTTGGATTAGGAGGAGCGTTGTCTTTCGGCAGAAGTTTGCTTGTGGTTGTTCTTGTTTGGCTTATGAACACGCAGATCTGGAAAAAACCAAACTTGCCCGCTGTATCGGAGGGTCCTTCCGTTCCGATGATTAAGCAATAATTTTTTAGGAGATAAACTAGTACTGAACGGAGATTGTTCCGGTCTTCGATGCGTCCTCTTTGTTGTGGTATCTCCATGTGCCGGCTTTATTGAATGTGAAGTCCCAATATTCGCCTCTCGAAACCGGATTTGCTTGTGCGAACTCTGGATAATTACTGTCGGGAACAATCCACATCAGTTTGCCACCCAGATTCATGAATCTAATGGTTTGTCCTAATTTTACTTGCATCGAAATCGGGGTAAAACCGGCATCAGTAAAATTGATCTGAGCTCGAGGTAGGGCAGGAGTGACATTGCCGGGGTTGGTGTTGGTAACGGGTGTCTGTGTTTTAGCGGGGTATGTAGTTTTTGTGGAAGGTTGTGATGTGGTTTTTGTCGTTCCGGTTTCGTTTGACTTTGAAGAAGGGGTAGTAGAAGTGGCATTCTCGAATATGCTGTCTATAGGATTACTTCCGTCGCTCCAATAGAAAAGAACGGCGATTGCCGCCACGACTACGAGAATAATGAGGATTGTTTTTTTAGACATGGAGATATTCCGCGTTTTGGCTTTTAATTTAATTAAAGCATATCTCAAGGACTACTGCGGGGCAAACGAAAAGCAGACCGCTTCTGCGGTCTGCTTTTCGTTTGCCTAACGGGGCCAAAACAATGAAGTCAATTGTGTTTTTGTTATATTTTGAAAGGGTCTGTCTCCAGCGCGTTTATCACTTCTTCGGCCGATTCATAATTATCCTCTGGAAGATTCTCCATGAACCATTTTTTATCATCATCCGATATGTACGACATGCTGTTTAATGAGTCAATCAATTCGTCGCTGGTCGCGGGATAAGTTACATGATCCCGGAGATGTGCTACAAGTTTGGCCTGGTCTTTAATTCCCGTTATTGCTGTTAAATTGGAGGAAGTTTCCATTTCATCGACAGAATTATTTTCTGTCGCCTCGTTGTTTCTCATATTATTTTTGTTTTCTAAATTGTCCATGTTATGTGGTGTTTATTTATTTAATTATTAATATTGCCGACCGATCTCAGGGGATTTTACTTTTGAATTGTGAAATAATCGAGAATATTATCGTGAGTCTTATAAATCGTACGGCAACGTAACCTATTTGAAGTTTTTCGGAATATTTACTTTTACGCGTCTATGCGATAGTGTTTCCTGAGCACAAAGAAAGGCAACGCATGAGTATTGCAATTATCGACATTGTTTTTGTTGCGGGTATCGGCTTTATCGTTACCGCGGCTGTTTTATTTTTTACAATGCTCGACCTGGTTCTCTCCGACAATTGGCCCAGGTTTAGTGATGTAGCACGCGGTCAGAGGTGGGTGAACAAACGAGCCTTGACGTCGTTTTCCTTTTTTTTGATCGGCGTATTGCTTGTTATACTCGGCTTCTAGTGCCGGGTTTTTTATAAATTTTCAAAAAATCTTACAGGTTGTCGGCTTTCCTTGAGCGCGATAACTTATCTCAAATTGGCTGAGTGAGAGTGTGTTTCTGTAGATGGTGCAGTGGGCGAGTGGCATGGTCTTGCTTAAAGCGGGGAGAACGAGACGAAGTTCGAACCTACGGCCCGGAATGTCGAAAGCTCATACGCTCAATATACCACTTCTTTCAAAGCGCTTGCCAGTCCAGCCCCTCGACCGATTTGCGGGATTTCTAAACCATGTGACCAGGATAACTGACCAGGATGGTGACAAAAGAGAGGCAGTCTTGCCCGACCGGGCAAATCTGACTCCCTCAAAGGACCGCATTCGTGATAGCATAATGGCGTACAATGGAAGTCGATCCCGCCCATTTCCAAAAACGCAAGAAGGCTGCAGAAGAGACCTACGCTCGCCAGAAGAGCGTGTATTGCCCGTACTTCGCGACTGAGGTCGTGCTGAATTCGGATGGGTTCCATCACCTCCAATTTTCCGCCCGCCGGGAGCGCAGCAAACCAGAGCAACTCCTCAAATTTCGGCTCCTGCCGCTGGCACTTCAAGTGATCCGCAAATCAGGAACGGTCCAGGAGTATCGGACCACCATGTTGCCGGTGGGGAAGAAATCTGCTGTGGACGGCTCGGTGCGTATGAAGCAGGTGGAGTACTGGGGCTTGGCGGCCATCATGGGCGAAAAGCCGGTCAAGATCCGGGTGATCCTCCGGCGCATTGGCGATGGCAACACCACCTTCTGGAGCGTGATGCCGGATTCCAAGATCAAAAATGGCCAGCAGAAGCTTTATGGAGAGAACATCGAAGATGAAACGTAAAACAAAAACACCGCCCAAATCGGCGGGGTCTTTGTCGTGCCTGCCTTCAGCTTCGGTGTTCCTTAGCTGAACGGGGCTTGCGCCCACAGGCACACTGAGATCATAGCACAAACAGGGATGAAGGGGCAATGAAAACGAACCTAAACGCATAGCCGAGAACGGCCATCGGGATCCAAGTGAACTAAATAAAAACCCCGTATGGAAACGGGGTGAGTCAACCCAAACTGCCAACCGGATACTCTTACGTGCGAACCAACACCAGAGGACCATGACCCCATCTGGTTGCAGCATGTACGCTGAGGATACCAACTCTGAGCCTCTCATCAAGACCGCGGGAACAAGCGAGAACCGAAACACTTTCTTGATCGTGGACAAAAGAGAGACAGGTGGCTCCCGGGAGCCGAAGAGCCCCATAGATCTGCGGGACGTTGGTCATTAAGTATTCCGACTGTTTGGGACTAAACGTCTTCCCATCTTCCATGAGAAGGATGGCGATCGCGTTCAGATCCCGCAACTTTTCTCCAAGAACGGCGTTCGCGATTTCTCGGTAGCTAAGATCAACAGCCATTAGACTATAGATCGTTGCCGTGCCAGCCGGGACGGCCGGAACAGTTTTGCTTAAAAGGTGGCTGGTTTCGATTGTGCCCAAAAAATCAAAGACGCGGCTATTCTGGAAACAATCTGTAAATCGACAGGCCAGGACGGCTGGAATGGGAATGCCGGTCGCAACTATTTTGAGTACGGAAAGATCCGGTTTGGCCATATGGGGGACAACAGACAAGCAGATGTTGCTGGTAAGCTGCTGGGAGTCACCCCTTGGCGTTTGGAGTCTTTCACCGTTCGCCGCAGCAAACAGTTGCCATCTAAGCAGCTGTTTGCCGGGGCGAACGTTGTGGGAAGGAACTGGGCTTTCCGCTCATTAAAGCGAGATAAGCGACGTCTGTCAATATGGGTGGGCTATTTACTCCTAAAGAGCCGCAAAAATGGTCTCCAATCCACTCGCGAGAGATCCCCATGGCTGGGACTTAGGATTAGGTTCGGATTCTGCAGTGATGATTGCGCCGAAGCTTAGCCAACAGGTGTGCGAGACGCGGACTCGTGACTCCGGCCTTCACTCGCATTCATTTGCGTCGAATCGACTATCAGGCCTTGACCCGATTGGGTGTGATCTCTCTCCGATTGAAGGAGTGCATCTACCGCATCTGTAAATGGGCTCTGTGAAATGAACCGGCCCCGAATTAGTTCCCGCCAAGCCAGACCGACCTTGGGATGCCTCAGGAAGGTAGAACGATACTCCGACAAGACAGCTTTTTTCGAGCCGTCTATTCTGTGAAAAACTTCAGCACCTCGGAGATCGGCAAGAATGTAGACAAACTCCTCCTTTGAAAAGCCAAGCAGGCTGAGCTTCTGCTCGTCAACGCCGTGCAGCTCAATCAATTGTGGCTGGTTGAGCAGTAATTGGTTAGCCTGAATGGAAAGTGTAGCCAATGTTGAGTTTTTGCTGGTGTCTCGCTGGGCTTTCACTGATCTTTCCATGGCAATTATTGCCAAAACCGGTCATTCGGACAATTACTCATATGGGTTAAAACTCATGCTGTTGTTGGACGAATGGACTACGCACCCCAACATGAACTTATCGCATATGCTTGGTGCAGTCAGTCATCTTGTGCAATCTGGAAAGGTTTTGTTTCCAGAACATGGAGCGGAAGAACTTATTCTCCAACTTACTGGCTTTGGTGTAGAAAAGCATGATGACTTAGTGGATGCCTTTTCAATTTTACTTTCAATGATTATTGAGGAAGATAATAAACCTCGTGCTGTAGCAATGAATTTTAGAGGTAAATATGGTGGTGAGTTTGATCATCTTCCTCCAGATGAGCGAGAAAGAAAAATGAAAGTTAGAGAGCGGTTAAGGAGTAGTTTTCTGCTTTAAGTTGTCATCATTTAAAATAATAGAAATTTTTGGACATATAGACTAATTTAAGGCACAATATGATTATAAACAATCATGGAAGGCATCAAATTAAACGAAGAAGTACCTAAAAATAGAGACTTAGAAACACCAGAACAGGTGTACCAAGCTCTAAATCCAAACCGAGAAAAACAAATTCTCGCCCAATTTACTCCAGAACAACAAGAAGAAATTAGGCAAAAACAACAAACACTCTCATCCCTTGCTTATTTTATAGGCAAAGATTTTCGTATACCAGTTGAATTAAATGAACCTGGAGGTGGTTGGTACTGGAATTTTAAGGATAATGAAATACGAATTGACCCTAAAGATCTCTTGGAAAAACCGATGGATTATTTACGATTTGTTATTTCTCACGAAGGAGGTCACAGAAGAATTTCTAGAACAGATTTTATTCCTTTGGAAGAGTGGCAACAACCAGGGTTTTCTTTCATGATGAATGCTATAGAGGATCCAAGGGATAATAATTTCGTAGCTGAAAGTTATCCAAAATTCAGAGAACAAATGAGTTTGGCATATGAACAAGACTTAGATTTTGAGGCAAAAGCTAAAGAAAAAGCCGATCAAAAACTTGGATATAAACCTAGATTTATGCAGGCTGGATTCGAATATATAAAACAATGGTTTAGAGAAACCAAAGGACAAGATTTTGAAATTTCTCCTGATTTACCAGAAGAAGTTAAGGTTGTAGTTGAGGCAACCCTACAGTCAGCACAGGATTCTTGGCTTCGATATCCCTCACGACAAGAAGCAGATAAAAGCGAGGAATTGATTATAAAATATGCCGAACTATCATATCAAATAAATAGAGACCAAGTCTGGCCAGAATTTAAGAAGTTAATTGATGACCGGTACCCCATTTCCTGGACACATTTTCTCTTCTTAACAGAGTAAAATAATGTCATGGAAAACAATCAAACAAATTACGTAGGCAAGAAAGGTGTACACATCCCAAAAGATGTAAAGGGTTA
>Ga0209542_10008513_pt1 | contig 19120 bp, 21 predicted proteins | sample RifCSPhighO2_01_FD_184028 | JGI IMG/M metagenome (GOLD analysis project Ga0209542, IMG submission 184028) | Soil microbial communities from Rifle, Colorado - Rifle CSP2_plank highO2_0.1 (SPAdes) (version 2) | ecosystem: Environmental > Terrestrial > Deep subsurface > Rock core/Sediment ...
GTCTATCTTAATTCACGTTATCTCGGAGTAGTGGAAAATATACAGGCTTTCGTTGAAGATGTTAAAGATCTGCGCCGCAAGGGCTCTCTTTCCGAGGATGTTAATATCTTTGCCGACGATCGAGCGAAAGAAGTCCATCTGTTCACTGATGAAGGCCGCGCCCGCCGCCCTTTGATCGTTGTCCGCGACGGCAAATCACTACTGACGGAAAAGCAGCTGCAGCAGCTTGCTCAGGGTGAATTAAGCTGGCACGACCTTATTCGGCAAGGAGTGATCGAATATTTAGATGCGGCCGAAGAGGAAAATGCGCTTATTGCCTACGATGAAGCAGATCTTACACTAGAACATACGCACGCGGAAATCAGTTCCGGCGTGATCTCCGGGATTACCACCGCTCTTGTTCCTTTCGCTAATTATGCTCCGTCTTCCAGAATCATCATCGGAAGTAAGAACCAGAAGCAAGCATTAGGATTTTATGCTTCTAATTATCACATCCGTATGGATATGGATGCGAATATTCTTCATTATCCACAATTGCCCCTGGTGAAGACCAAGATCCATGATGTGGTTGATTATGCTGAACATCCGTCGGGTCAAAATATGGTTGTCGCCGTGATGTGTTACGATGGTTATAACATGGAGGATGGTGTTATCCTCAATAAAGGTTCCGTAGAGCGCGGTCTGGCCCGCAGTACCTATCTTCGCCCGATGGGAATTGAAGAGCTGCGTTATTCCGGCGGTCTCGTTGATGAGATCAGTGTTCCGGATAAAGATGTCAAAGGCTACCGAACGGAGCACGATTACCGCCATCTGGAAGGCGATGGGATCGTCTCTCCTGAAGCAAAAGTACAGGAAGGGGATGTGATCATCGGTCGGACAAGTCCTCCGCGCTTCCTCAGTGGATTAGATGAATATAATCTTTCAGCAGCCACCCGCCGGGAAAGTTCCGTTATTTTGAAACATGGTGAGCACGGCGTTGCTGATCTCGTGATCATTACCGAAAATGAAGAGGGAAACCGGCTGGTCCAGGTGCGCCTGCGTGAAGAACGCATCCCAGAGATCGGAGACAAATTCACTTCCCGGCATGGTCAGAAAGGAGTCACGGGAATATTAGTTCCGCCGCAGGATGTGCCGTTTTCCGTTTCAGGAATCGTTCCCGATCTGATCTTTACCCCGCATGGTATCTCTTCGCGGATGACCATCTCTCATCTGATCGAGATTGTCGGAGGAAAAGTGGGAGCGCTTAACGGTCGTTTTGTCGATGGTACTTTATTTGAGGCTGAAACCGAAGAATCATTGCGTCAGGAATTGCAGGGGTTAGGTTTTCGTGACGATGGTACGGAAGTATTTTACGACGGAAGAACAGGCAAGCAGATGCTTGCGCGCATCTACGTTGGTAATATGTACTATCTCCGCCTGCGCCACATGGTCGGAAACAAGATGCAATCTCGGGCGCGTGGTCCGATCCAGCTGCTTACCCGGCAGCCTACGGAAGGGAAAGCAAAAGAGGGCGGATTACGTCTGGGAGAGATGGAGAAAGATACTTTGATCGCCCATGGTGCTTCGCTGCTCTTAAAAGAGCGGTTTGATTCTGACCGGGTTACGGTTCCCGTTTGTGTGAAATCTGGTTTGCTGGGCTACTTTGATGCCCGTTCCAATAAGTTGATCTCCCCGGTCTTCGGAGAAGACTCACAGTTGTCCTACGTAGAGATGAGTTATGCCTTTAAGCTGCTGATGGATGAGTTATTATCACTGGGCATCTATCCTCAATTGGAATTGGAAAATAAATACTAAACGCGCTAACCAATAGGTAAACAACAAGTAAATAACAGGATCATAAACACTAATATCGTGAACTAATCACGGAGATTAACCATGAGAACACCAATCGTTTCCAAAAAAATCAAAGCAATCCACTTTGGGATTTTGCCGCCAGCGACGATCAGGAATATGTCGGCAGCAAAAATTGTCACCCCTGAGCTTTACGATAAAGAAGGCTATCCCGTCGATGGCGGTTTGATGGATACGCGGTTGGGCGTTATTGATCCGGGTCTCGTCTGTAAGACGGACGGCCTGAAATTGAAAGACACGCTTGGTCACTTTGGCTACATTGAGCTTGCCCGGCCGGTCATCCATGTCAAATTTGTCCGGCAGATTTTAGATCTCTTAAAATCAACCTGCCGTGCCTGTTGCCGGATTCTCATCCCCGACGTCAATATCAAACGCTATCTCGCCCTGCTCTCTCAAGTCGGGGAAGAAGAAGGGTTTGAAGCCCGCCGCCAGCAGATCAAAGGGATCGTCGCTCGCTATAAAGTAAAAGACAAATGCCCGCATTGCGATGCAAAACAGGAAAAGATCAAGATTGAAAAACCTTATAATTTCTACGAAGGTGAAACAAGATTAAGCTCAATCGAACTCCGCGCCCGTCTGGAGAAGATTCCCGCGGAAGATCTGTTTGTTTTTGGTTTCATGGAAGGATTCCGGCCGGAATGGCTTGTCTTGACTGTCCTTTCCATCCCCCCTGTGACTATGCGGCCGAGCATTACGCTGGAATCTGGTGAGCGAAGTGAAGATGATCTGACCCACAAGTTAGGAGATATTGTTCGGATCAACCAACGTCTCTTTGAAAATATCAACGCTGGGGCGCCGGAAGTGATTATCGAAGATCTCTGGGACCTCCTTCAGTATCATGTGGCAACGTATTTTGATAATAGCATCCCGCAGCTTCCTCCCGCCCGCCATCGCGGTGGTCAGGTTCTCAAGACATTGGCAAACAGAATCGGCAGCAAGGAAGGGCGCATCCGCCATAATCTTGCCGGAAAGCGTACGGATTTCTCGGCGAGGACGGTCATCAGCCCGGATCCACTGATCGAATTAAATGAAGTTGGCGTTCCGCAGAGCATGGCCATGACGTTGACGATTCCGGAACGGATCACGGAGTGGAATAAAGAATTTCTGCGCGCGTTTGTCGAGAATGGCTCAAAGATATATCCGGGGGCGAATTATATCCTCAAGCCCGATGGAAAGCGGAAGACGATCACTTCAGAAACCAAAGAGGAAATTCTTCTGGAATTGGAAGTGGGATATATTATCGAGCGTCATCTGATCGATGGAGATATTGCTCTATTCAACCGGCAGCCTTCCCTGCACCGGATGAGCATGATGTGCCACAAGATCAAAGTACTTCCCGGAAAAACATTCCGGCTTAATCCTGCCGTCTGCAACCCCTACAACGCTGATTTTGACGGCGATGAGATGAATCTGCACATCCCGCAGACAGAAGAAGCACGGGCTGAGGCAAAAATCCTGATGCTGGTCGAAACACAGATCATCAGCCCGCGCTACGGACTGAGTGTTGTTGGTTGTATCCATGATGCGATCACGGGCAACTATCTCCTGACCAAAGAATTGATCTTATCGTTTCCGGAAGCGGCTGACTTGCTCTTCACGTGCGGAGCCGATGACCTTTCGCGTCTTCCGCACAAAGAAAAGATCGATGGGAAAGAAGTCTTTTCCGTCCTCCTCCCTGCCGATTTCAATTTTGTCGGCAAGGATAAAGGGGGGAATGAAGTGCGCATCGTCAATGGGCAGCTGAAAGCGGGGTTTATGGACAAAGCCAACCTTGGGCAAGAAAGCGGTCTGATGCTGCGTAATATCTTTGAGAAGTATGGCCCATCTTTTACTGCGGATGTACTTGGTAAAATTTCCAAGCTGGGCATTACGGTCCTTGCTCGCCGGGGATTTTCCATCGGCGTGGGAGACATGGATCTGAGCAAAGAGACGAAAGAGGAAATTCGCTTGGTCATCGACAAAGCGGAAGAAGATGCTCTAAAATTGATTGACTCATTTTATGCGGGGGAATTGGAATCACTGCCGGGAAGAACGGCTACGGAGACATTAGAAGTACGTATCCTGGAAGCGTTGAACCGGGCGAGGAACAAGAGCGGTGACATCGCTATGAAACAGGTGCGAGATAGCTCCGCATTAGTCATGGCGCGCAGTGGAGCACGGGGAAACCCCTTACAAATTGCGCAGATGACGGCTATCGTCGGACAGCAGGCGCTGCGCGGGAAACGCATCGAAAAAGGTTACCACGAGAGGACATTGCCTTACTTTAAACGTAAAGATGTCTCGCCCAAAGCACGTGGTTTTATCCGCAGCAATTTCAAGACAGGATTGCTGCCTCACGAATTCTTCTTTGGGGCAATGACCGGAAGAGATGCGCTGATGGATACTGCCTTGCGTACTCCCAAATCGGGGTATCTTTATCGCCGGCTTTCCAATGCCATGCAGGACTTAAAAGTGGAATACGACGGAACAGTCCGCGATGCCAGCGGTAAGATTGTTCAGTTTTCTTACGGAGAGGATGGTCTTGATGTTTCCAAAACAAAAAACGGCACCATCGACGTGAAGAAAATCGTCGAACAGGTAATGGAGGGGATAGAATGAGCAAGCTCTCTGAAGATACGATGAAAGAATACGAAGATCGTCTGCCTCCAGCTCTCATCCAAGAAATAGCTGCTTCTCTCCCTGCGGGGATAGCAAAAGATAAACTGATCAAGATCTGTGATCGTGTTGTCGAAACGTATCAAAAAGCCAGGGTGAACGCTGGGGAATGTGTTGGATTGGTCAGTGCCGAGAGTATCGGCGAACCGGGAACGCAGATGACTCTGAATACATTCCACCTTGCGGGTGTTGCGGAAATGAACGTTACGACCGGTCTGCCGCGGATCATTGAGATCTTTGATGCACGAAAAGAGATCAAGACACCGATGATGGAGATCTATCTCAAATCACCCCACAACCAGCTGGAACAGGTCAAGAAATTTGCGACGAAGATCAAAGAGACGCTGTTAGGAGACCTCGTTTCAGAATACGCACTGGACATCTTTAACCAGTGTTTGGCGATTACATTCAATTCGGCATTGTTGGCCGATTATGGCCTTTCCACTGCTGATCTGATCAAGTTGATGAAGACGAAGCTAAAAGGCTTTGTTGTCGAGAATACGGCGGGAAGCATCACGCTCATCCAGAAAGGCAAGCCGGAAGAGATCAAAGCCCTGTATAATCTTAAAGAAAAGATCCGCCTCGTCAAAGTGCGCGGTCTAAAAGGGATCAAGCAGGTTCTCCCGGTCAAGCGTGACGAGGAGTATATCATCTTGACGTCGGGGTCAAATCTTAAAGATGTCTTAGATCTAGCCGAAGTTGATGGCACCAGAACATTTTGCAACGATGTTCACGAAACGTTGGCGGTGTTAGGTGTGGAAGCGGCGCGTTCTTTGATCATCAGAGAAGTCTTTAGGGTTATTGAAGAGCAGGGATTAAACATCGATATCCGCCATATCATGCTCGTCGCTGATATCATGTGTGTCAGCGGCTTGATGAAAGGGATTACACGCTACGGTGTCGTGAGCGAGAAAGCCAGCGTCTTGGCTCGGGCATCATTTGAAACACCGATCAAGCATATCATCAATGCGGCTTTGGAAGGGGAGATTGATTACTTAACATCTGTTGTTGAGAATGTCATGATCAATCAGCCGGTCCCTTTGGGAACAGGCCTGCCGGGCTTAGTGACAAAAATGCGTTAGGAGTATCGAGGGAAGATCATGGCAAAAAAACTGAAAGAACTGAATACAGAAACAGAGTTAACCGGGCTAAAGACGGAAGTCCAGCATGGCACAATCATCGTCGGGGGAGAGCGTGTACTGAAACTCCTGCGGGTGAAAGGATTGGAGAAAGTATATCTCGCCCAGAATTGTCCTGCTCGGCTGCGCAGCGATGTTGAACATCATGCAAAGCTGGCCGGGGTTCCGGTAGTTCAATTGCAACAAACAAATGAGGAGTTGGGTGTTTTCTGCAAGAAGAATTTCTTTGTCTCTGTCTTGGGAACACAAGGAGCATAACATTGGGAAAAGTCATCCTCGATCAGGAAACGCTGGGCTTGTCGCTGGTATTTGAGCGGTTGACCAATGCCCGGGTTGTGGACTGTTTTCAGGATAAAGAGGTCCTTTACTTTGTCGTCGCTCAAGGGGAGATGGGCAAAGCTTTGGGCAAAGGGGCAGTGCATCTCCGGCGGGCAGAGCAGGAATTCGGGAAGCGGGTTAAATTGATCGAACATGCTGATGATCTGGTGAGCTTTGTCCGCAACGTCGTCTATCCACTGCGGGTGGAAGAAATTATCCCTGGTGAAAGCGTGGTAACGCTTAAAGACACCAATAAAAAAACAAAAAGTTTATTAATAGGGAGGGAGGGAAAGAACCTTCAACTCATTAAGCGGGCGGTCAAACGCTTCTTTAATGTCGATGTTCGGGTGGAATAGGTGTAGAAAGAGGAGAGAGATTGATAACCAAAAGCATGTATTAAAAGCATGTATTGAGAGTCATACCAAAATCATGGGAAAAAAATCAAACGGATTAGGGACGGCGAAAAAACTAAAAAAACGCCGGGCAAAGTATAAGCTCGTTTCACGCTCAAAATTGCGTTTTAAAGTTGATCCTTTAGAAGGCTCTTCACAAGCAAAAGCGATCGTCCTGGAAAAGATTCAGGTCGAGGCAAAGCAGCCCTGTTCCGGGATGCGCAAGTGCGCCCGCGTCCAGCTGGTGAAGAACGGGAAACAGATCACGGCATTCATGCCTGGCGACGGCGCTCAAAAGTTAATCAATGAACACGACGAGGTAGTCATTGAGCAGATCGGCGGAAAGATGGGAAGGTCTAAAGGAGATCTGCCTTGTATCCGTTGGCAGGTCATTCGGGTAAATGATCAAAGCCTTGATGCTTTATTGAGAGGCAAGTTGGAGAAAGCACGCAGATAGAAAGATAAAAACAGAGATAAAAACAGAGAGCAAATGCCTACATGAATACAATCAAATTTTTTAATCGTTGGGGAACAGAAGGAGTTACAGTAGAAGATCCCGGGTTGTCACGCTATCTTACCGTTAGCCCACGGATTGCTCCCAAGACCGGTGCGCGCTATGCGGGCAACCGCTTTCATAAATCTTATACTTTTATCGTTGAGCGCTTGGCAGCAAAGATCATGGGTTCCGGGCATAAAGGCAAGAAGCATGTGATGAGTTCCGGTCATAACGGCGGAAAGAAAACGCGGGCGCTGCACGTCGTGGAAAAAGCACTTCTTAAAGCAGAACAGCGTCTGAAACAGAATCCACTGATCGTTTTGACGAAAGCGATCGAGAATGCCGCTCCCCGCGAGGAAGTCATCGCCATCGAATACGGCGGCGCGCGCTATCCCAAAGCAGTTGACATCGCCCCGCAGCGCCGAATCGATTTAGCTTTACGTTTCATGACCCAAGGCGCTTATACAAAATCGTTCAATAAGAAAATAAAGATTGAAGATGCGCTTGCTGAAGAATTAATTGGTGCATATCAGGTCAGCGCCAAAAGCAATGCCGTTGCCAAGAAACGGGATCTGGAAAGACAGGCAGCCAGCAGTAAGTAGGGTTACAACCATGAATCAGGATCAAGAATTTTCTCTGGAAAGAGATTACATTAAATAGACCAGAAAGCCTCTTCTTTTAAGATGAGGATGAATGGGCTTTCTAGCCTATTTATGTCACAAAGTGCGGGGATTAGAAAGCGTCTCTGTTCAAGCCTCGCTCTTAAGAGCGAGGTGAGACGCTTTCCCGCACTTTTATGACGTGGTTCTTTTACTGTAGCACTGGGTGCCGAACCGTTCTTTCTGCCTGATGCCGCAGAAATGGCTGTGCTCATAAAACATCGTGTTCGAGATTCAGCAACATTGACTGTACGGGGTTTGCTTAGCCAATCTTCGTTCGACGCCGGTATCGATCTAATGTACTCCCTTGAGTCTTCTCCTGGTCCCGCTTATTTTTCATCTCTTCCCGATATTTCTGCAAAAGTATTGGATGATTATTGCCTCCGCAGCGCTCTGGGGTTCCGTGCGCTGAGCGAGAAATTGAATGATGAAGATGACCGTAAACAGCTTATTCTCCGTTAAGAACTCCCCTTTACCAGCCAGGTTTTTTGCGGGCTTCGGGGTTAAAGATGACTGCGTCATACTCACTGTCTGCTGGATTATAAAGTACGTCCAACTGCTTTAGATTTCCGACAATCAGAAAATGCTTATCGGGATGGCGCTGATAATATTTCCCACAAAATCTCTGTACACCGATAATCCCGGGCTGGTCTTCGATGAAGAGAAAATCTTCTGCATACTCTCTCCAAAATGGCTGGTTGTTATCCTCATTCATGACCACGACTCCGCGCAGGCCGCGCTGATAAAGAATATCTCTGCCTCTTCTGCAGAATGTTGATTTTCCTGCATGGGGCCAGCCGTGTACGGCCACAAAGTAAGGTCTTGAAGCTGTCTGTCCACTGTGCGCCGCGGCAATACGATCAACGACCATCTCTAATCCCTGTTCAAAAGAAAGACTTAGCGCTCTCTTTTTTATTGTCTTTTGCTGTTCCATTGTTGGAGAAATTCCTCTTTGAATCGGCGAAATTCTGTTCTTTTGATCGCTTCTTTCGTTTTTTCCATCAGCTGTTGGATGAAATAAAGATTATGGATCGATTTTAACCTCTTGACGATCGGCTCTCTGACTTTACAAAGATGCTGGAGGTACGCTTTAGTATAATGCTGGCAAGTGTGGCATTGGCAGTCTGGTTCTATTGGGGTGAAGTCATGAGCATACTCCTTGCGGTCGATACTGATCTTGCCATCCCTGGTGAACAAAGTGTGATGGCGGGCAACTTGCGAGGGATAGACAGAATCAAAACAGTCGATGCCGCGGCTGATCAGCTCCAGTAATTCCTCTGGACTGCCGACGCCCATGACATAGCGCGGCTTGTCTTTGGTAATGTGGGGTAGAGCGGTATCAACAGCCCGATACATCTCTTCTTTTGGCTCGCCGATGGCCACGCCGCCGATAGCCACGCCGTCAAAATCAAGGGAATTGATGAATTTCGCGCTTTGTTCACGCAGATCGGGATAGAAATTTCCCTGGATGATACCAAAGAGAAGCTGGTTTTTATGCTGATGATCCTGTTTCAAACGCCGATGGTGGTTCAGGCTTTCTTCACCCCAGCGATGAGTATTGTCCATGGCAAGAATCGCTTCTTCTTTGGTTGCGCCCCAGCCCGACATATCGTCGAGCATCATCGCCACGTCGCTGCCTAAAGTGAGTTCTATCTCCATGATCTTTTGTGGGGTAAGGATGACTTTACTATTGTCATAAGGGTTGCGGAAATGGATGCCTTTCTTGCTTTTGGTGTCAAAGATACTGCGCGACATCTGGAAGCCGCCGCAGTCGGTGAAGATGACGCCGGGAAAATTCATGAACTTGTGTAATCCTCCGGCTTCGGCGATAATGTTTATGCCAGGACGGAGGCTTAAGATAAGGGCGTTGGCAATGAGCGCTTTGGTAGTTGTATCCTTCCCGAGATTTTTGTAGTCGTCAGTAGTAATGATCTTTCCGGTTGCTTTCGTCGCAGCGGGCATGAAGAATGGCGTTTCGATGATGCCGTGGGCGGTTTGTAATTGGCCGATGCGGGCATTTCCGTCCTGGTGGGTGATGGTAAAATGAGTCATTGAATGGTAAAAAGGTTGGTGTTTTAAAAAATATGCTATGATTATTTAAACAAGAGGAATATTGATCTTCTATGGACATTTCCTCTTTTATTCACAGTAATCTTCTCACCATCAAAGTCGTCCCCCATTCCGGCCGTACAGAACTAAAAGAAGAGAATGGGAAACTGAAGCTCTATCTTAAAGCTCCGCCGGAAAAGAATAAAGCGAATCGGGAATTGATTACATTTTTCAAGAAAGAGTATGGGTTGGTTGTGGAGATCAAGTCCGGAATGACGAGCCGGGAGAAAGTGTTGAAAGTTGTGCGATAGGTTTTAATAGAAGGGCGCTCTTTAATTTTTAAATGAGATTTCTAAACGATCATACTATCAAACTCGAACGAGAACTGAATGATCTTGATCGTTTTGTTCTGAAATTTCTAAAAGTTTTAGAGAAATATGTTGATTATGTTATCATTAGTGGGTATATTGCGATTCTTTTTGGCAGATCACGAGCAACGGAAGATGTCGATGTTTTTATCAAGCCGATTGACAGAGAACAATTTATACGATTATATCATCATTTGCAGAAAGACGGTTTTTGGTGCTTAAATGCTGAAAGCGATGATGAAGTTTATAGCTATCTTGGTGAGGGGATAGCTATTCGTTTCGCGAGATCCGGCGAAGCTATTCCTAATTTTGAAGTAAAGATTGCTAAAAATATCTTATCTTTGGCGACATTCTCCGATGCCATTGAAGTAGAAACAAGCGAAGGAACGATAAAAATCTCTTCATTGGAACGCCAAGTTGCATTTAAGAAATATTATCTTGGCTCTGATAAAGATTTGGAAGATGCTAAACATATTGAAGAACTGTTTAAAGATCATTTGGATTACGATACAATTAAAAAGTATAAAGATCTGATTAAGAAGGAATATGGATAAACTTACTGGTTCAGCAGATAATAGAACATCCCGTTTATTGTTCGTTGAATACTGGGCACACTATGTTCGAACGCATTCAGATAAAGATTGGAGTTGCCAGCAGAATGTATTGATCAATTCTCAATTGCAAAGTGCTAAGTCTTATCCGTTTAGTGCTAAGCAATATTTAGAGATGAGGGGGGAGAAGTGTAGTCGAATCCAACCAACTCCAATTTGAGAGGCACAATCAAAAAAGTGAGTGATAGCGCCAGATCCACCTCTTCTTGAGAACTTTACACCTAAAATCTGCTTTTTCCACCGGTGGTGAACCAACAAGTTAACTTCGATGGAAAAAGCAGGGTCAGAAAACCGACCCGAGCCCGCAGGCGAGCATGCTACTGGTCTATTGGCCAGTGGTGGTCAGTTTTCTTTGACAATGGATTATGCATAGTTCTCTAACCAAATACAATTATTCAACTTCTCAATACACCGGCTCTGTAGAAAAAGTCCTCCTAGCCATTGACCGTGGCGAAAACCGGTTGTGTTGAGGGTTGCGTACGAGCTATTCTCGTCGCTGGTTTTCGCACATGTTCCTGGAAATCGCTTCTCACGGTCAATCTTTAGGCCAAGCGGACGACTTTTTCTACAGAGATCAATACACCGCAAACGGATACTGCCCCCAAAGAGCTTTTAATTCCTGAGAGATGCTGCCACCGCTTGGTTCCAATAAAAAGGATCTTTTCTCCACCAGAACTGTGCGCGGAATCGCTTCCACTGTGGTCAATGCCCTAAAGTCATGCTTTTCTGCGGAAGACATGATCAATTCATTCAATGACATCATGTCCACTTCTTCAGCTTGTCCGTTGCAAATGCTTCCCCACGTTCCATTCTCTACTTGATATGCTAAGATTGCATGCCCGGCCATCATCGTCAAACTACCATCACATTTCTTTAGCGGTTTTGTGAGCAGGCCGTCATAGCCGACGAGGACGAGATGTCTAAGATCATCGGCAAAGAGCAGATGGCGTGCAGCATTGAGGGCAAATTCATCACACACTCCTCGTTTTGTCGCTTCCAGATACCCGCCAGGATACGCGTCAAAATGGGACTCCGGCTCACTGCAGCGGGCATAGGCAAATCCATTCGTTTTGACGTGAGCGAGATATTTCTGTACCGAAAGAGGCAAAGGCTCAAGACAGATATTTGAATCTTCTCTTTCCTCTGAGAGATTGCGTTCCGGCGGCAAGCCGACGGCCAAGTCGGAAGCGGTATTTCCGCAGACGAGGTGAGCATACATTTCGGCTCTTTTATTTTCGTCATTTCCTTTGTCGGGACAGCCGGATAAGATCAGGCCAAGGCTGACATAGAGTGTTACTATTCCTCTTCTCATCGAGAAAGAAATGTGGGCAGACTTTTTAAAGATTATTACATTAAATAGACCAGAAAGCCTCTTCTTTTAAGATGAGGATGAATGGGCTTTCTAGCCTATTTATGTCACAAAGTGCGGGGATTAGAAAGCGTCTCTGTTCAAGCCTCGCTCTTAAGAGCGAGGTGAGACGCTTTCCCGCACTTTTATGACGTAGACTAATTGTTTGAAAGTCAATCCGAAGATAATCTTCTCTTTGTACTCAAGTTGTCGGGGGGATTTCGTGGGACCTTTTTGAATATCCATTAAAAGTGGTTCGGAATAATCTCATGGAAGGCTGGTGTGCTCATGCCAAAAATGCTAACACGTTCAAACGGAGACAGAAAATACTTGCTTCTTTTGAAGAACTGCACTCTTCAGAGATTTCGACTAAAGAGATAAATCGTCTAATTCAATCACCCCAAAACCCGCAACTTCACTCCCGCTTTCTCCAACAGCTTTGTCCCTTCGTCATCAGGATACACCACTTTACAGACTACTTCTTTAATTCCAGCGTTAATAATCATCTTGGCGCAATTGACACAAGGAGTAAACGTTGTATAAATGATCGAATCTCGGGTGGAGACACCATTATACGCTGCCTGGGCAATCGCATTCTCTTCAGAATGACAGCAAGTACATGGTTCGGGATAGGATCCGGATTTAAATTTCCCCAAATGACGAGCCGTGCAGCGCCGGCAGCCGCCATCAACGCAATGGCCGATTCCTTTTGGCGTGCCATTGTAGCCGGTAGAGATGATCATTTTATCCCGGACAATCAGCGCGCCTTTGCGTGCCGAAAGGCAGGTTGCTCGTAATTTAACTTGCTCGGCAATGTTCATGAAATAGTGATCCCAATCGGGGCGGGTTTCATGCAGTTTGTAGAGATAATCACTCACTAATCTCTCAATTTTCTCTTGCAATTTCTCAATCGTGCGATCATTAACAAGTGTTATTTTGGCCATTTTGGCGACGGTATGCAGTTGCTGGGCATGCGGATTACCGCTCTTTTCTTCGTTCTCTTTTTTGCGTAATTCTGCCAGCGTTGTTGGATCATTTTCACGATTTCTTTCGGTGAGCCGCTGTAAACGCATTTTTTCCGGCGCGACGACATTGATCAAGAGAAAATCTTTTCGATGTTGGAGCAGGCGTACCTCTTGCGGATTACGGATCGAAGTAAAAACATAATTCTCTCCATCTTTCACAGTTTCCAACGCTTTTCTGGCCAGAACATCTGCCCCATCTTTCTCGCGGAGTTCGTTGCCGATCTTGATCAGGGCATCGCGCGTAATTTTTTGTTTTCGTTGTTCTAATTCTTTTCGGAGGAGATCCGAGAAAGAAACGTGATAGAAGTTCATCGCTTTCAGCAGCGCGGCGACGGCATCTTTGCCCGCGCCATTTAAACCCGTAACTCCGATGATCATGGAGTACTTTGGAGTGGATTGGTTTAAAATGATTATGGTAATTGAATATCCTACGTTGGAAGTCAAGAATCTATTTAAAAGAGTGATCCTCTCTGTAATAATAAATGGGGGGTTGTGATGGGAGAGTTTAGTGATCTTGAAAGGAGAGCATTAGAAGTTTTTGTGACGAGTGCTACAGATCGGATTTATGCCTGCAAGGCCGAGCTTCCTCCGGAAGTTGTTGGCGCATTTGGTTCTTTTTTTAGTCGCAATCCGAAAGATTTACGTGGGCATTTATTAGATGCGATCCGTGGAAAAATCTCCAGTCATGAAAGCGATGAAGCCGCTGGACAAGAGAATTTAGAGCGGTTAGCTTCCGGAGAATTTGTGAGTCCGGCAGAAGCGTTGAAGAGTGGTGTTGCGAAAGCGCAGGATTTTTTTCGTACTTGGTATGGAAAATACAGCCACAAGAGTATCGCCAATGTAGTCTGGATCCCGTTTGTGGGGACAAATGTGAGCCACCTCTTCGCTCGGCAATTGGCATATGATCAATTAGCTTTTTTTATTGAACAATCAACACGCTTTGTGAAATTTGATGTTGCAAATTTGTATCTTGATGAAAACGTGATGGCGAGTTCTCATCGGGATGCTTTTGTCGGCACTCTCCGCAGAGCAGCAGAAGTATATGAGCTTTTTACGGAGCAAGCGGCAGGCCATTATGGAGAATTATTACCCTTTGAGGAATGGTTACCCAAACAAGATGAGGTGACGGCGGGGATGAAAGAGAAGCAGCAGAGAATAAAATATCGCCGGGAATTACGTGCAAAAGCATTTGATGTTGCTCGTTTCTTATTGCCCCAGGCCGTGCGCACAAATATTGCCTGGATTTTAGATGCCCGTTCAACTGAATTTGACATTGGAGCATGGAAAGGACATCCCCTCTCCGAGATTCGAGAGAGTGCGGGACTGATTGAAAAAGCAGGCGGTATGATTGCTCCTTCTCTGTTAAAATATACTGATGAGAATGTGTATTATAAAGATCAATATACTGGGTTTAATGAGGCATTGCGTGTTGATCTGAAACCATCACAAATGACGAAAGGAGTTGATGTGTTGTCGTATGACTCTCAGGCATTTGATAAAGCAGTGGCGATGCTTTTGATGAGATCTAATCGTTCTCATGATTTTACCCAATTCTTACAACACGCTCAGGGAATGGGCTTCGAAGAGAAAGTAGCTGTCCTGCAAAGAGTGACAGAGAAGAGAGGCCAGTATGACGAGTGGGTTGATATTGAAGAGGCGTTTGATTGTGTACGAATCACCGCGCAGGTTCGGACTGATATTGGCGCCGCTCGTGATTTACGAAGGCATCAGAAGTGGGATCGAAATGAAGGTCTTTATACATTGGATAATGGATTCTATCTTCCGGAAGTTGTGCGCGACATTGGTTCAGATGCAGTTGTGTTGTATAACGAAGTCATGGAAAAAGCAGGCGAGATGGAGAGGGCACTTCGGGGAGAATTTCCTCATGAAGCGCAATATGTTGTTCCGATGGCCGCTTTTCATCCTCTGGTGATGAGCGGAGGATTAGATCAATTGCAATATTTTGTCGCGACAAGAACAACACCGCAAGGGCATTTTTCCTATAGAGAAGATGCCTATAATTTAGCGGAAGCTGTTTGTAAAGTACATCCGTGGCTGTTAGGGCTGCAAGAATATCCAAAGGGTAAGAAAATTGAAGATGTTGTTCGTGATGCGCCATTGAAAGGAGTTTTAAGACCTTATCTTGGTGATACGGGCTGGCATGCCTGAATAGCAGAAAAAAATGAAATAATCGCCAGAGAATGGAGAAGAGTGGGAAGAGAGAGAGAGAGGTGATTTATGGCAAAACCAAGAGGCGCATTTATTGTTTTGGAAGGGATGGTTGGTTCGGGAAAATCAACACAGGTTCCGCTGGTTACTGCCGAACTTGTCCTCTGGGGAATACGGCATTGTTATGGGCGCGAGCCCGGCGGGGTTGATCTCGCCGAGGACATTCGGAGATTGTTGCTTGCTCCGGCAAGCACAGGCATGGAACCATTGACGGAAGTGCTGCTGTTTGAAGCGGCGAGGACCGAATATCATGGAAAGTTTGTCATTCCTCAACTCAGAGACGGGGTTACCATCGTCACCGACCGTTCTTATTTTTCCACTGTCGCTTTTCAGGGGTTTGGCCACGGCGTTGATGTTGATTTGATCAAGCGGTATAATCACGATGCGGTTTCTGGTCATCATCCGGATATCAGTTTTATTCTTGATGTTGATTGTGTTGAAGAGGCGGTAAAGCGGGCATTGTTTGCCAGTGGAAAAAGTGGCGAAGCAGATCGGTTTGAACAAGAGGATCTGGATTTTCATAGACGGGTGCGTAACGGCTATCGCGCTATACCTGATTTATATCCAGAACGAAGAATCTGTCTTGTCCCTTCCTTTGACGAAATGGAAACAGCTGAGGAGCAGATTGCGCAGAAAAAAGATTACATCATTAAGAAATTAACGCCGTTTCTGGAAGAGTATTTCTCGCCGAAAGAATGATTGGTGGCGGTTCATTCCTCTTCTTCTTTTTTCTCTCTCTCCTCTTTCGTAAAAAAAGAATTCAGATCTTGCGAACTCATCTTTGCTTTATAGGAAATCTTCGGCTTATCTTTAGTATTGTTGCTGGACATGGGACATCCATCACCTCTTTTTTGTAACATCTATCGAGAATTTGAGAAATAGATGAGCTATATAAAGACTGTTGCCATTGAAACTATAGGAGATGAAATGAGACATAGGAATGATAGTTAGTGATACTACTTTAGTTTAATAATCTTTATAATTAGAGAAGGAATTCCTTCTGAAATGCCGCAAAAATATGATTCTCATCATTCTGTCAAACATCAATTTCCTCATATTGGAATAGACGATGAAGTTAATGTTCGTGATGTTCTGCGGTTTTTAGATACTGCTGGTGTGAACGTACGTCTTGCAGGCAGTGCATTAAACAGAACAGATTATGATGATATTGATATCGGGGCATGGAATAAAAGAGGAAGAGGGAATGTAGGTGATGTGGTTAAGAATCTCTTTCTTGAATTAGGAGTTACCGATCACACTCGAAATCATGTTGCTGCGACATGGGTCCGAGATTGGGTTGAATTTGAATACAAAGGGACTCGTTTCGATTTAATCTATTGTCCAAGTAGTGAATTCTATCTTGGTTATCTTCGGTAGGAAATTCTCTTTACTTTCCGCTTTTATCAACAAGTTCAACAATTTGTTTATCCGCAATTTTTCCATCTTTAGCATTGATCTTCAAATTGACAAATTTTAATGCTTTTGTCACAAATGTAAAATTCCACACTGTTTTTTTCTGCAAGGTCTGAATAATAATAAATCCATCACCTAGGATTTCTTTGGGAAATTCAGTGGGTGCTTTTTCTAGAAATAGTTTCAATACCGCTTCGTACGATACTGCTACGTTATTCATTTCTAATGCCTCAATGGTGGCATCAGGTTTTTTGAAAACATCATCTTCCGGTTTTATTTCAAAGCCATTCTGTGGAAGCTGGACAAAAATGGTCATCTTTTGCGATGACGGAGTAAAGTAACCGATCTCCCAGGCTGATTTTAATTCTCCTTGTGCCGAAATAGGACAGAAGAAATGGGTAAGGTAGCCTTTTCCATGCTGTTTCTGCCAATTTTGGAAGAGCATCTCTTTCTGCAGCAGGTTGAGTAATTGCTGCGGTGTATCCATCCTAGGAATACTCCCGCCAGGTATGGTTGCATTTCGTGCATTTAAAGAAACGAGTTTCTGGTTCATCTGCACCGCGTGTCTGCTGTGTCCAATAGTAGGCTATCTTGTTGCTACACTTTTCGCAGAGAATCTTGACTTTGGGATGAACTTCCAGAGTTTCCATCACCTCGATCTTCTTTGCACCGGTAACCGTCTCTTTGATCTGGGCTGTTTCTTCTCCGGCAAGGTTCTTGGTAAAGCCGCAGCTGCAATAGAGAACTTTTTTACCGCTTTTATCTTTCGGGCGCAGGATGGAGCCGCATTTTGGACAAAACATGGATATTTACCGCCTTAACTGTAATTTTTGAGGAAAGCGCGAGGGGGTTTATATGTGTTGTTGTGCTGAAACCAATTACACATTTTAGATTACTTATAAGTAGTAAAATTTATAAAAGAGGACTGTTTTGAAGAGATCATGACGACTATTGACCAATTGCCGGTACTGGACTGGAATGGGTTCTCTCTTTATAATAAAGGGGGAGAAAGCACCGTGTTCCGCCATCAGCAGGGCGGTATCGTTGCCAAGACGTTTTGGAGAAGGTTGTGGACGGATAAAGAAATTTTGGGCGGTGAAGAACTCTATTCACCACAAACGATCCGTTACGTCCAGCGGGAAGCAATGGTTGCTGAGATGCTTCGGGAAGCGGGAATCTCTGTCCCCCAGCCGAAAGGAATATTCGCTTTACACGACCCCCAAAAAGGATCACTTATTCCCCCGCATCTTCCCGCGTTTGTGATGGAATTTGTAGAGGGGTTGGTGCCACCATTCGAAGAAGCCGATGCGCTTCGTAAAGCTGAATTAGAAAAAGCACGACTTGCAGGCTTTGAACTAAAGGACGTGTTATTCAATAGGCTGTATCGGATGGAAGGAAACGAGATAAACGTCTGTCTCATAGACTTTGGCGGTTGGGAACATCCTCAATTAGAAGAACGGTTGAACGCCTGCTGGGGGCCGGCAGAATGACGACTATTGATCAATTGCCAGTATTTACGGATGTAGATTCCAACGCTCACTTCATCGGTAATGGTCAATTTGGGACAGTCTACGCAATTAATCAAGAACGAGGATTAGCAGCGAAATTTCTGAAAGCTTGGTATGATTCGGCGTATGTTTTTCGTCCAGAGCACATCTTACTTTTAAATGATGAATATCAAGTTGTTGTTGAACTCTATAGCGCAGGCATCTCTGTTCCAAGACCGGAAGGTGTTTTTGCTCTTACCCTGCCAATCTATCACTGCGTTCCGGCTTTGGTGATGGAACACGTCAAAGGTAAGAACTATGAGCAATTATCAGCTTCAGAACAAGCAACAGCGCGCCAACTTCATGCTTTGGAATTAGACAAGGTTTGGGAACTTGGTTTTGTCCCGGATGATCAAAAGCCCTCAAAAAACTGTCTCTATCGACTAGAGGAAAAGAGAGTGATCATGTTTGATTTTGGACAATGGGACAGAAGACAAACCAGGGTGTCTCGATGACCACTATCGATCAATTACCGGTGTTTACTGGCGTAATTGAACCGAAACCGCTGAAAGTTTGTACAGAAAGCAGTGTTTACCGTATTCCAGAACAGAATCTAGCGGCGAAAGTATATCGGAGGAGGCATTGGGATGATGTAGCTAATTTAGTAGAAGCTGAACTTTGGTCTCCCCGAACCGTCCAGTACGCCCTGCGGGAAGCAACTATAGCAGACAGGCTTTATCAGGCAGGTGTTTCCGTCCCCAAGCCGGAGGGCGTTTTTGCTCTTCGTCTATTCGAGAATGAACACCTTGTTCCGGCTTTTCTGATGGAATTGATCACAGGAGTTTCGTATCGTGATCTGGAATATTCTGAGCGTCTTTCTGTCAGAGACAAATTTCACGAGGAAACAGCAAAAGCTGCACGGGCAGGATTTAAAATAAAAGATTCTTCTATTGGTCATAATGTATTATATGTCCCCACAGAAAAGGACATCAAAGTCTATCTTCATGATTTTGGCGGATGGAAGCATGAAAATTTAAAACGATGGATGCGTGCGGAGGAGGAGAAATTTAAAAAACTAAA
>Ga0209542_10008515_pt1 | contig 19117 bp, 21 predicted proteins | sample RifCSPhighO2_01_FD_184028 | JGI IMG/M metagenome (GOLD analysis project Ga0209542, IMG submission 184028) | Soil microbial communities from Rifle, Colorado - Rifle CSP2_plank highO2_0.1 (SPAdes) (version 2) | ecosystem: Environmental > Terrestrial > Deep subsurface > Rock core/Sediment ...
ACTTGAGTAATGTATATATACCATGAACAATGATGATAAAAATAAGATGAACACAGGAAAAGGAGACCACACTCGAACCAAAGAAGAACTCGAGAAGGAAAAGAATGACATCGAAACTCAATTGAAGCGCTATGAAAAAGTTCCAGATTTCGGAGATGATATAGATAGTTTTGAAGAAGAAACAGAGGAGGCAGAGCAATATAGCGCGCAACTTGGGATAAGGCAGGCATTTAAAGAACGCCTTGAAGAAATAGAAACTGAATTAAGAAAATTTAATACCAAAGAATAAATATCCTCATAAAGAGGATTTTTATTTCCCTACCCACATCAGAACGCATGATACATACCCTTGCGACTCTTTATTCAGCAGAACTCGATGGCCTTACTGCCCAATTAATAGAAGTAGAAATCGACCTTAATGTTGGCCTTCACAGCTTTAATATCGTAGGACTTGCAGATAAAGCAGTCTCGGAAGCAAAAGAACGTGTAAATTCAGCTTTAAAGAACGCACACACGAAGCCCCCTAATAAAGAAAATAGAAAAATTACCGTAAATCTTGCACCCGCAGATATCAAGAAAAGCGGCTCTCATTATGATCTTGCCATTGCGATTGGGTATCTGTGCGCCACAAAACAAATAAAGACATTTAATACACAAGACAAACTATTTGTAGGAGAATTATCACTCGATGGAAGAATACGACCAATACATGGAGTATTGAGCATTGCGCGACTCGCAAAGAAACTCGGAAATTATGAATTATACCTTCCACTCGAAAATGCCCGCGAAGGCGCACTCATTGAAGGCATATCAATTATTCCCGTCACCACACTCCAGTCATTAATTGATCATCTCGAGGAACGCATCCTCATTAAATCCATTCCTCACACAACTCCTGAAATTAACACATCACTAGACTTCCCTGTAGATATTTCAGAAATTAAAGGCCAGGAGCATGCAAAACGAGCACTCACAATCGCAGCAGCAGGAGGACATAATCTCCTGAGATTGTGAACTTAATAGAGACGCCTTAGGGGGCAGAAAGGCTTTTATATTAACATTGCTTCCCTGAACAGCAACTTTATCAACAAATAGCTTTATTATTTGCTTTCTAAGCTCGAAGTTAGCACTAGTAGCCCTTTGTTTTATTCTATTGAAGTAATCCTCAACTTCTTGATTGCTTAAAGCTGGGGTTTGTTTAATAAGATCGGCTTCGAGTTGCTTTCTTTTTTCAATTAAGACTTTTCTTTTGTTTTCCAATACATCTCTTTGATTTTTAAGCTGCTCAAGACTAAAGACTTGTTCGGTGTAGGCCTCTATAAGCCTTTGTTCTTGCGTGGCTAAAAGAGCTAGATTTTTATCTATGGCTTGTATTTGTATTTCAACTTCTTCCTTTTTATCTTTCTCATTGGTAAGTAGCCCATTTATTCGACTAGTAACTACTTCTGGGGACTCAAGTGTCTTCAAAAATGCACTCCAGACTCCCTCGTCGAGGATATTCGTATCAATAGTTCCTTGTTGGCAAGTTTTAGGTAAGGGATATTTGAGATATTTATCCGAGCACTTATATCTTGGTTTGCCATGACAAGGGTATCCGTAAAATCTTTTTCCGCATCCGCAATAACTTAATCCTGTTAATAAATAAGAATATTTTGTGTTGCGTATAGATAATGCGGCATTTCTTCTTAGCTTTTCCTGAGCCATTACGAATTCTTTTTCGGAAATAATCACTGGCACTCCTCTTATAGGAATCCACTCTTCTTTTGACCTCAAACGCCTCGATGAGTTCTTAAGTCTTTTATATTTAATAATGCTGCTTTCTTTTAATGGCTCTAATGCGGCATATTTATTCCAAAATGTTGTGCCAATATATGTTGAGTTTTTAATAATGCGAGATAGGGAAGAGTTCGCCCACTTAGTAGAACCACCCCGAGTCCTAACACCTAAACGCAGAAGCTCCTTACTAAGTGTTCTAATACCCTCAATACTGGGCGAATTAAAGATTTTGAAAATCAGTCTTACTGTCTCAGCTTCTTCTTTATTAATCTCGTATTTGCCTGCAGCAGTTTCACTTTTCTTAATGTAGTGATAACCAAATGGAGGAATCGAGCCTAGAAGAATCCCGTTCTTAACTTTATGTAATTTACCCCTGCGTGTTCTATCTAATATTTGTGCCCTTTCAAATTCTGCGATCGAGCCAACCATTTGAAATAATAGATTGCCATAGGGATTATCATCGAACTTTTGACTAATGAAAATAATTTCTACACCATATTTTCGAAACTCTTTCATTACAAAAAGCTGATTATGGAGTTCCCGAGAAAGACGATCTGGAGAATAAATATATATCTTATCAAAAGTTCTTTCCCTAAGAGCATTTCGTAATCGCTCTAATTGAGGTCGATCAAGCGTACTTCCCGAATATCCATCATCTACATATTCATCAACTAAAGTTTCTCCATTTTCTCGGATGGATTTCTTATTAGCCTCTATTTGAGACTCAATAGTCCTTTTATCCGCTTGCTCTTCTGTACTCGTACGAGCATAAAAGACAGAACCTTTTTTATTGATATTCGTCATATTTATAAAACTAGAAAGGCGACCCGTTGGACACAATCCCTTGCGGAATTGAAACAGGCCGCCTTTTTAGTTCCCGAAAAAGAAAAAGCCGCAGTTAGATTGTGTCCGTAATCATTATATAACACGTTAGATAATGCCATCAATAGGAATATCTTTTTCGTTCTCCTGGTCATGTGTTTGTGAAGGATAAATAAGCATTTGTCTTTGATTGTTTGAATCTGGTTCTTGGTACATTAGGCCAGCAGCTTCCCACATTGGTATAAATTGCTGTCTTAAAAGAATAGCGGACAACGGACGATTGAACACCTCGTGATGCTTTTTAAGAACCTCATTTCTGGTCAAACCGACAGGATCCTCTGAAACTCGGCTTTGTAATCTTTCTTTATAAAGAGCCATAACAACATCATTAAACACTTTTAATATATAGGGTGGGATATTTAAAGTGTTTAATGAACTTATCTTGTCCCAGAGCTTTAAGGCTTCATTAAAATCTTTCTCTTCTGCAATAACATTATTCGCTTCATCTCTTTTTCTTTGGAATAGATTAAGAAGAGCAATTGCTTTAATAAGCGAAATTAGCTTCTTAATATCTCTCATGTGTCTTGGAATTTTTGAGGGATGTCTACTAGAAAAAGCACTTTTAACTTCTTTTGGAAACGGAATGACAACATTATCAATTCTTTCATCTCTAATGGCTAAGATTCTATTTCTAAGTGAGATTCTTCTTGGGTCATTTTCAATGCGTTTCTTGTAATCAGAAGGGTTGGCAGCTTTTTCAATAGTGTCATCGATAACCTCTTCGAATTTTTCCACGTCAATATCTGGACTTAACATAATAAAACGAGTGAGTTCCTGTTCGTCGAAATTATTAGAGGCTGAGCAGAAAATCATCACACAATGCCCTCGCAGAATAACATTTTTTGTGCGATGACCACCCTTCTCTGTTCTATCGGTAATTTGCACTACTATCTCCTTCTTATCATGAGAAAGAAGTGATCTTAATTTTTCCAAGAGTTGTTGGTGCAAACTTTCATAAACGATGATTATCTTTCTTTCAAGATTTACTAGAGTTTCATTTTTTTCTTTATTGTAACTATCTTGTCTATGAAAAAATGAGGTAGGGGATGCAGATCCAATTCTTTCTAAGCTATCATCAGGAAACAGCTGGGCTATCTCAAGGGGAGTATGAGACTTACCTGTTGAACTGGGTGCATTAAAACTAATGTTTATTTGAGAATCTTCCGTAAAAGCAAGAATCATGCCCAGGGCACATATTATTTTACTCACATAGTCCTTTTTGATAGTTAGAGAGAGAACATCTGCTAATTCATCCACAGACATTTCAGGAAACATATTTTTTATCTCCTCGGGGCTCTGCATATTATTGATTATTTTTTCATAATTAGGTTGTTGGAACATATTTTTCTAATTCATTATTCATATTGTCGACCTCAAGGAGTTCGAAGATCTTTTTCCATCTTTCTCCCGCTTCTTCGTTTTGTATAAATTCCAAATCGTATTTCATGGTTTACGATTTCGGTATTTCAATTGGTTCTTGAAGGTCTTATAGACTTGCAAGAACTTCGCAGGCTTCACCTCGAGAGTATCGTTGGCTAACTTTTCTAGGATTCTTTCTAATTGCTTGCTTTTAGCAAAAGTAAAAACTTGTCTTCGTGGATCAGTTTTATCAGAGGTTATTACGATTGGTTCAATATCCTGATACAGCATACAAATAACCTCGAGCATATCTGATGTGTCAAAGAATTTATCTGTTGATTTTTTTTGTTCTATTTGTGGCATAAAAAATAACCCCATGAATAGATCATAGAGCTAGTTTATAACTACAGGGGTGGAGATTTTACCGCTATATAGTCAAGCCTAATTTTCTAGTAGCCCCCCGTGCTTCTTTATAATTGTTTTCATTATTTCCCAAAAAAGCCTTAACGAATTTCTTCCGTAATGATAGTTTTCTTTTTTTATCCATAACTGACTTATCATAGCCGTGTCGTTTTTTTAATCTCTTCAAATATTCTTCTGAGTAACCAGCCTTCCTTACTATGTCTGCATAATCATTCCTAATAACTAATTCACCATTCTCATCTAATTCGGGGTTTATTTCGTAATAAGCCCTTGCGTAAGGAGAGAAGTAATTCAATTTTAATAAAAAATCCTCGAACTGCTTATCAGATCTATTTTTATGTTTCTCCAATGACTCCCAACTTAATGCCCTTTTTTTAATTAGAAGATATTTGTATTCCTCTGAGTATGGTGCTGGTATTAAAAAATATTCCTTATTCATGGAACATTTTTCCCAAAAATCAGGTAGGAGTAAAAGAAAATATTGTAAGTACCAGTAATGATTTAGTGTTGGTAAGAAGGCTAATAATTCGATACAGAGTGGTTTTTCTGACTTATCCAAGTAATCATTCCATGCCAACTTTTTAATATTCTTAAAATGATCAAGGAGGGCCACTTGTGCGATTTTTTTAATAAAAACCCTATGACGCCTTGGTAACTTATTAACGATATGCTTAATACTTTTATATTCATAATTCATAGCAAGGCTTTTATATCTTAAAGAGAAGTATTTGGATTGTATTTTTTTATAAAAAGCTCATAGATACCGAGTTTTAAGAAATCCTCACCAGGGCCAATAATCATATTTATAGGAAAGTGAAAGGGGAAACTCTTCTGTCCTGGATTAAATCGAAGTGAATCCAACCAGTAATCCTCAACTAGAGAATCACCTTCCAACTCACGAAAATGAGGACTGTATTTTTCGAAGAGCGGATCCCAGAATATTCGTGGATGAGCTTCTATTTTTCCAAAAGCCGAGGGAATCAAATACATGACTATGAAACGACAAATTATCATTTCAACTACTTCTTTACTGAGACTATCTATTAAGTCCAAAAAGATCTTCGTATTGTCAGACAATGAATTTTTGAACCATAACTCATCATCTACCCTTGGCGTAGATAATACGTCCCCCTCCACATACTCAGGAAATACCTCAAACGCCTTTCCATTTTTTCCAAGAAAATCATTAATAATAGCTTTCGTCCGAAAGGGATCGATGGTGTAATAAACAAGTCTTAGAGATGGGATATTTCGGCTATCTGATGCAATATTTACATAAAAACCTGGGGTCGGATTCTTAAGGTCATCGGACGTACCCCTAAGTTGCCTAAATAATGGTCTTAAAGTTTCAAAGCATTTCAAATAATAATCGAATTGATTATTTGTTAAGAGCCGAATATTTACTCTGCCCATTAAATGCTGTGGTGGAATCCTATTCATAATTCATAAATTATTCTCTTATCTTCACCTTATAGCTTGTGTTATATTTCGCAATACTTACATTTGTCATTTTTACCCCTGGTATATGATGACTAGATAATGTACTCCTAAGAAATTATGTGGTGATGTACCCCCTCCCCATGCACCTCAGTAATATAGTGAGCAAGGTAGTGGGGGAGGAAATAACAATATAGTGAGTAGTATGGTGGGGTGTTTTTTAACTTATAAAGAATTATTTATTGAACCGCATAAAATCTATATTTTTTAATAAAGTATCTATTAAGTTCCAAACATTGACATGTTGTGAACTAACTTTACAAGAATTACCCCACACTCTCACTCACTATATTCATTTAATATTTACCCCACAGTGTTATTCACTGTATGTCTTTTATCGTGTGTATATGTATGAGTTACAGGTTATTTTCCATAATCCCTAAAAGCGAAAAGGCCGCTCAGGCAGCCTCTTGCTAGGAATAGTATAATTTGGCTCCGTATTCCTGAGATAGAGAATAATGAGCTTTTTATTTAAGGTCAACTAAAGTAAACTTTATACATGAGCTTCAGGAATTTAGGATTAAGAAAAATCTCTATAATACTGGCTACGCTTCTTTTTATTGTCGGGCTAATCACTTGGAGCTATATCTCAAAAAGAGAAGAGAAGATGATTAAACTTGATGCTTGTATAGCCAGTTGTGGTGGGGGCTTTCGTCTTGATGATAGAGCAGACGAATATTACAGTTGTAGAAATAAATGCAGAGAAAAATACGCAGTAACCTGGGAAGTTTATAATCAGTGGAAAAAGTAAATTATGAAATACCTAAAATATACTTGGACAATTATTGTTAATTTAATAACCCTTGGATTTGCAATAGCGATTTTCGACTCTGCATCATCGTCCTCAGAAACGATAATCCTGTCTTTGCTTGTCTTAATATACTTGAGCATACAAACAGGTTTTATTGTATGGGGACATGATACTCAGCAAACTAACCTTGCTCTGGATTACGAATTTAAGCGTATTAGAAAAATAATTACGGAAGAAGTTTTGAAAAAAGAAGAGGAACCAGATGAAGCAGAAGCAATAAAGAAATTAGAAGAAGCTCAAAAAAAGTTTAACAAGAAGTTTGGTCAGACTTTCATAAATATAATATTTCTTGGAATTATATATTTAATCGCAATCGGCAATTTAATTAGTGCTTTATAGACAGAAGCTCATAAAGAGCAAGCTAACTCCTTTCTTAATCTATAAGCTGCTTGTTTTGGATGACAAAATCCAGCTAATCTAGCTGCTGCGGCCCCATTAAAGCGAGTCTCAATTAAGTGATGTAAAAACTTAACCTTTCTAACACTTGGGCCATTAAAAGCCATCCTACCAAAGGAACTATCCCCAAAGGCTTCTTCTAGTATAAATCTCCATAGTAGATCTTTTGGCTTAAAAAATATTAAATCTACTAAAAGCCTTGCCTCCTTCTGTGAGAAGTTTGGATATTTAGCTGGTTTAATAAACTCTTTCTTTTCTAAGAGAGAAGAGAGGATCACTATCACATCTTTAGTATTCAATTTTGATGAGGAAAGATTTGGTTTCATTGCTTTGTTCAATTTTTTCTAAGGCCTCTGCACTTTTCTCCCATTCTTCACTGGTGATAACCTTAGGCCATATATTAGGGAGTATCTTCTGCAAATCATCCATACTGAGCGATGGTTTTTTCATCTTATCATCGAATCCAGCTAAACGAGGAGAATTTAATATGCAGATCAACGAATCCAACGAATACGCAGGTTGATCCTCTGTATAAGCTAGAGCTATATTACGCACAACTTCATTTACGCTTCTTTTCGTCATGCAATGCTTCCTCCTAATTGTTTTTGACCTCTTTGATCTTCAATTAATAGCTTATCCTTAGAAACGCTAAGAGCTGCAGCTGCACGATCTATAAACTGCCTTAATCTGCTTGTAGTTGTGTCATTCAAGTATTCTGTATAGACAGTACCGCTAGGATCAGCCTTGCCGTATCCCTGAGTGTTTGTAACAGCCTTAATGCCCATTGTTGATATACGAGCTGTAATTTTACCTGGAACCATATTTGAAATAATTTATTAATAATTAGCGACCATTTTATACGCTTTCTTGTTGCGTAGTTTCCTTAAGAAAATTCTTCACTGCCTTTAATTGACTATGTTCTCTTTTTTGTCGAGCTTCTAATAATTGTGCCATTCGATCCTGAAAATAATTCCCTCCTGCTTCATCTACACCAGCTCGCCTCCGAGAATAGTCATCATCCCTTACTAAGCTGACTAACTCTTTCCTAAGTAGTTCTTCCTTATCAGTTTCATCCTCTCCACGCAGAATCGCTCCAATTTTTTCATGAGTATATCCCTTTGCTTCCAACTCCTTAATATCATTCAGCATTCCCATAAACCTGAGATCATCCTCGTCATAATTTTGATTTTCTTCGTCCATGTTTTTATAACTTATCCTTGTTAATCCCGACCTTGAAAAAAAGAAAGAGGCCCAACAACATGGCCTCATAATTCATATTTATACTTTTATTATACCAAATTCTGATGACTTTTCCCATTATTTTATTTACCTTATAGAGATTTCGGATGGTCGTTTAAGATCGAACTTTATTTCAAAAGAATAAGCTCTTATTGCGTTCATAACATGCTTATGATCGGCCCTCCCGGCTCAGGAAAGACAATGCTCGCACAATCATTGCTTTCCATACTTCCTCCACTCGACACAGAAGAAAGCATTACTGTTACCCAAATTTATAGCGCTGCAGGACTCCTTCCCCATAATCATATTATCCAAGAAAGGCCCTTTCGTTCGCCTCATCATACAGCATCGTCCGTGTCAGTTATTGGTGGAGGGCAAAATCCTCGACCCGGAGAAGTAAGTCTTGCTCATTCAGGGCTCTTATTTCTTGATGAAATGCCAGAATTTAGACGAGATCTTCTTGAGGCATTACGACAACCTCTTGAAAATGGAACCGTACACATTGCACGCGCAAAAGGCACTCTTACATTCCCCGCACGATTTAGTCTTATTGGAGCAATGAATCCATGTCCGTGTGGTTATTTCGGAGATACCGTGAAGGAATGCACTTGCGGAGCATTTGAAGTTGCGCGCTATCAAAGAAAAATCTCTGGGCCACTTCTTGATCGAATTGACCTCCATATCAATGTTCCACGACTCAACAAAGATGATCTCATAAAGAAAGGGGATCACACCCTACGAGAAACACTCAAAAAGCAAATCACACAAGCACGAACATTACAGAAAGATCGTTTCAATCGTGCGTCAATTAAAGCACTTACCAATTCCGAACTTTCATCAAGGCACATAGAAGCTCTTATAAAACTTTCTCCGCATGCAAAAAATCTTGGCGAGAAACTCTTCTCTCATTCAAATATGTCCGCCCGTGCTTATTTTAGAATTATGAAAATTGCCCAAACCATCGCGGATCTCGAAAAATCAGAAACCGTAGAAGAAAATCACCTCGCGGAAGCATTTCAATACAAGACAAAGAACTTCCTTAATGCGTGAGAAGAATTGAATTATGCACAGGGCTGTGGATAACCAGTTGATAAGTTGTTTTTAGTACTTTGCAAATGGGTTTTTTGCCCCATATACTTCAAAATGAAGGTGGCATCCCGTAGGGCCATGAGTATTCCCCGTATTGCCAATAGTGCCGATTAATTGACCTTGTTTTACAAGATCTCCTGTTTCTACAGACAACTTCTCAAGATGAGCATAAAGGGTTGCTGTGTCATTCGGATGCTCAAGCTTAATGAAATGCCCGTATCCTGCATTAAGGCCAGAAGCATAAGCCTCCACCACAAGTCCATCCGCAGCCGCATAAATAGGAGTTCCGCATTGATTCGCGATATCAACGGCATTATATGAATGAGTTTGGCCCCAATTCCAGCCAGTAGTGGGAATACGAAAATAGCCTGGAAGTGAGAGTAAATCTTCGCGTACATTAAGCGCCGTCTTTTTCCCAGTAAGAGGCTTGCCTTGAGGAATAACAATTTTTTCTCCTAAAAGAAGTGCGGCTTCAGAATTCCCATTTGTCGTACGCAACTCTTCAAGATTTACAGAATAAAGGTTTGCAATAGATTCAAAGCTTTCGCCTGCGACTACCCGATGAAGTACCCCCGTAACAGGCAAAATAACGATTTCTTGACCAGGCCGCAACGATGACTTGCTCACGCCCTGATTTGCCCACATTATCGTATTTAGAGAAATTCCAAATTGAGCGCTCAGCGAAGAAATGGTGTCGCCTTGCTTGATCTTATAAAGCATGAGCCCATTCCTACTCGGAATGACGCCGCTTAGGGGGTTAGGTGCGCTTATGATTGATTCATAGAATGTACCGTATTGAATTGCATGAGAAAGAGCAATGCCATCAACCACTGCAGGGGATTGAGCCACAAGCATATCTTGTCCACCTTCGCTATAATGCAACTGCCACTCTTCATTTTTGTCATTAGGTCCGCCTAATGTCCTCAGTTCTTCATCTTCAATAAAAGATGCGGTAAGAAATTGAGCAGGGACTACATTACCTACGCCCATAAGAAATGCAACAATAAATACTGCGCAAAATACAAACAAAGAGTCGGGGTAGTTCCTCTTTAATCTTCGAATAAATCGTTTTTTTATTGTAGAAAGAGTACTAATAGTAGGGCTCTTTATAATAATAAAAGACCTTAATTCATTTCATATCTATCCTTCACAACAATCAGTTTCTAAGGCCTATAATATAGTATAATACCACACATAATGGAAAATCTCAATAAACGACAAGAAGAAGCGGTGCTTCACAAAGATGGACCTCTTATTATTGTTGCAGGCGCTGGTTCGGGAAAAACAAAAACGCTTACCAATCGTCTTGCGCATCTCTTACATGACGGAGTGCCTGCCTCTCAAATACTTGCCATTACCTTCACTAATAAAGCCGCGCATGAAATGAAAGAGCGAGTCACACGACTCATAGGCACAAAAGGCGAAGACTCCATGCCCTTTGTGGGAACATTTCATTCATTTGGAGCGCGTGTTTTAAGGAAAGAAGCACATCATTATGGACGCACTCATCAATTTATTATCTTTGACTCAGATGACAGCAAAAAACTCGCGCAACGAATCATTAAGAAAATACCCGAATTCAAAGAGACGTGGGGAGCTTCAAAATTACTTGGAGAATTTTCGAAATATAAAAATACCCTCAATACTCCTGAAGTGGGAAGCGACGAAGAATCTCAGATGCTTTATAGTGCATTTTCCACCTACGAGTCAGCACTTTTTCACAACAATGCTTTTGATTTTGATGATCTTATAGAAAAAGTAGTAAAGCTCCTCAAAAACAATCACGAGATTCGAAATCTCTATGCAAATAAATTTAAATATATTCTTGTTGATGAGTATCAAGACACAAATCACAGTCAATATGAGCTCATTAAGCTTCTTGCCGAAGCCCACCACAATCTCTGTGTAGTAGGGGACGATAATCAAGCAATATATAGTTTCCGTTATGCGGATTTTAAAAATTTCCTTAATTTTGCAAAAGATTGGCCTCGTACCAAAATAGTACTCCTTGAAGAAAATTATCGGTCGACACAAAACATTATCAAAGCCGCAAATTCCCTTATTAAGCACAATGAACTCAATAAAGCTCAGGGTTTAAAAAAGGAATTATGGACAGGAAATATAGCGGGGGATCTTATTACAGTCGGAGAGGCATCTCATGATCGAGGAGAGGCAGAATGGATCGCCGAAGAAATAAGTCACATAAAGAGAAATCAAGAAGAAATAACCGCAATTCTCTACAGAACCAATGCTCAATCAAGAGCAATCGAACAAGTACTTATTGAGCGCAATATTCCTTACGAAATTTTTGGAGGACTTACATTCTATGAAAGAAAAGAAATCAAAGACGTGCTCGCGGGGCTTCGATTTGCTATGAACCCCAATGACTCGGTAAGCAAAGAGCGCATAGAAAAGACTTTCGTAAAAGCAATTCGCACTGATCTTGTTATAAATCTCCCCTCACTTAAAGATCGGAACACGCTTGATATTCTTGGATTCTTTCTTGAACATTCACGCTATTTCGAATACCTCGATAATAACTTTCCAAACGGAGAAGAGCGCAAAGAAAACATTACTGCATTGCTTGATTTTGCCTCACTCTACCCCAATTCAGCGGAATGTCTTGAAAAAATCTCCCTTCTTCAAGTGAACGAGGGAGAGAAAAATCAAAGAAGTAGGCCCCAAATACAACTCATGAGTATTCACATGGCAAAGGGACTTGAATTCGCTCACGTTTTCATCGCAGGATGCAATGAAGGAATTCTTCCCCATCAACTTTCGTTTGGCAAAAATGAGGATCTTGAAGAAGAACGTCGTCTTATGTATGTTGCAATGACACGCGCAAAATTAAAATTATCGCTGAGTTTCTATGGCTACGCATCGCGCTTTCTCTACGAAATACCACCAGAACTTACCCTTTATAAAAGTATCAAAGATACCTTCTCGTTAAAATCTTTCTATGAAAAAGACGATGATGAAGTTTATATTGATTAATCCTCGATGCATACCAAAAAGAAATTAGGGCAGTATATACTACACGATTCTTCGGTAACCCGATGCATTGTTGATGCTATAGAAATTAAGACAGGAGACACAATCATTGAAATTGGTCCCGGAACGGGATTTTTAACAAAAGCGCTTCTTGAAGAAAAATTATTCAGTACGCTTATCGCCATAGAAAAAGATGAGCGTTTCGCAAGAAATTTAAAAGATGAGATACAAGATCCACGTTTCGAAATTATAAAAGGGGATGCGCTCGAAATACTTAAAAAACCCTTCCTTGTGAATAAAATTGTAGGGAATATACCTTATTATATTACAGGGAGATTATTAAGAATTTTAAGTGAACTGAAAAAAAAGCCTGAACGTATCGTACTTATGATACAGAAAGAGGTAGCAGAGCGCATCGAAGCAGTGCCCCCAAAGACTACATTACTTTCAGCAATTACAAATCACTGGGCACATCCTCGTATTCTTAAAATCGTCCCACCGGGAGCGTTTACGCCGCAGCCACAAGTGGAGTCCGCCGTAATTCTTCTTAAGCCGAAAGAGCTCAAAGAAAGCCCGCTTGAATTCTATAAATTTCTTCGCATCCTTTTTACCCATCCTCGCAAAACAATACTCAATAATCTAAAAACTGGTGAATACGAAGAAGAATTAATACAAAAAGCATTAAAAAGTGCCGTTCTTACTGGCCAAGAACGAGGAGGGTCTTTATCGGAAGAGAATTTTAATGCCCTTTTTAAAGGCTTGTCCCGGTAGTAGTAATACGTCCCACACCTGCTGAGCTAGGATAGCAATAAGCCGCGGCTGTAGAGCACGTATAAACTCCAGGATTATAAAAACCGAGAAACCATGTTCCCATGGCTAAGAGTTTATATTGATAAAATAAAGGGCTCGAGAGGGTCGCGATACTAATATGTAGCGGACTTAGCGAGGTAACTCCCACCGTTCTTAAAGAAATCTCAAGATCGCCTTCACATTCACAATTTTCAATAAGAGTAATAAGCCCACCAAATCCAATATCAGCACCGAGCGCTTGAGTGCGAGGTATAAATACAGCACTTATTCTCTCAAAAATTGAGCCACTCCCTCTTGCGGCGGCATGATAATCCTTATTAAATTGCCTTCGATAATGCACAATTGTTTCCTGATATCTCCTATAATAATCCACAAAATCAGCATGAGATAACGTGCCTGATTCTTTTTCGAGTACCTTTCCCACAAGCGAAAGCGTGAGTCTTTCAACACCAATCATTGTTTTATGATATTGAATAAGTTCTCTTTTGATCCGCACCTCCCTAAGAAAACTGATTTTTGCTTCAATAAAATCTCGCGTAATAAGAAACGAAGGGATTAGTGTATTAAAATTACCTTCTCGCAAACCTTTATCAACCAAGTCAGCGGGAAATAGAGGCACATTACTGTTATTTTTTAGAATATTCGCAAGTTTTTTACGATCGAAATTCATCTCTTTGTGGGCACGATCTGCAAAATATTTAACATAATCAGAAAGACTTGCGATACCCCTTGAATCAATTCTTATTTCGTTATCAATGACTATAGGCAATTCAAGTAATCCACTGCGCACTTTAAGAAAGTCTCTAAATCGTAATCTTATTTCTTGAATAAATGACTGAGAAGGGATGATTGTTCTCGCGTGTGCAAGACTAGAATAATTAAAGAAAAATATAAAAAATCCCCACAAAAAAATAAAACATAATATTCGTCTCATGCTTTAATTATACACATTCTAAATTAATATTTATCCACTTTAGATAAACACATGCTTTGCTTATAATTAGATTATGAAAGCCATTCGTACTCTGGTGCCGTTTTTGATTATAGGGGGAAGTATATATATAAGTGCGTGGATCTTTTTAAATCACACTTATTTATCACAAAGAACAGAGATCACGCCAGTATTCTACAAAAAATCAAAGCCGTTTTTTGAAACGCTTTCAAGAACGCTTCTTAGTTCAGAGCCGCTCGTATTAAACGAAAACACCAAAAAAGAAATTGGGAACATAGAGCCTCTTAATCTCACCGCCGAATTCGCTCGCACCCTTTCTGCTTCGATTATTGGATCAAACACCAAAGAGAGCATTGCGCTTACGGAAAAAGGCGATCTTGCGCTCGTAGCGCTCGAAGGAGAGTCACTTAATGAAACTATTAAAACAGCCCTCAAAAACAATAGGGATACAGATTTTTCAACACCAATTAACGAAAGTGACTTTATTATCTCGAAAAAACCTTTCATAACAGCATTCGGAGAATACTCCAGTGAATTCGTGAAAACGATCAATAGATTTTTTGCACACACGAATATTATCGAAATTCTGGATATCAATAATCCTTTATGGGAATCGCGCTCAAAAACGATCGCAATGAATTACGACGCATTTATATCTCAGTTCAAAAAAATCCCTGTGCCTCAAGAAGCGCGTGCGCTCCACAAAGAGTTTCTTACTGCAATTCTCCGAACAAAGAACATTATCCACGCAATAAGAAACTACGACGAGGATCCTCTTAAAGCTACGATTGCAATAGAAGCTCTTCCTCGCTCTCTTAATGCATTCACAAAATTTAAAGAAGAGATTAATACATTTCTTGTTGAATTTTAAATGAATTTTTTACAGAAAAAAGTAGCAATCATGCTCCTAGGAACAATTCTTGTCTCTCAAGGAATTGGATTTTCGTATGCACATGCAGTTGATGGTGTAGGCGCTGCCGCAGCAAAAGCGGCAATTGTCGCGGCAGATGTCAAAGGCGAAGGTGAGAGTGGGGGACTTAAGGGAATGATGAATACCGCTGCCGCAGCTGCGGCAGCGAATGTTCCTATTTTCAGCCAACAACTTACTGCAATAGGCAATGCGCTGAGTGAGATTGCGGGAAATACCGAAGCAGGAAAAACAATTGAAGGAGATCAGACAATAATGGAGGGCATAACCAAAACTCTTACAATCATTGGCCAACTTCTCGCAAAACGGATTCTCGACATGGTCGTAGACGATGTGGTGCAGTGGATTCAAAATGGCAAAGAACCACGCTTTGTAACCGATTGGGAAAAGTTCCAAGATGACGCGATTAACCAAGGAGTAGGGGAGGTTACACAAGCGCTTGGAGCAGGATTTTTGTGTTCTCCTTTTAGTTTTGATGTCCGTTTTGCGCTTGAGAACGTCACCTTCGCTCAAAAAGCAACATGCACACTCGACCAGATTACCGGCAACATAGAAGGTTTTTATGACAACTTTTCAGAAGGGGGGTGGCTTGCGTATTCTGAGGCATGGTCAAGCCCTCAAAACAATTACTATGGAATGGTACTCCTTGCACAACAAGAAGCCTCGAAACGCTCTGCGGCAAAATTAAGCGCCGCTGTAAACGAAGCAATTTCAGGCCAAGGATTTCTCTCCGTGAGAGATTCCGCAAAGAAACTCATAATGCTTCCCGGATCAGCCGCGGGAGGGCTTCTTAAAGACAGCCTTGGAACCCCAATTCGTATTCTTGAAGAAGTAGTGGGCGGAGGAGATACAATTCAAGCCTATGTTGATGCAATCGCAACCGCCGCAATTAATCGCCTCATGAAAGAAGGCTTGAGTAGTTTAGGAGCAGTTGCTGTTAAGTCAGCGCCTTCGTCTCCAAAAAAGCCTTGCGATAACACAACAGGACCCGATAGAACTGTGTGTGTGGTACTCCAAAAAATCGGCTCTATTCCAGGAGAGCTTGTGCTTTTACGCAATATGAGCGAAGTAGTTAACAATCTTTCGATATCCACAGCAAAAGTTCCCACCGTAGCGCGTGAACTAAACGAATGCATCGAAAGCCAACAAGGCACAGGAATCAATCCAGGAACCGACGAGGAAATAATTCCGCTAATTTCGCCTCTTAATAGAATACTTATATATAACGCACTCATATCAACTACAAGTACTCCGGGAACCATCGAGAACGACATAGTTATATACAAAGCCTATATTGATGAAACCATTCTTATTCTTCAAGACCTCAACAGAGAAACTCAGGCACTACAGAGCTCCATTGCGGAACAAAACCTTGCGGCGTTTGATACTTTATTTAAAAAATTTGAGATTTATGAAATACAGCGCGCACAAAACCTCGGACTTAAATATAACACAAGAGAAGCAGCACAATTTGATCAATTCGGGCCAAGCCCCGAGTCACCAAAGAAAGAATTACAAGACCTCGATCATTTTAATGCTTTATTTCCCGTAGCCTCTCCTCTTGGGGAAGTAACAAATCCCGACGACATTTTTCGACGCATTCTTGAAGTTCAAGATATTATAGCCACACGAATAAAAGAAGCGGAGTCCGCGCTTAAAATATGCAAAGCACTAACTCCTTAATTACTCATGAAATCTTTTTTTAGAAACATACTGCCTCGACTCACTTCCTTTTCTGCTTTGAGAGTTTTTCTAGTTGCTCCTATAATAGGCAATGCACTTACGGCAGATCTTACGAAGAAACTTGTAGGTGGGGTCATAGGCGGAGTTAGCGACGAAGCTCTTTCATCCACTTCAGGCTGGCTTTTTTATGTGATTGGATATCTTGCGAGTCTTGGCTTCACGTTGAGTAGTTGGCTTATTAATCATTCCCTTGATTTAAGCAAAAGCGTTCTTGTGAGCCCTACCGTTGAGGTGGGGTGGCTTATTGCTCGTGATTTTACAAATCTTGCACTCGTGATCGTGGTTGTGGTAATGGCATTTGGAACCATGCTTCGCACTCCAAACTATGGCATCAAGAAGAACCTTGCAAATGTTATTATGATCGCCCTTCTTATTAATTTCAGCTTAACGATTGCGGGAGTATTTATTGACTTTAGTAACACAATAACCGATTTTTTTGTAAAAAAGACAATTCCTCCAAATTCTAATAATATCAGCTCTCTAGGAGATTCACTTGCACAAGCATTTCAACCTCAGCAGTTTCTTAATGTGAAAAACAATAAACCTATTGCAGATACTGCAAGTCTGGGAGAAGGATCACTCAGATACTTAGGAGGGTTGTTTTTCGGAGTTATTTTTACCATTATTGGAACAATTGCCTTTTTTGGAATTGGGGCAATGCTTTTTGTGCGCTACATTGCGCTTGCAATACTTCTTGTACTTGTTCCTCTTGCGTATCTTTCAAAAGTCCTACCCGGCCTCGATGATTACACAAAAAAGTGGTGGGGTACCTTTCTTAATTGGCTCCTTTTTGGACCAATATGCACCTTCTTTCTCTATATTGCGATAATTACAATCACAAAAAAGAGTCAGATTACCGCAAGTCTTACGATAAATTCAGTCTCTCTTGCGCCAATACTCGGAAAAACGGGGACTGAGACACAATTCGGAGACATGATAATGATATTAGCGCTTATGATGGCGAGTCTTATGGCGGCAAAACAGTTGGGTATATACGGATCGGATACTTTTTTGGGAGCCGCTAAAAGCGTAACTGGATGGGCACAGGGGAAAATCCAAAAATCTGCACGGTGGGCAGGAAGAAAGGCAGCCGCACCCGCAGTGGAACTTGCCAAATATGGACAGCAAGCCGCAATACGCGCAGCAACGTTTCCTACTAGGACAGTAGGTTTCCAAAAAAAAGTAGAGAGTTTACAAAAGAGTGATAGTAGTTGGGTTAAGAGAAAAATAGGAAACGTTCTCCAGCCTGCTGGTAAGCTTGGGGAAGGTCTTATAAAAGACGCAGGAGAAGAGATTAAAGACATTCCCGACGATCAATTAGCTCTTAGGTTTCGTGATATGTCTCACGATAAGCAAGTGGCAGCTCTCGCTCGCCTATCAAAGGCAGGAAAACTTAATAAAGTGCCGAATATTGAAAGCTATATGACACCTGGAATGCGCAACGAATTTACACGCTATGGCCAAACAGGAGCCTTTGTGGGTATGGAAAAGAATCTTGGATTTAATGCCGAGATGGCGGAAGCACAAAAAGCACAAAAGGCCGCCGAAGAAGCGTTCGCAAAAGATCCTACCAACGCAACACTCAAAACAAATCTCGATAATGCGAAAACTGATTTTAAGAATACATCAACTGCATTCTACGGAAAATGGTCTCAGGAGGATTGGCGGAATATCAATACCGACCTTCTCTCAAATGATAAATACAAAAATGTAGCATTAGATAATCTCCTTGAAAATGCTGGCGCCATAAGGAATGTAATGGCAAAGATTAAATCAGAAGACAGGAAAAAAATAACTGACCTTATTCAAGAAGCAGAAGTGCAAAAATTAAATGAAATAATGAAGACAATTGACCAATCAATTGATGTAGATGGTATCGCAACTCCAGAACAAAAACTTTCATGGCTCAAAACACGTCCAGAAGATGACATCAAGAAACATAATATTAAACTAGGCAAGCTCGAAGCAATGCACAAAGCCATTGATAAGAATCTCGACCCCTTTGCAAGAGGACAAGGTCCAATAACGCCATAATTAAATGCTCACCATAAACGAACAACAATTTAATGAACGATGGGATTCGCTTCCCTTAATACTCAAAGAAGCGCTCTTTAATGAGAAAAATACTGATCTCGTATGGCGCCTTGGCGAAGAGAAGTCTCTCGACGAGAAGCACATCAAAATACTCGCGACAATTACAGGAGATGTTATTTTAGGATTT
>Ga0209542_10008517_pt1 | contig 19113 bp, 23 predicted proteins | sample RifCSPhighO2_01_FD_184028 | JGI IMG/M metagenome (GOLD analysis project Ga0209542, IMG submission 184028) | Soil microbial communities from Rifle, Colorado - Rifle CSP2_plank highO2_0.1 (SPAdes) (version 2) | ecosystem: Environmental > Terrestrial > Deep subsurface > Rock core/Sediment ...
TCCCGCTCCGTGCGGGGCATCCGCACGGACGTCTATGGCAGGCTTGCCTGCCACAACCTGTTTTCTTTTTGGGTTTTCAGACTTTCGGGACAGAGCCGCTCACTGCGGCTCAGTAGAAAGCCTCGCTCACGCTCGGGGCAGCATCGGCTCGCTCTTCGCTTCTACAATGAGAATCGACATTCCCCGTAGGGGGCGTCCCCCTTGTCGAATCGCTTCTGTTCTGGGTGATATCGCTCACGAATTGACGCTGCCCTGCACTTTCTACTGAGCCGCTCACTGTTGCATGCGGCCGATGATCTTCCGCAATTCCCCAAAATCAGGCTCAATCGTGAGGTAATGCTCCTCCAGCTTCTCCAGGCCGGCAAGGGAAAGTGGGACGGTGAACGGCACTCCCGCCGCCTTCAGCTCCCGGGGAAATTTCACGGGATGCGCAGTCTCCAGCAGCACGGCCTTGCCCAGCCCTCTGGAGGAGAGCTTCTGCACTGCTGCATAGCCCACCGCGCCGTGCGGCTCCAAGACGATTCCCTTCGCATACGCATCCTTGATGGCCTCCCTGGTCTCGTCATCGGTGATGCTGACAGCAAGGATGTCCTTCTTCATGGCTTCCATGTCCGGCTGTTTGAGGATGTTCCCCTTCTCATCCATCCTGCCGTCGTACAGCCACACCAGGCGCGCGAGGTTGCTCGGGTTGCCGATGTTCATGGCGTTGGAGATGCATGCCTTCGACGGCACCACGGGCGCATACGAGCCGGAGGAAAAGAACCGGGGCACCTCGTCATTGGCATTGACCGCGGCGATGAAACGCACGGGAAGGCCCATTCTTTTCGCGATGATGCCCGCGACAAGGCTGCCGAGATTCCCTGACGGGACAACGATGGTGTCGGCGCCGCTCCTGCCCCACACATAGAAATGGTAGGCGACCTGCGGCAGCAGCCGTCCGACGGAGATGGAGTTCGCGGAGGACAGCCCCTTCATTTCAGAGAATGCCCGCTTCGCCAGCGCCTGGCAGTCGTCGAATGTCCCCTTCACGCATACCGCGGTGATGTTGCCCCCGGCCGTGGTCATCTGGCGGCGCTGGGTGTCCGTGACCTCTCCCAGGGGCATCAGTATCGCGACCTGGGCATGGGGAAGCCCCTTGAACGCAGCCGCGACCGCCCCCCCGGTGTCCCCCGATGTCGCGGTGAGTATGGCGAGCTTTCTGCCGTCTGCCGCGTGCGTCATCATGCGCGAGAGGAGCTGCGCGGCAAAGTCCTTGAAGGAGGCCGTGGGCCCGCGATCCATCCGCGCAATCGTGATGTCCTCATGGCCTTCGATGGGAACATCAAAAGTGTAGGCATCCTCGCACATCTTCCTCAAGCCATCGTCGGGAATGTCCGCAAACTGCCGCATCACCACGAAGGCGGTCTGCGGATAGGTGAGATGCCTCATCAGCCGCAGCCGCTCTGCCGGGAAGGAGGGGATGGTCTCCGGCACGAACAGCCCTTTATCCGGGGCAAGCCCGAGTTTCATGGCCTCGGAGAAAGACGCTGTCGAATGGCCGTTCGTGCTGACATAGCGCATCCCGCGCTTCTCTGTTGCGAGGTTGTGCAGCGCATAGAGGCTGACGATTGCCCGCGCGACGGCATCGGGATCGAGGCCGTCCACGGCAAGGGTGGCGTCAAAGTATTCATTGAACAGCCGTTCCCTCTCCGCGTAAAGGGCACCGATCCCCTTGTGCTTCAGCCGCACGATGCCCCGCCGGTCATCGTCTGTTATCCTCTCCTTGAGAACGTCAAGCGAGACCTTGAGGTAGACCTTGAAGCAATCCTTCAGGCGGCTCTTCACGTCCTTGGAATAGATGATGCTCCCTCCCGGGGCGTGGACGACTTTTTTGAGGGGAAGGCCCATGATGACCTTCGCTTCCATGTCGATGTAGGCGTCATCCCCATTCTCGTCAAGGTATCTCTGCCTGTCGGGGTGGAGCTTCTCTATCTCCGTGTCCCCATCAAAGAACTGGAATCCCAATAGGTCCGCGACCTCCTTCCCCGCGGTGCTTTTTCCCGCATAGGGCATCCCCGTGAGGAGTATTCCCTGCATGAAGCTGGTTTTTAAGGGGATTTTAAATATGTTCTGGTCTATGAAAAGGAGAAGAAAAGAGAAAAAAGCTCAGTTGACGACCACTTTCCCGGTCATGCCCTGGTGGCCGTCGCCGCAGAACACGTTGCACCGGAAGGGGAACTCGCCCGGCTGGTCCGCGATGAACTCCGCGTCAACGGTCTTGCCGACGGGAAGGTAGACATTCACGCCGAACTCCGGGATGGCGATGCCGTGCGCGACATCCTGGGCGGTGATGTGCAGCCGCACCGTGTCTCCCCTGTTGACCGTGATGACGTTGGGGCTGAAGGCGAAGCGCTTGGCGGCCATGTCAAACTCCTTCACCGTGGAATCCGATGCGGAGGCAGCGGTGTCTTCGCTCTGCGGCGTTGTCGCCTGCTGCGCGGGCTGCTCCTGAGATGATTGCTGCGCATCGCCATCGGAAGATGGCACCACAATTGTCTGCTGCTGTGACGGCTCTGGCGCTGCCTGCTGCGCCGGAGGGGCCTGCGAGCATCCCACGACCAGAAACATCAGGACGGCCAATGCAATAATGATTCTTTTCATCGTATCACCTTTAGTGGTCTTGTGGCAGAAAGCACGGGAGATATTTATAAGTGTTTTGTGACAGGATGGTAACAAGGAACGGAAGAAGGGGGATCACTGCATGCCAAGCCGTTTCATCCCTTCATTGTTGAAGGCAATGGCAAAATTGCGCATGAGGAGAAGCACCTCGGGGCCCCCATCATGGATGTTGTGGGTGTACCATGTGCGCAGCTGATAGGTTCCGTTGGCCGCATGCGCTCCCCTGAAAAAATCATACGCACGGATTTTTTCCCGGGACAGTGTGCTCCGATACCCTCCAGAGAGGCCCCCTCCAACTATCTCGGTCATGTAATCCTGGGAATCTGTCCGCTTGCCCATGGCGATGTTGACGGACCCGAATCCAAAGCCTACGGCAGTCCCCTCATTGGCTGTTGCCCTCATGAGGCTGGGTTCGGTAAGAATATCATCAAGCCTTTCTTTTTCAAAAGAGAGGGAAGGCAGTTTCCTGCCCAGGGCAAGAGCGTCTTCTTGGATATATTCTGGAAGGGCCTTCAGGACAGCATCGGCATGGCCGGCAGTGAAAGCGAATGGCGACTCATAGACATCCGGATGGATAGGGATGTAGCGGGGCGTATGGAGGGGCATAAATCCAAGGGAAGGATTGATCAATTCCTTGTGGGTCAAAAGCAAAGGCATGCGCAAGAGGAGCAAGCGTGAGCTTATAAAAGTTACCAGATTAACTACTCAAGAAAGATGACTTTATTGATGCTTCGGCGCCCGGGGATGGATGTCCTCGAAATGCGCCTCCTTGGGCTGCTTGGGGGCATGATGGTGCGTCTGCGAGAGCTCTTTCTTCTGCTCCGCAATGTCTTCCTTCTCGTCCTTCTCCGCCTCTTCTTCCCTGGCTTCCTTGGGCTTCTCCCCTCCAGCCTTGCCGGCGACGGCCTCTTCCAGCGGCTTGGCCTCTGCCTCGACAATCTTCTTGGCTGGCTTCACCTTCGATTCCTTCTTCGGCTCCTCTTTCGGCGCGCCGAAGAGCTCGACCCTGACGACTCCCTTGTCATCTTTCGTCGTCGTGACCTTGATGTTCTTCGGCGGGTTCTTGATGCCGTGCTCCCACAATTTCATGTTGAGGTGCTGGCCGACGAGCACTTTCTCCGCCTTCATGTGCTTCCTGATGAATGCCTGGACGGTCCTCACTGCCTTCTTCGCCTTCTTGTACGCCGGCACCTTCAGCAGTTCACGTGAGAGGGGGATGGTGTAGGTGCGCTCCAGCACGACCTTTGATGATTCTTCCTTTGCCATGGTGGATAGTGTTCCCGGTTATGGGGATGGTTAGTTATGCCCCTGTCTTCGTCCTGCGCCAGCTCCTCTTCTTGGCGGTATGCCTGCCCGGATGCACCCTCCGGTTCTTGCCGTAGATTTTCGGCACGGTCCAGAACGGCGCCCACCGCGTCTGGCGATGCCTCTTCGCCAGGCGCTTCTTCCTGCTGGGATGCTTGTGCCGTGCCATGCGATCAGATGCCTCGTATCTGCGTCTCCCTTTTCTTGGGAGTCAATTGGGTGAGCAGCTTCTTCAACAGGTCATCGTCCACGTGCTTCACCTTGCCGGACTGGATGAACTGCGCCAGCACGACCAGGACCTGCACCGCCTTCTCGGGGAAAGCCGTCTTGATGGTGCCGTAGCGCTCCAGCGCCTCGCGGGTGAATGCGGGCTTCACCATGGACTCCAGTTGGGCGATCTGCTGCGCCAGGTTGTCCTCTCCCGGGGATTGCTGGCCTTGCGCCGATTGCAGCCTCCTGAGCTGCTCGAGCTTCCTCTTTCGGATCTCGTCGAGCTCGGACATGATCATGACGCCTGCCGGGGCTCTGGATTCTCCTGAGCCGGGACGGGCTTCTCCTCTGCTGCCGGATGCGCCTTCTCGGGGGCCGCCGCCGGCTTTTCCTGTTTCGCGGGCTTCTCCTGCGCCGCCGGCTGCTCTTTGGCCCCCACCTGCACCCCCGGCTTTCCGGAACTCTTCGAGATGTGGGACGCGGCCTTGTCGAGCAATGATTTCCCTTTCGGGGTGATGACCCTTCCCTTGTGGATGCCTCTCTGCTCCTGCTTGATGAGGCCGGACTTCTCGAGCTGCTGCAACACCTTCCTCGCGACGCTGCCGGAGCCCTTGTACTGGTGCTCGGGCTTGTAGCCGGTGTTCTGCTTGCCGCCGTACTTCGTCCTCAATTTCGAGACGCCGATGGGCCCTTGCCTGTAGACCGTCCTGAGGACAGCCGCGGCGCGGACATACCACCAGTCCTGGTCGACCGGCGGCCGCTCCTTGTGCACGCCCGTCTTGACGAACTTCGCCCATTCCGGGGGCGCAACGAGCTTCTGCTCCTTGAGCTGCTTCGCCACCTGGGGGATGAGCTCCCCTACGTCGACGTCATAGATGGTTGTCATGGTGAATCCTGGTGAATCCCTGCCTGCGGTTCCGCTATTGTTCTGCTATCTCCCGTGTCGCGCCTTGCGGCGCTAGAATCGCTACGTGGTAGCGCAGAAGAGGGGATATAGAGGGCATTTAAATAGCTTGCTCTTTTTGTGCTTTTGAAAAATTGGCGATACGTTTTTAAGTTGTGTACTACTTCCAAGGAATGATTATGTCAGACAAGGCGACTAAACTTGAACCATCGGGCAATGCCGGAAATAGCATTACACAGATAGTAGCCTCTCTTTATGCTGCGTATAGTCTGGCTGACACATTCTGCGACACTATGTTAGATTATAAAACCAAAGGAATCACTTACCAAGATGCAATGGGGCTGGAGGAATATGCCAGATTGGAAGGCACAAGAGAAACGATGATGCGGAACTGCCATAAAGCGACTGTTGCAGGCTCGCTGGCATACTTAGCACTCCACCCCGGGAAAATGGTCTCGGCGCAGAACTATTACCATTCCGGTTTCGGGAAACCGTGTCCAATCAAATTATGAGTACACGATGGAAGAAGAGCTTTCACACATTATCCGCGGCCTGATAAGGACTACTAGAACGAATGCGATATACGCCGAGACACAAACACAGATTATTGAGCAGGCAAGAATGCTCAGATCCCAGCATTCTCAGGGGGATATGGTGGATTTGGACCACATTTTTGCTGCTCAGAAAATTAGGGTGATTGAGGACGAGCGTGTCGTTGAGCCCAACACGGTTCGGAGGTCAACCATGGCTGCTTATGCGCCTCCTCTGGTATTTTTTCCTATCTATGGGACGCCCCAGTTCAGGGCGTGGTACAAGGCGCATGAATTGGGGCATGCGATCCTTCATGGGGACGTCAATTTCAAAAATAAGCTTGAAAAGGAGCAGGAAGCCAGCCTTTTCGCGCGCGAGCTGATCGGGGGATTGCCATTACGGATAATCCGAAACCAGTGCATCGAAAGGCATATCGCGCTAAAAAAAGAACCTTTAAAATCAATGAAGGCGGAATATGACCAGAATCAACTCCAGTACTTGATGAATCTTATAGCATAGGTGGTTTGAAGAATTTCCAGGCATCCTGCTCCCTTGATACTACTCCCCCACAATGATGACAAAAAAGATTATAAACCTCCCGGCGTTTCTCCAGTGATGGCAGCGAAGATGGGTGTGCCGCTGAGCGTCAGCCAGGCATTGAACCCCCATTATGAGGGAAAATCTGTAACTGTTTTTGGCGTTCCTGAAAAAATCATCTCCGTCGATGGTTTGCCAGGATTGGCCACAGTCTATGCGAAGCTCCCCGGCGAGGATGGTCCTCTCCATGTGAGGTTCCTGAATAGCCACCCTTACACCGCTCCCGATGGCAAAAGCACGCTCCAGGAAGGCCATACGCGGGGCAATGAACTCGTCGATATACTCACCCGGGCAAAGGCTGAAGGGCAGCCCATAGCGGCCAGGGGTCTCCTTGCAAGGGTACAAGACCCAAACCTGGTGAAGGCAGGGGAAGGTGAGGGATACCTCCCCATTGTTGACTTGAAAGCGCTTGACTTGGAACTTTATCGTAGTGGAGATCAATAATAAGGATTTCTAAGAGCGATGGGACCATTGGATATTGTGGCGGGCCAGACGAGAACGTACGAGCATCGCGGAAGATTCAGGGTAACGATGCATGTGCCTCCCGGCTCTACGCTTGATCAGGGAGAGATAGGCCGAATTCTTTCCGCCAGCAGCTGGGAAGCCTCTCCTTCTGATATCACGGACGGGTATGAGGGCGGAAGAGGCATTCTCCTCAAAAGAAGCCGGGAAACGCGCTATAATGGAATGAATCTTGGGGCGCTCCAGATAAACGGGATCGGGTACAAAAGAATCACGGCGAACGGAGGCCACATCGCGCATATGAAGAAAAATGCCCCGTTTGAGCCGCCCACTTCTGAAAATTTTATCGGGACCATGCCGGAGGGTACAATGACGACGGCGCACGCAGAGGGCAATAGACGATTGGATTCCCGGCCGGCGTACAGGGCTATGGGAGCCTACACCAACGAAGAATTAAGCACTACGGTCATCAACACCATGAGGGCACAAAAGCTCCAATTATCACGATTGAAAACGCCTTTAGTGGAGGCTTATGGCTTCTTCAACGAACAAAGCCTTTCCAATGAGGGGGGCCCTTCGGTTTTGTCGTTTATTCCGTGCCGTTTGTTGGAAGAAGGCTCGGTGTCCATTATCTTGATCTCATATCAACAGTCCAAGGAGTAGCCGAAAAAACCCCGCAGATGCTCGGTATGTACTACAAAGAGGCGTATCCGTTCATCATCTCCTTCGTAGAAGGGCTGCGGGAATTGCACGACCATGGATTGGTCCATCACCAGCCGCATCTGGGAAATGTGTACGATGTTGATGGAGTGCCCTTCCTGATGGATTGGCACACCTCAAGGAAGCTTAGGGGCATGAGGGAGGAAGATGCCCTCAACAAGGCGATTGATGTGGAGTGTGTCATAGAGAGCCTTGGAAAAATGACTGCTTACCTGTTTCCAGCCGAGGCCCCCCCTATGGAACCTGTCGAGATTAACATGGTCTTGGATGCTTATTTTGGCAACTTCAACAGGGAGGATGCCTTGCAGGAAGAGACCATCAGGAGGGCTTCGGCATCATTCAAGAGGCCCGCTGCCGAACTTGAGCCCATCGACGTCATAGCGCAGATGATTCTGGACGAGGCCCGGGTTTCAGCCTGATATCTTTATATATCATCATGCCCAAAGGCCTCTTGGAGCATTTCGTGTGGAAAGTGAGGGTAAGGACATAACAGGGCATGAGCATGGACGCACCGACAATCTCCCTCATCATCCTTTCCGCCCTCGGCATGCTCATATCCCTCTACGCCTTCCGCGTCAAGCAAAAGCTGGCCAAGGACAAGGGCTACAAGCCGGTCTGCGACATCAGCGAGAAGATATCCTGCACCAAGGCCCTAGACAGCGGGCATGGCGCTTTGTTCATCCTGCCCAACTCCCTCTATGGCCTCGCCTTCTACGCCCTCGCCCTGGCGCTGGCATGGCTTGGCCAGGCCGGGGCATTGTTTGCCCTGTCTGCCCTTGCGGTGCTCGGCTCCGTCTATCTGGCGTACGTCTCCTTCTTCAGGCTCAGGGTAGCCTGCCCGCTGTGCACCATCATCTATGCCCTCAACATCGCGCTGCTCGTGATGAGCGCATACATGCTCTAGCGCACGGCAAAACCGGTGCAGGAGTGGTTGTAAGAGACAAAGGCCAGTCAGCCGAACGTGAACGCGCTGAACGCGAAGCCTTCCCTCTCCACGGCCAGCGTCAGCAGATGGGTGCCATAAGCGCCGTTGACGGCATTGTAGAGCCGCGGCTCGGCGACAAGGATGTAGGACTGGCTTTCTCCGACGATGACGTCGTCCCCCGCCTGCTCCTTGGAGACGGGCTGGCCGTCGATCCCGACAAATAATTTCAAGGGGGTGTCCTGCTTCAATGCCACGATGTTGGCCGAGGACGCGGTGAACGCGAGCATGATGGCCGCGTTGCCTTCCTTCGCCTCAAGGTTGTCCTCGTTGCTCTGCCATCTCCCGTTGAGATAGATGGCATCATTTTTCAGCGCGCCCTGGATGAGATAATCGGCGGCCTCGCCCGGCCGCATCCCTCCCGGGTTCCCGATATCCTGCCCGCGCGGCAGCGCGAATCCATAGCCGGCATACAGCTCCGGCGTCTGCTGTCTCCGGGGGGTCTTGTCCTCGAGCTGCGTCGTGCTCATGTTGCCGAGGCGCGCCCCCCGCTCCATGAGCAGCCCCTGAATCTTCTGCTCGGTCTCGGTGTACCCTCCCTCGCCAATGTGGTCGTAGCGGATGAACCCGTCCGCATCCACCAGGTATTTCCGCGGCCAGAAGCGGTTGCCGAACGCTTTCCACGTCGCATAGTCGTTGTCCTGCACCACCCGGTACCCGATGCCGTACTTCCCCATGGCCATCTTCACATTATCATATTCTTTCTCAAACTCGAATTCAGGGGTATGCACGCCGATGATGACCAGTCCCTCATCCCTGTATCTCCTGTCCCATTCCGTCAGATACGGCAGGGTGCGGATGCAGTTGATGCAGGTGTAGGTCCAGAAATCCACCAGCACGACCTTGCCCCTGAAATCGGAGATTTTCATGCCCTCGGGGGCGTTCAGGTAGCCGGAGATGCCCGCAAGCTCCGGGACTTTCTGGTAGAGCTTCTCCTTGTCCGCGATGCGCTTCCTGTCCTCTGCTGTTAACGAGCGCTCCCATTGCCAGTAAGGCGTTAATGCCTGCCTGCTTTCGTTGCTTTTGATTTGAGTCTGTTGATTGTTGCCTTCAGTCTCCAGAGTATCCGGCTGCTGCGCAGACAAGGACGCCTTGCCTGATTCCAGGTAATAGATGGAGCCGGCTATGGCGATGAGCACAATAATGAGCGCAATGGTCTTTCCTTTCATCACAATCACTTTTTTACCGATAAAGAAGCAAGATAGGACAGAAAGCCAGGAATCAACGGGAGAACGCAAGGGCTCAGGAAAGACACCAATCCTGCAAGGAATGCGATGCCGAGGTTGAGCGACGCTCCTGCCCCCACGCTGCCGATGTCCAGCGCGATGAGCAGGTCGGCGGCGAAGGCGAGGTTGGCCACCCTGCTGAGCTGGCCGGTGAACACCAGGACGCCGATCGCGATGAGGAACGCCCCGAAGACGTAGGTGAGGTACTTCAGCCATTTTTCCCAGCGATGGATGAATGCCTGCGCCTCATTGACGAAGAGGCCCACGACCAGGAACGGGATGCCGAGGCCGAGCGTGTACGCGATGAGCAGGAAGAACGCGGAGCCGGGCTGCGTCGCCGCCAGGGTGAGGACCGCGCCGAGCACGGCCCCCACGCACGGGCTCCATCCGACGGCGAACGCCGCGCCGAAGACGAAGGAGGCAAGATATGCAGAGCCGAACTTCCGCTTTACCCTGAACTTGTGCTCCTGCTCGAGAAACGGTATCTTGATGAGCCCCAATAGAAAAAGTCCAAACAGGATGATAATCATCCCACCAATCCTGCCGAGCCACTGCTGCGCGCTGTATGAAATCCCCGCCAGCGCGCTCTGCAGCAGCACTCCGACAAGGGAGAACACCAGCGAGAAGCCGAGCACGAAGAACACGCTGCACAGGAAGATGCGCCAGTCCCGCTTTTTCAGGGGGCGGACATCCAACTCTTTTTCTTCAGTTTTCTTTTCCATTTTTCTGGTTTATTTCCACGTGATCCAGTTCAATACCGCAAGGGCAATGGTCTGGAGCAATGTGAGGCTGAGGACATAGGACGCAACCTCGGGAACGAAATAGGGCATCATGGTGATGAAGAAGTAAAAGGAGACTGCGTTCTGGATGACAAAGAGGGCAGCGAAGAGCAAGAGCCCAATGGTGAAGCTGGACCTTGTCTTGAGGAACATCCGCAGGTAGAGAATAAACAATATCAGCGCCAGTGCCAAGTTAATGCCGGTAAAGACATTGGACAGCATCATCTGGATTTCCATGTGGTTGGCCTTCCGATTGCCCTTTAATTAGTTTTCTGAGATTCGCTGTGTTCTTGGATATCCATTTTATGGAAGTATGGGCATTGAAAACAACGAAATGAAAAATCAGACGGCGGAAAGCGCCTGCTCATAATCAGATTTTTCCCACTGTTCCAGCGACTTCAAGACCTGCTTGCCGTCCTTCACGATGACCTTCGTATGCTGATAAGGCACGCCAAACTGCTTCGCCAACTCTTCCTCGTCGGCGTCGGTGTCTGAGTCCTTGAAGTTGACGCGGAAGCCGACGACATCCTCCCTGTCCAATGAATCAAAGAAGGCCGTTGTCTCCTTTTGCTCTGTCTTGCAGATCGGGCACCAGCTGGCGTAGAAATTGAGCAGGATGACCTTGTTCTCCGAAAGGGCTTTCTCATAATCTGCTTTGGTGAACGCCAGATACGGGGTTGTCGTTCCGGCCAGATGAGTTCCCTGATAGTTGCCGGACATCATAGCGGCATCTTCTTCTGTTCCTGCCATCATCTCCCCTGCTTCCATGAACGAGCCGTCCATCCACATGGATTCACCCTCTTTCAGCACAAACTGCTCGCCGTTCAGCCTGATGACGGCCCCATCCATCATGACCTTGGTACCATCATTGAGAACAGCGTCCTTTTCCATCACAGCGGTAGTTTTGGCCTTCTCGTTGACCATCATCATCTTTCCGTTGATCATCTCAAAGCCTTCTTCCACCATCATCGCTTCCTCTCCAGCAGGTTTCTCCATTTGAGAGGTGGCTGTTTTTTCAGGAGAGACCTGGGAGCAGCCTGCTACCACAACGGCAAAGAGCGCAAAGAGCGCCAATACGGAGAGTTTCATGAGGCCACCTCGCTTGTTTTCTATACTACTAGTCCGGCAAAGGTCAAGAAAACAAAGCACATCCTTATTTAATTACTTTTTCCCAAATCTGTTCCAAATCTCCTCAAAAATTCCGTAATCTTTCCCGAATTCCGGCGTGAGGAAGTAGACCGCGCCATAATTGCCCTTGTTGATGGCCAGGATAATCCTGTTCTCCTCCAAAATCCGGAGATGGTGGCGGATGGTCTTATAATCCAAATGCAGGGAAGAGGTGAGCTTGTTGGCATTGGATGGCTCCTGCTTCAAAAAGGAGATGATTTTTCCTCTTGTCTCTCCTCCTCTCGTGCCGGCGATGAGATACCAGAGGAGCTGTTTCATCCGGGGATCCGCGGAGAAGGAATTTTTAAAGGTATGGATGGATAAGCTGCCGAAAAACCGGGAAGAAATTTTTGGGGGCTCGGCAGTTCGCTCAATTGTGCACATTATACAAAGTGCTTGAGTCGCCGAGCATCTAGGGACGCGTGGTTTTTTCCAGGAATTGGATTATTTTTTCTTAAATCCGAATTTCTTATCATATCCCCTATGGTCAATGATATCCAAGACGAATGCAATAATCTCGATTTCATCGCTTTCGAGGGTGTACAGCATGCGCCAATAGTCCGGCAGGTCAGCAATAAACAGGTTGCTCGCGCCATATCTCTGCCTATACTCTTTGGGGATGGGATCTTTTTTCGCATTTTCCCCATAGAAGGGATTTTTGACTATCACGTTGAACAGTCCATTTATGGCATTGAGGAGCGTTATCTCTTTCGAACTTGTGATGCCGTGGATGCGCTGCTCCCCGACCATCCTGTTGAGATCCCTAAACGCTTTTTCAGCATCGCCTACTAGCTTGACTGAGATTTTCTTTTGTATTTTGCCTTTGAAGGTCCTCATCTGACAATTAATCCCTTCATTCCCTTTAGCTTGCTTTGCGGCTTGAAAGTCCAAAGAACCTTATCCTCGTCCACCACAATCTTGCCGCTATATTCCAAATAGTCAATGACTGCCATCAGGGTTTGATGCATGACCTGTTTTGGAAGAACGCGTTTAAGTTGGCCGATGCTGATCACTTCCCCCATCTTGCTCAGGGTTTCCTCCACCATAAGCACCGTGTTCAGGGTTGGGCTTCTTTGCTCAGTATAGTTCCGGTCCTTGAAAATAGCGGCTTCTGCACCCATATCAATTGATATAGTATCAATTGATATATAAAGGTTTTGGTTTGTCTTGGCAATCCCCATTTTCAGGTGCCGGACTTCATCCGTGCAAGTCGCCACCCCTCAATCGAGCGGGCTTTTGATCGCCTGTATGGACGCATTGCTCAATCTCAGGTAGGCCTGCGTTGTCTTGATGCTTGAGTGGCCGAGCAGCCGCTGCACGTACGAGATGTCCGTGCCGTTCTCGATGAGATGGGTGGCGTAGCTCGTCCTGAGGGTATGGGGATGCGCTTTCTTCGGGATGCCCGCTTCCCTGAGGGCATGCCTGACGACGTTCTGCGCCGCCCTGCCGGTGATGTGCCATGACGGGCTGTGCGCGGAGGAGAAAAGGAATCCTTCCTCCTTTCCCGCATTGCAGCGCAGGAACAGCTCAATGAAGGAGGTTGAGAGGTTCACCATCCTGTCCTTCGCCCCTTTCCCTCTTTTGACATGCAGCACTTTCCTTCCAAGGTCAAAATCCTCGAGCTTTACGCTGACGGCCTCGCTGAGGCGCAGCCCGGAGCCGTACATGAGCATGAGGAGCAGCTTGTGCCCGGGGTTGTCCAATGCTCCGATCATGCGCAGGATCTCCTCCCTGCTCAGCACAATGGAGAGCTTGTTCTCCCTTCTCGGGTATTTCAGCTGGAACCTTCTCTTGAGCACCCCCTCGTAGTAGAACTTCAGCGCGGCACAGATGAGATGGCGCGTGGCAGAGGCGACCTGCCGGTCATAGAGCATGATCAGGTAGGATTCTACGTCCTTCTTCGTGACATCGCGGGGTGATGTTCGGATGAACTCAAGGAACCGCCTGTTCTGGTACAGGTACATCCGTATCGTCTTCCAGCTGAACCCACGCACCTTCATCTCATCGATGAGGACCTTGAACCCGTCTTGATTGTCCATAACCCATTTATGGAAGGTTTGGGTTTATATATCCCCTCTCGGCGCCTGTCCAGTGTCCAGTGCCTGATCCGTGAGGAAAAACGACTGTTGACTCCCACCCACCCACGTTATGCTTCGCATAACTCCCGTTATATTCACTTTTTTAGACACCTACTGAGAGGCTCACGCCGTAAATCTTTATTGAGAGGCACTTTCGCTTAATGTAGATACATTAAACGTGGAGAACGAAGTTCTAAGTTTTGTTAAGAATATTGAACTATATCCTTTGTCCTTCGATAGTTTTAAATAGATGCCAACAAGTAGAATTACTGGGGGTTAATATGTCAGAAATATCCAAAATATATAGCCAGTATCATGACACGCTGAAGGAATCTCAGGGAGAGTATGAAAACAGACTGAAAATATACGCTGACAAACTCAAACCAAGATATGATCAATTTCTCAAGGATTTTATTATAAGTTTTGCCGAAGATTTTTCCACTCAGATAAAAAGATTAGAGATAAAAGAGATTGCGGAGAAATTTTTTGGTAGTTCTGAGATTCAATTCGTTGCGATAGATGCTAGTTGTGAAAAGAGGCAAACCAATAACTTCATTTCATTCTACGGCGGAGCTTATGGCTCCAAAGGTAAACTAAATTTGGATGAGCCAGGAGCAAGAATACGGTATCAACGATGGGAAATGAACAAAGATGTTTCAATGGTTGCTTTTGTCCCTTTACCTCCAGACGTAATGCAGATAAATATAGACCCAGATGCGCATGATGAAATAAGCGTTATGGATGACGCAGAAATTTCCCAAGTTTCGTCTATGCATTCAAAGATTATGCAGCTTGCTGAAATTTACTTGGCATATTCTCAAGCGATAGGACAATCTGTGGAAAAACCAAACCTTATTCTGATAGATAATACATTATGTGGTATACTTGCCAATTCAAGTTTTGCACCAAGGAATATTGGATTGCGAGAAGGGGATTTTGAAGGGGAAACTCTAACCATTGCAGATATGCAGGTTGCATTAGCTCATCCTTTTAATCAAGAAATGCAGATACCTTCGACTAAAAACTTTCAAGCTCACTTTCGTATAATTGCTGAAGCAGTCTGGAAAGAGTCAAAGAGCATTAAAGCCGAAGATTGTAAAGGATTCCCATTGCCTCATTTTGAAAAAGGCGTAAGGTCTCTAAAAAGCAAAGAAGTCAATGCTGGTACTTATGATGAATCTAAAAAGGAATTCACATTTCATACAGATCCAAGGATGTCTTGGCGAAAATCTCTAAATATTTTTGAATCAATATGCGAAAAATTGTTTAGAGATAAAAAAGCATCTGCTATTAGTTACAAATTGAGAGATAGCCAACATAGAAGGTACCTAAGTAGCAATGATATCAAGTTTCTGATTGGGGTAGGTATCAGAGGTTTAATCGAACTTTGCTGGCAAAAAAATATTCTTCTCGTTGGCGTAGTCAAAGACTCGATGTCTAGATACTTTTATAGAAACTTTCTTGGAAGTTTCCTAGTTTGCCAAAAACAAAATCCAAAAGATCATCTAGAAATCCCCCTTACTGATAGAAACATCATGGAGTTATTACCCAATATTGATTCATCAATCAAAGCACCGTGGTCTACTGTGGAGTTTGATTCATCTTTCTTAACACTTCATCCAGAAAAATTAGAGGATGGGTCATGGGTAGTTAAGGGTTATCCAACTAAAATGGGAGAAACTACACGTCCTGAAAGAATCATGTTGCGTTCACTCTGTCAATTTTTTATTTCGCAAGATAGAAATATAACCTCTCACGCAATTTTTATTGATAGGATCACATATTCTGGTTGGGATAATAAAGATACAAAAAGCTTAAAAGTAGCAACAGAATCATTTGGAGATATTTTACCATTTTATTACGATAAGGACGGAGTGTCTAGGTTACATAAATTGACGATGTACTTGCTGACGGTACTAGTAAAAAATCACTACCCAGATGCCTTAGGTTACCCAGATCCCCTGCATCAGGCGGATTGGGGAGCAAAATCAATGAAAAGAAGAGTATTAGGATTATTGGACTCTAGTGAATGGGCTTTTCGCTCAAAGCCGCTAACAAAGACATTCAGAACTATTCGAGAAAAATTTCACAGGTAAGAAAATGGGAGAATTTGAGGAAAAACCAAGAGGTGTTTTAGTATCTATGGAGGAAGATACTTTCTCCGGTTATATTTACAATGTTTGGTTTCAATATACGAGAGATTATGTTAAGAAAGTAAAAGAAGGTGGATTTCTAGCAATAAGGAATTTTGAGAGTAACGCCAATCACACTTATTCCATTTTGGAGATTATTTCTGCTGTCCCACAACACTATGCTTTAGGAACTTCTCCAAGTGATACATCAAAAGCATTCCCTGGATTTGTGTTTGAAGCAGCTAAGAGTCTTAAAGGAGATTGGGAACAACAAGAGCCAACAGAACCAACAACTATAATTAGAACTCAAGCGATACCTACAGGATTTCAAGTTACTTTTAATGGGACTATTGCAGGCGATCCAGAAAATGATGTCAGTCTACCCATGATAGGGGAAGAAGCCCATTTGCTTACCGATGATTTTACATCAAAGATAGTAAATCAGGGTCTGCTTGATGGAGCAGTTGCAACTATAACCCCTGGAAATTTAGTTCAAAGTCCCGCAGTCCAAATACATCTCTCTGTCGAGGATTTGTTGCGTACCCACTTTGGCATATTTGGTTTTACAAATGCTGGTAAATCTAATTTGCTCAGCACATTGTTGTCAAAACTTCTAGGTCAAGAGACTCCATTAAAATTATTGCTTGCGGATATTATGTCCGAGTACCTCCCACTTTTAATCGATATGTTGGACACAATGGAAGAGGCTTATATAGTGGTTTTTGGTGAGGATTCAGTTCCTGGTGGAGATGATACAATTACTTATCTGAAAGGGACTCCTAACAAGGAAGATGATGCTATTAATTCTATATTAAGAACCCTACTTCTTCCCAAAGAGTTGTCAAATTATAGAGAACAATATAAGGAAAAAATAAGGAATATTCTGAAAGCAAATAAAATAAGAGTATACGAGTCGGGAACAATCATTAGTTCGAGTCAGCTTAGAGATGAATTAACAGAGTTGATTACTGGTAATCTTGGAAACGCAAAAACTCCAATTAAACAATGGATAGATTTTAATTTTTCTGCTGTCGTTGATGCTGCCATTAGTCAAGATCAATTAAAATCACTCGTTACTGAATTAAGAGGTTATTTGAACTCTAGACCAGCTTCTATCCCAGTGAGTTTTGGAACAATTGCAAGTACACCTGTAGCAGGGCTAAGCCAATTTGGCTTACAGAGTCCAACTACACAACGACCAAGAACAGTTCAATTATCCGATGGCGCCATCGCCGTTTTAGAAGCTGTAATACGAACTCTAAATAATTATGTTAAATCTGAGGAAGATACTAGACCAAAAACTATGTTAATATCTCTCGACGATATAATTAAGTTGGTATCATCTAAAGATAAGCCTTCATTGATTATCTTCCAGTCAAATCGGGATGATGATTTAAGACAAATGACTTCGAGAATCATTAGTGCAGTTTACGCCACCCGCAGACGGTTTGGCATAATTGAACCCCTAACTTTAAGTGTCTTTGATGAAGCAGATGAATTTATGCCTCAAAATCCAGCAGGAACATATCAGGATAGTTCAAGGATCATTCAAACTCTTGCAAGAAGAGGTAGAAAATTTGGAATGGGTTTATCAATAGCCACGCAAAGAGTAGCATATCTCAATACTTCAACACTTGCACAACCACATACTTATTTTGTTTCTAAAATGCCTCGAAAATATGATAGAGATGCAATGGCAGATATGTTTGGAACAACAGAAGAGATGATGACAAAAACGTTGAAGTTTACAAAAGGTCAATGGTTGCTCGTTAGCTATGATGCAACAGGACTGGTCAATGTTCCAATGCCCATAAAGTTTCCAAATGCGAATGATAGGATTAAAGAATATCTTGCTACGCAATAAACAATAACTGATAAATAAATGTTTTAAAAAATGGTGAAAAAAACAAATAAGGCTATTAGCTTATTCTCAGGTATGGGTGCTATGGATATTGGACTAAAGCAAGCTGGTTTTGATATTTGCGTTCATGTTGATAATGATCCATATTGTGTTAAAACACTTAAGAAGAATTGGTCAAATGTACCTGTTGTAGAGAAAGATATATCGCTTGTATCTGGACGAGAATTGCTACTGGTTGCAGGTTTGAAAAAATCGGAGGTTTCTTTAATTGTTGGAGGTCCATCTTGCCAACCATTTTCTCGCTCTAATGAAGGAAAAAGAAAAGGTACTAAAGATGCAAGAGGGCAAATGATTTTTGAATTTGCAAGAATCGTTGATGAAATAAAGCCAAAAGCATTTTTAATGGAGAATGTAGTTGGTTTACTCTCTTCAAATAAGGGTAAAGATTTCACACAATTAATCAAAACATTCAAGAAATCAGGGTATAACATATTTTATCAAGTTTTGAATGCAGTTAACTATGGAGTTCCACAAAAAAGAAAAAGACTTTTTGTAGCGGGGTTTAAAAAACAAGTTGATTTTTCTTTTCCATCACCTACACATGGTTATGAGAAAGGGTTGAAACCTCCAGTATCAAGTGGAAAAGTTCTAAAGCGTTTTGATGATGGAATAAAACATAATGGAAAAAAAGCTGTTGGAGGAAAATGGGGACATCTAATTAATAAGGTTCCCCCTGGTATGAATTATATTTATTTTACAAGAGAATACAGTAATAAACATGTCTTGTTCAAAGATAGATCAAAATTTTGGACGTTTTTATTGAAATTGGACCCTAATCAGCCATCAACCACTATTCAGTCCCAGCCGTGGAACTCTGTTGGCCCATTCCACTGGAACAATAGAAGACTTAAGTTAAAAGAAATAATGAAACTTCAAAGCATTCCATTGAAATACTATATTTCAGGTATTAAAGGGAGGAAAGATGAATATGGTTCTCCTTCATGGATGCAAATAGGGAACGCAGTACCGCCTCCACTGGCAAAGGTTGTTGGAAAATGTATTTTAAGCAGACTTAGCAAAGATTAGTTCTTACCAATATTTAAATTCTTAACAAAACTACAGTGCCTCTCAGATTTACGGTGTCTAAAAAAGTCTGCGGACGCAGTTTTCCCACACTAAGTATGGGAAAAGAATATAACACATATTTCGCGGAAAAATCGGTCGCTTACACTAAAATGCCAAGCATTTTCCCAATTTTTCCTAAGTTTTTTCCATCTCTCAAAATTTTCCAACTCTATCGCAAATTTCATGGGTTGCCGAAATTTGCTCACGAGGGAAAATTTTGTGGGGAAAAAACCTCGTGAAATATTGTACGTTAAGTTCAATTGTGTTTAAGTTCTAATTACGACTGGGGGAGTTCGGTGCTTCGCACATATAGTCTGCTACGCAGAAATTTATTTTCGATAGGGACAATTTTAAACTGATTGGGGAGTTTCTTATT
>Ga0209542_10008518_pt1 | contig 19113 bp, 17 predicted proteins | sample RifCSPhighO2_01_FD_184028 | JGI IMG/M metagenome (GOLD analysis project Ga0209542, IMG submission 184028) | Soil microbial communities from Rifle, Colorado - Rifle CSP2_plank highO2_0.1 (SPAdes) (version 2) | ecosystem: Environmental > Terrestrial > Deep subsurface > Rock core/Sediment ...
TCTTTTTGAAATCAACATTCTCTATATCAGAAGCTTTCATAATTAAAACTACAGAAACATAAATTTAAACTTTGTGTTTTTTATAACGCAGGAAATAAATAATTGATCGTCGTTTTTATAAGAATATAATTACATCATAACATCTGTATCAAACTCGATTTTATCTTTCTTTTTTTCCAAATCTGCGATGAGCGCTTCAGTTGTTAAAACCATGGCCGCGATTGATGCCGAGGTTTGAAGAGCATTCCTGACAACTTTTGTCGGGTCAATAACGCCGACCGCAAATAGTTTTTCGAACTTGTCGGTTTTAGCATTATAGCCGATGTCATGCGATTGCGTTCGCAGATATGAAATAACTTCTGAGCTGTCTCTTCCAGAGTTTATAGCGATTTGTTTTATCGGTCCTTCAAGAGACTTTTTTACTATCTGAACACCGATCATTTGTTCATTCTCCAGTTTGAGAGTTTCAAGTTCCTTTATTGCATTGAGCAGAATTAAACCTCCGCCCGCGATAACTCCTTCTTCGACAGCCGCCTTTGTTGCGTGCAAAGCGTCGTCAATTCTCATTTTCTTTTCTTTCATTTCCGTCTCTGTTGCTGCGCCGACATTAATTACCGCAACGCCCCCGGATAATTTTGCCAGTCTTTTTCGCAAATCCTCCTTTTGATATTCAGATGTTTCTTGTTCTATTTTGTTTTCTATTGCCCTGACTCTTTTTTCAATTTCTTTTTTATTTCCTTTTCCTTCGATTATTAACGTGTCTTCTTTTGTTATCTTTATTTTTGCTGCCGAACCAAGGCTTGATAATTCAACTTCTTCTAACTTCTCATCTTTTTCCTTACTGATTACTTTTCCGCCTGTTAAGATTGCAATATCCTCAAGAATATCTTTCTTTTCGTCTCCAAAACCAGGAGATTTTACAGCGCAAACTTTCAAAGCTCCGCGCAATAAGTTTATTACCAAAGTTGTTAGGGCTTCTCCTTCAACATCTTCCGCAATTATTAATAACGGTCGGGATTCTGAGGAAGTTAATTCCAATACTGGAACTAATTCTTTGACTGAAGAAATTGATTTGTCCGTGATTAAAATATACGGCTCTTCGTAGGAAGTTTCCATTTTTTCAGCGTCTGTTACCATATACGGTGAGACATAACCTTTGTCTAACTGCATTCCCTCGACTAATTCTAAATTTGTCTCAATTGATTTCGCTTCTTCGACAGTTATGACTCCCTTGCTGCCGACTTTCTCCATTGCGTCCGCTATTAGAGAGCCGATTTTATCGTCGTTGTTTGCAGAAATTGTCGCTACCTGCGTTATTTGTTGTTTGTTATCAACCTTAACAGATTTTTCCTTTAAGTAGGAAACGACTTTTTCAGTTGCCTTCTCAATTCCCTTTTTAATTTCGATTGGATTTGAACCAGCCGCAACATTTTTCAGACCTTCGGTTATCATTAGCTGCGCTAACAAAATCGCGGTTGTCGTCCCATCCCCTGCTTTATCCTGAGTTTGAGAAGCGACTTCTTTAATTAACTTCGCGCCCATGTTTTCAAAATTATCTTTCAGCTCGATTTCTTTCGCGATTGTAACTCCATCGTTTGTAATCGTCGGTGTTCCAGATTTATCGAAAATCACATTTCTTCCTTTTGGACCGAGAGTTACTTTAACTGTGTCTGCGACTTTGTTGATTCCTCTCAACAGCGTCTGCCTTGCCGTTTCCCCGTAAATTATTTGTTTAGCTGACATGCTAAGATTCTCCAACCTTTCTAAATTTAACTTGAGTTAATTCCTCATTTACTAAATTAATCAAATCGCTTGATGTAGATAATCTCATATCTTCGGTGCCGCTCAGTTGTATCACGTATCTCGTATCTATTACAATCATAACGCCTCCAGATATATGATGAAAGCATACAGCATTCCTAGAACATTTATCAAGTCCTCCATAAATTTTCCTAAAGCCATATCCAGCTAATTTTTGTCTATCCAATTTGGCAACTGTTTCGTATAATATTTTGTTTGTTACATTTCCTTCTTCTAATATGTAGAAAGATGAATTCATCTTAATTTCTCCCGCTATTTCTCTTCTACATTCTGTGAGACCCCCAAATTCATCAGTATTCATCTCATTCCCCCTTCGATCTTAGCAACAACATCCTTAAACTCAATGATTAAATATTTTTGTCCTTCGACTTCATATTCTTCAGAACTATATCCGCTGTAAATTATTTTATCGCCTTTTTGCAAAGGAATGAGGGCGCCGTCTTTTAGCGTTCCTACTGCTTCGACAACGCCTTCTTTTTTATCTTCTGATTTTGGAAGATAAATTCCAGACTTTGTTCTTTCTTCCTTTTCTAATGGCTTGAGAATAATTCTTTCTCCAATTGGTATTAGTTTCATTTTCGTTAGATGAAAATAATGGATATATGGGGTTTATAAAAATTGTTTTGTTGGAATATATATGTTTTTTATGCAGATTATCGCGGCAGAAAATATTAATAATCCACATTGTTGTATAATGAGATGAAAAAAATTATCTATTTGGCTGTTGTGCTGGTTTTATTATTAGCATTTATTGGATATTATTATTTTCCCGATAAATTTGGGTTGAGTCCGAGTTTTGTGGTTACGAGTGAACCAGAGTGCGGCGATGGTTTTGATAATGATGGAGATGGCGAGGCTGATTTTCCTGATGATTTGGAATGCTTTGCTTCTTGGGATATTTCAGAGTCTTTGGGCGGCAGATGTAATGAAGATTGGAGTTGCACGCAATGGAGCTCTTGCAGTGAGGGAAAGCAAAAAAGAACTTGCGTGGATGCCAATGAGTGCGAAACGATTGAAAAGCGGCCTCTTGTAGAGAGAGAGTGCAAAACTTTTTTGGAGGAACCTAAAAACAAAGAAGAGAAATTCATTTATTTAATTATCGCTGGTTTTGTTGTTTTAGTCTTAATTATCTTCTTAATTGTGAACAGGGTTATGGCAGATAGAGATAAAGAGAAGATTAGAGAGAACAGGAAAGTGTTGACGGAGAAATTGAAGAGAACTTTGGATAATTAACTTTTTCCAGTGCGACGTTAATTTTCTCAACGAAAAACAAATATTTATATACTAAGATTGAAATGGATGATTAGTAAACATTCTTTATTAACGATAAAATGGTTGTAATTGATATGCAAGCAATGAGGTACATAAACCTCTTAGATAAATTCTCAAGAGTTAGAACAAACAAATGTTTTTTCCATAACAACACTATTTTCTTCGCGGTTGATCGTAGATTGGTTTCAAAGGCGATAGGTCCAGCCGCGGCCAACATTAGAAAAATTCAAGAACAGATAGGCAGAAAGATTAAGATAATCAAGGAATCGGAAAGTATTCGGGATTGCAAAAGATTTGTTGAAGACATTGTCGCTCCAGTCAGAATTAAGTCGCTGGAAATTAAAGATAATTGCATAATCATCACCGCAGGGAATAATCAAAATAAGGCCTCTCTGATAGGGAGAGATAAGAGGAGATATGAAGAATTGAAGAAGATTTTGACGGATTCTTATGGAATGGATCTGAAGATTTTGTAATGTAAAAATTTAAAAACCAATTTCTACAGGATATGGTATGGGCTTAATGAATGCAAGGAAGTTAATGAAAAGACGCAAGAAATCCAGATGGGCGGATAAACAGTATGTTGCTAAGATGAAAAATCTTAAAATCAAATCTGATCCTATAGGCAGATCTAGTCAGGCGAAGGGAATTGTGATTAGCAAATTTCAGAAAGAAGCGGCACAGCCAAATTCAGCGATGAGAAAATGCTGCAAGGTTCAACTTATCAAGAATGCGGTTCAGGTTGGCGCTTTCATTCCTGGGAATTTAGCCCAGAGGTTTATTGATGAACATGATGAAGTCATAATTGAAAGAATCGGAGGAAAACAGGGAAGATCTAAAGGAGATATAAGAGGAATAAGATTTCAGGTAATTAAAGTAAATGATCAGTACTTGCGGCGTTTGGTTAAAGGTAAGATTGAGAAGGGGAGGAGATAAGATGAATCAGCAAATTAGAGGAGAGCAGCAAATAACTGGCGTTGATCCGGAAAATATTTTGTTAAGGAGATGTGTTAATGAAAGAAGTGTTCATATTCACAATGGTCAACAATATGAAGCGGCACAAGTGCTAGAAAGGGTTGGTGTCTGCATTATTTTTAGAGGGCTGGATAATCGTTTATATTTAAGATTAGATGAATATTCGGGAGGAGAACAAAATGACACAACAAACTCAAGAACAAGAGAACATTAAGATTTTTGATTTGTATGATTCTTCAAATATTGAAATAAAAGATCCGGCATTAAGACCATACATCAATGTTAAGCCGAAGCTTTTGCTAAAGAGCCAAGGAAGGAATGTTGGCAGATTTGGAAAGATAAGGGTTAATATTATTGAAAGATTAGCAAATAGGGTCGCTGTTCCGGGACATGTCGGTAGGAAGCATAAGATTATAACTTCGGGGGCGAGCGGAAAGTATAGTCGGAATATGCGGATAGTTTTGAAAGCTTTGGAGATAATTGAGAAGAAGACTGGAAAAAATCCTGTTCAGGTTTTAGTTGATGCTGTCGAAAACGGGAGTCCAAGAGATGAGATTACGATTATTGAACACGGAGGGGCGAGGTATCCGCAATCCGTGGACACTTCTCCAATGAGGAGAGTTGATCTTGCTTTGCGCTGGATGGTTCAGGGAAGTTATCAGAGATGTTTTGGAAAAAAGAAAAAAATGTCTTCCTCTTTAGCAGAAGAAATAATGAAAGCCGCCGATAGAAATATGGAAAGCTTTGCTATGTCGAAGAAGAACGAGGCTGAGAAGCAGGCCGATAGCGCGCGATAATTTTTTCCAAGTGGCGAAGTCAAGATTCAAAGTCTTCGATAGTCTTAGGATTTTTTGCAAAAGCTAAAGTTTTTCATCAAATCAAAGTAGTAGCCAAAATTTAAATAAAAAAGCAAATTTGAACGAACATGAAAAGTGGTGTTTTTGTTCTCGCTATTATTTTATGTTTGACATTTGTATCTGCTGCCGATGTTGCTTATCTTTATCGAAGTGAAGGAAAAATTGATCAGCATATTGTTGATATTTTTGAAGAGATGGGTCTTGATGTTGATTTGGTGAATGAAGATATAATGGGAGATCTCTCTTCTTACTCATTGATTTTTGTTGGGGATGAGAACTTCAGAAGAGATATTCCGATTTGGGAGCATTCAAGCGTAATAATGAATCATTATAACAGCGAAGATTTTGGTTTGACTGATAGAGATGGTGTAAGCAAAATTGGAGCTTCCTCTCCTCTGTATATTGAAAGAAATGGAATGGAATTTCAGGTTTATCAAAGAGCATTTCGCAATGGCAGAGTCGCAGTTCCTTACTACTATATTGATGAGCAGAATAAAGCAGACGCATTAACACAGATTGCTTCATCAAGAAAGACAAGCTCCGGGGCCAACATTGGAGATGTTGTTTCGATTGTTGAACCAGGAGAGGTGTTGATGAATGGAAAAACTGCTGAAAAGAAAATTTGCTTTTTTGGCATAACCGAAACAGATGTTTGGACAGAAGATGCAAAAACATTGTTTGTGGAATGTGCCGACTTAACGCTGTCTGAGTGTGAGACAGACAATGATTGTCCTTCAGATGAATTTATCGGCGACGAGTATTGCGTTGAAGATGATGTTTACCAAAATGAAAGAATTCATAGTTGTGTTGAGCAAAATTCTGTCAGATCCTGCGTTCCTGCAGAAAATGGTGTTTTGATTGAGCAGTGTAGTTATGGATGTTTTGAAGGAAACTGCATAAGATGTAATGAAGATTTGGACTGCGATGATAATAATAATGAAACTGAAGATTTCTGTATCATGTCTGGAAGCGAAGAGAGCCATTGCTCCAACGAAGATATTGAATGTTTTAGTGATGAAGAATGCGGAGCAGATGGATTTGTCGGAGAATTATTCTGTTCAGAAAATGAATCTGCTCAAATGTATCAGATGTTTATGTGCAACAATCCTGGAACTGCTCAAAGTTCATGCTCTTCTTTGATGGAAGAAAGAACTATTGAGGAATGTTCTGATTTTTGTTTAGAAGGAACGTGCATGGAGTTTGTCTGCCACGATGATTTAGATTGTAACGACGGAAATGAAAGAACAGAAGATAAATGTTTAAACATGAATACAATTAATTCAGAATGTGTGAATGATGAGATCTTATGTTTCGCTAATTCTGAATGCGGAGAAGATGGATTTATAGGAGAACAGTTCTGTTCCGAAAGAGATATTGTTCAGACTTTTGTCGAATATACTTGCGATAACCCTGGAACTGTTCAAAGTTCCTGTTCTTCTGAAACTGTAGATTTCATCTTGCAGACATGTGGAGATTCTTGTTCTAATGGACAGTGCGTTGGCATCGAATGCTATTCTGAAACAGAATGCGGAGAAGATGGACTAACAGGTTTATACTGTTCTGAAAATAACAGCGTTAGCCAAGCTTACTTTAATTTTAGTTGTGAAAATGCGGGAACAGTTGACAGTTTTTGCACGTTAGATATCGCGGAAGAGACAATTGAAATGTGTGCAGAGAATTGCGTTGATGGAATTTGTGTTGGAAGTGTTGAGTGTTCTTTAGACGACGATTGCCCTGCAGATTCTAATTCCGCTCCGTTCTGTCATGAAGGAGTTCATGTTTTCATGGATGTTACGACTTACAGTTGCGAAAATCCCGGAACAACAAGTTCGGAGTGCGTTGCAACGAATTCACAGGAGCTCGTTGATAGTTGTGAATTTGGCTGTGAAAATGGAATGTGTTTGCCTCCGGCAGGAGAAGGCGTGCATGATGTTGGGTTTGCTCCGACCAATACTTACATCAATGGAGTAAGAGTTCAGGATTCAGACGAAAATGATATTGTTAACGAGTCTTTAATTTGTGGTAATGACTATAAAATTTCGCTCAGAGTAAGGAACTTTGGAAACTTTAGTGAAAACGTAACTTTCTCTGGTTCGATAGGAGCTGTGGATATTCAGCATAATCCAATTATGGATTTTGCTCCGGGGGCAGAGCCAAGCAGAACAAAAACTGTAAACATTAATCTAACTACAGGAACTTATAATATGACGATTGAGACTTTTGTCGAGGGATTTACAGACGAAAATCCTGTAAACAATATTGCTGTTAGAGAGTTTAATGTTGAGTGCCCTGATTAGACATCCCAAAACTTTTATAAATATGTTAATTGAGTTATATACATAAATAAGGAAGAAAATGACCAATATTAATTTAGCTGTTCCAGAGGATCTGCAAAGGATCATGGAAAGACACAGAAATGTGAAGTGGGCCGAGGTAGCAAGGCAAGCTATGTGGCAAAGGGCAAGGAAATTAGAGCTTATGGATAAATTATTGTCCAAAAGCGAACTAACTGAACAAGATTCTGAAGAAATAGGGAATAAAATAAAGCACGGAATCGCGAGAAGACACGGTCTTGTCAAATGAAAATTTTAGTAGACACAAACCGCATAATAGCTGCTTTAATGAAAGAAGGCACAACGCGGGATATCTTATTTGATGAAAATTTCCAATTTATGACTCCAGATTACACAATAATCGAAATAGAAGAGCACAAAGAAGAATTAATAAGAAAGATAAAATTGACAAATGAAGAATACGAAATTTTGATTTCTCTAATTTTCGAGCGGATAGATATTATTCCACAGTCTGAGTATGAAGACTGTGTCAATGAATGCAATGACCTAATAAGTGATCCGGATGATGTGCCGCACCTTGCTGCTTCTATTGCAAGAAACGTTTATGGCATATGGGCGCACGATTCCCATTTTAAGGAACAAAACAAAGTTAGGGTGTTAACTAATATTGATATGCTTCGCCTTTCAGGAAAGGCGAGATCTCTATACGGATAAAACCGTTGATTATAACACCGAGCGAATGGTTTTATCCGTTAGAGAAAACCGAACTAAATGTATTATAATTATCGGTTTTCTCTATAAATTTAACATTACGATGAGAATTTGTTTTTTGTAATTTTATCAATATCAAGTGGTAAGATTGATTTAAATAATTTTTAGAACAAGGGAAAACATGAAAAAGGGGTTAATGCTTTGGGTATTGCTTTTCGTCATTATGTTTGGTGGTGTGGCTTCTGCTGTTGGAGACGTCGCATATATTTATAGAAAACAGTTTAAGATTGACGAGAATATTATTAATATATTCAATCAGATGGGAATGGATGTTGATTTGATTGATGAAAGGACACTGCCGAGAGATTTTTCTGATTACAAAATGATTTTTGTCGGAGATGAAAATTATCTGAGAGAAAATTTGATTCCTGTTCATGATTTCCCGACTGTCATTGCGAATTATTATCACATGGATTTTTGGGGTTACACCGATGAAGAGGGCGTAAGCCAGATTGCCTCAAACAATCCGTTGAATGTTTTAATTGGAAATCAACAAATTCAGGTTTATACTCAATCTACAGTTGGTCAGGGAGGTCCTTCTATTTCTTATTATTACTTAGATAATAACAATGAAGTTCCTTCGCTCGAGACAGTTGCAAGAGCAGAGACGACAGATCCTGATGACGGCGGAGATGTTATTGCGCATGCCTCTCCTGGAGATCAATTATTCAACGGCAATGTGCAGCATGACAAAATGTGTTTTTTTGGAATAATCGCCAGTGATTATTGGACATTGAAATCTGAAAATTTATTTAAGGAATGCGTGCAATTTGTCGCTGCTGAATGCACTGCTGATGCGGATTGCCCTGCAGATATTAACGGAGAACTTTTCTGTCAGAACGGAAATGTTGTGCGGGATGTTGCTTCTTACTCTTGTGTTAACGGAGGTTTAGCAGAATGCGTCGAAAGCGTAGGAAATGTTTTAGTTGAAGATTGTGATTTCGGATGCTCTGAAGGAGAATGTTTGGAAGTTGCATGTGCAAATAATTCTGACTGTGATGATTTCGACACTACAACCGATGACGTATGCAACTTCCCAGGAACGCCGGACAGTTTCTGCACAAACAATGAGATAAACTGTTTTGTAAATTCTGATTGCGGAACTAATGGCCTCATCGGAAACCTAAGCTGTTTCCAGGGAGACGTCGCTCAAGATTTTAGAAGCTTTGCTTGTAACAATCCCGGAACAGGAGATAGTTTTTGCTCTTCTAATGTCAGCAGACAAATAATCGAAAACTGCCCTGGTTTGTGTTCGGAAGGAGTATGCATTGAAGTCCAGTGTTCTCAAGACAGTGAATGCGAAGATCAAAATCCTTTAACTTTAGACGAGTGTATTAATCCAAATAGTCGGGTCAGCATGTGCAGAAACATTCCCTTGAATTGCGGAGATGATTTTGATTGTGGATTTACTGGTTTTGTTGGAACTGAGTTTTGCACAGAAGATAATATTGTTAAAAACTTTCAGAATGCAACATGCCACAATAACGGAACGCCTGACAGTTTTTGCACTTTGAACATTGAGTCTGTAACATTAAATATGTGCGACGCTGCTTGCGTTAATGGTGGCTGTGTTATTTGCGATGAAGACTCTGATTGCAGCGACTCTAAACCGGATACTTTGGATAAGTGTATAAACCCTCAAACCATTGAGAGCTTTTGTACTAATCAAGATGTAGAATGTTTTGATGATTCTGACTGTGGAGAAGAAGAATTGTTTGGAGATTTGTTCTGTGTTGATTTGAATCTAACGCAGCAGTTTAGAGAATCTACTTGCAACAACCAGGGAAATGCGGACAGCTTCTGCACTTTTGAAATTCTCTCGGTTGTGAATCAGACCTGCGAGGACTTATGCTTTGAAGGAGCTTGTGCCGATGTCGAATGTTTCAACAATGCTGACTGCAACGACGGAAATTCTTCGACTGAAGATGTCTGCGTCAACGCAGGAACTGGAAATAGCAATTGCATGCATAACGGAATAGAATGCTTCACGGAAGAAGATTGCGGAACTAACGGATTTATCGAAAATAGCTTCTGTTCTTTTGGAGATGTCGCTCGGAATTTTATAAATTATAATTGCAATAATGCTGGAACAATCGAGAGTTTTTGCAGTTCTGCGGTTGAAAAAATAATAGTCGAGGATTGTGATTTCGGTTGTGAAGGTAATATTTGTTCAGCTCCTGTGATTGAATGTAATGAAAATACAGATTGCGGAGCAGATGGCTTTGTTGGAAATTTGTTCTGCTCCAATAATAATGTTAATCGGTTGTTTAGAACACATACCTGCGAAAATTCTGGAACACAGGAGAGTGAGTGTTCTTCTGCAGATGAAGAGCAGTTAGTTGAAATTTGCAGTGATGTTTGCGCGCAGGGAGATTGCATTGATGTATTGTGTTTTGAAAATACCGACTGCGGAGTTGATGGATTTGTTGGAGAGTCTTATTGTTCGGGAGATAAAATTGTTCAGCTGTTTGAGGAATATGAATGCATAAACGACGGGACAGAAGAAAGTTTCTGCGAGAACGATGTCAGCGAGGAGATATTAGAGAACTGCGAGTTTGGCTGTGGTGGCTCGATGTGCTTAGCTTCGGTCTGTGAAGATAATACAAACTGTAATGACGGAAACCCGTTAACCTTCGATCAATGTGTCAATGCCGGAACAGTTGTTTCGCGCTGTGTTAATACGCCTATCGCATGCGGGTCTCAAGCTGATTGCAATACCGATAGAGTCATTGGAATTACATTCTGTTATGGAGGCGATATTTATCAGAACTTCCAAAACTTTATGTGCTTGAATCCAGGAACAACACTATCTGCGTGTATATTTAATATTGAATCTCTCTTAGTTGATCAATGTGAAAATGCCTGCTTCGACGGAAATTGCATTGTTTGTGATGAAGATTTTGACTGCGATGACGGAAACATCGGAACGAGAGATATTTGTTTGATGCCTCAAAGTATTCAGAGTCATTGCTCCAATGAAGCGATAGAAATCTGCCAGAACGAATGTTCCAGCGGAGCGCAGCAATGTTTTGGAGATGGTTTTAGAAGCTGCGGTAATTTTGATGTGGATAGCTGTTTTGAATGGGGCAGTGTAACTGCTTGTGATTCAAATCAGACTTGCACCAACGGAGTTTGCGTTGATAATCTTGTTTGTAATAATGAATGCGTTAATGGAGCAAGACAATGCTTCAATGATGGATTCATAGTTTGTGGAGACGGCAACGGAGATGGATGCACCGAATGGAGTCCTGTTCTTCAGTGTGGTTCGTTAGAGCAATGTGTGAATGGTTTTTGTATTTAGACAAGTAGTAAAAAAATATCGCCTCTAAAATATAGCAATTCTTAAAAAGAATATATTAGACATGTTATTATTATTTAATTACTACATGATGAAAAATAAAAAATCTCAGACGCTTGCAATTTTCTTTATCGTTATATTAATCATGGCTTCAGGTATTTTATTATATTTCACAATTGGAATGATGCCGGATTCAGAAAATGAAAAGGTCGAAAGGGATAATGATATTCAAATTCAGGAAATAATAGATTATGTTCCAGTCAGGCAAACGATTACCAACTCGGATTGTCCTTTCGATTATGGAGATGATAATGATGACGATGGAGTTTTTGATCAATGTGATAATTGCCCTAATCATTATAATCCTGAACAAAGAGATGACGACTCAGATGGTCTTGGAAATATCTGCGATCTCCGTGTTAGGAGTTCGAGCGGAGGAAGTTCCAGCAATGATGACGATGAAGAAGACGATGATGACGAAGAAGAAATAGAATGCGAAAATAATTTAGATTGCAATGATCAAAACCACGAAACAGAAGATATTTGCGTTAATCCAGGAATGGAAGATAGTTTCTGCACTAACGAAAATATTCTTTGTTTTGTGGATGAAGATTGCGGAGTTGATGGTTTTGTAGAAGAGCCATTCTGCACCGCTAATAATGTGACTCAGAATTTTCAAAGTTTCACATGCAACAATACAGGGACTGATGAAAGTTTTTGCACCGCGATTGTTGCAGAAGAAGTAATTGAAATGTGCACTGGCATTTGTTCTGCCGGAGAATGTATAGATGTTGTGTGTTTCAATAACGACGAATGCAATGATAATAATCCAGAAACAAACGATATTTGTGTTAATGCCGGAACAGGAGATAGTTTTTGCGTGAACAATGGAGCAGAGTGCATAAGCAACACCGAATGCAGCGATGGTAATCCTTTAACCTTCGATGAATGTGTGGATATTGGAGACGGAACAGGAAGTGTATGTGAGAACACGCCGATAGAATGCGCCTCTGACTTAGATTGCGGCGTTGATCATTTTGTCGGAAACCCTTCTTGTGCCGTTGATGATTTGTTCAATGATTTTGAACAGTTCATGTGCATGAACCCCGGAGAATTAAATTCTATTTGTCAATCAGAAACAACATCTGAATTTTTGTTTTCATGCGAATTTGCATGCTCTGATGGCGGATGCCTAAGATGTGATGAAAATTCAGATTGCGACGATAATAATCAGAACACCGTAGATATTTGCGCGATGCCAGACACCATATTCAGTTATTGTCAGTATGAAACAGTGCAACCGCAATGCCAAAACCAATGCGTTAATGGAGCAAGACAATGCTTCAGTGACGGATTCGCGGTTTGCGGAGACGGCAACGGAGATGGATGCAGTGAATGGAGCCCTGTTCTTCAATGCGGTTCATTAGAACAATGTGTGAATGGAGTGTGTGTTTAGTGTTTAAAATGGGTAGTAAAAATAAACTTGTTATTGAGAATATAAAAACTTATAAATTAAGAGTTGGAGATGAATAAATGAGAAAAAATAATTTACTTCGCGGATTATCAGGATTGATTTTGGGTGGAGTAAGTGGTTGCCCTGTTCCAGAGAATATTATACTGCCTGAAACATTGCCAACTACAATTACTGTTTATGAGGAGGACATTAAAGAAAGGAGCACATTATTTGAGTTTGATGTTAAAGGTCCGAAGCCTGCAATATTTGTTGAGCCTATGAAGGGGGATGGTGGTGCTTTGCCTCCATTTAATGTTTATGTTGATTGCCAGCCAATGGCTGGAAGTCTTGAACAAAACTGTAGTCTTGATTTACAAGACAACGACCGCGATTTTTATAACGAGCAGGAGTGGGCTATTCGGATGAGCACTATTCCATCCGAGTTAAGATTGGGAGCTGGAATTTATGGAAATAACATTTTTGGTTTGTTAACTGCCCCCATCATTCCTGCCGATACTCATGTTGTGACAGTAAGATATGGAAGAGGACAAGGAAATTCTAACTTAACCGATAGAATAGACGATCTTGAAAATGGTAGTCCTGAAAATGATATTGTGAATGGAAATGAGGACGATGTGGATAACGGCGATGATGATTCTGAAATTCCTATGTATGTTGCGGGAGATGGAGTCTGTGAAAGAGGACTTGGGGAAAATTTAGCTAATTCGCCAATTGATTGTCTGCCTTATAATATTGGAGATGGAATTTGTGATAGGTCAGCTGGTGAGAACTATGCAAATTCCAGTGTTGATTGTCTGCCTTATACTGTTGGAGACGGAATTTGTGCCAGCAATGATGGTGAAACATTTGGAAACTCTCCGCAAGATTGCGCGCCCGGAAATATCTCTGAACAGCCGCCAATTGATATAATCGTTACTCCTGCTCCTCCTGTTACTGTGATTGTTACACCTCCAGCTGTTAATCCTCCGCAGACGCAAATTGCGTGCCGAGATAATGCAGATTGCGGAAGCGAATCTGTCTTAGAAAAATTCTGCAGAGATGGAGCAGTTGTTGAGAGAACAAAACAGCCGTATTGTTCTAATGCTGGAACCGGAAGCAGTATTTGCAGTAATAGGGACACAGAAAACGTTACAGTTCGCCCAATGGGAGAAGTCTGTGTTGATGGAGATTATCAGGATATTGCGAGTTTATTGCAGCAGACAGACCTTGAAATAACTAATTCCGATGGTATTCCTGTTTCTCCTCTGACTGTCACGAGTGGAAGTTCCAGAGATTATTGGGTTCAACTTATTATTCCAGCTGCTTTGGTTCCTGTAACGGAATCTTATAGGACAACTGTTACAGATACTCTTTATACCGGGGAAGGCGATTGTTTAAGAGTTCTGCAAGAAAGCGTTGGACCGATATCTTCAGTTGGAACTTTAGGCAATCGGACTTTTTATGAAGCCAAATTTACGGTGGGAAGCGATATTGGATGCACACAACAAGAGTTTGTCAGAGCAGAAACTTTCTTTACTATTGAGGGTGTCGAATATAGTATAACAGATTCTGAGTTTCTTAATAATGAGTAGTGTTATTTGCATCAGTAACTACACATCTTTATTGTTAAAAACATATATCGAAGTGCATGATATTTTATAAAAGAGTTTGAAACTATAATAAAGTAGCACAGTGTTAAAAATGAGTAAAAGAAAATTGTTTATTGTCTTGATATTGCTTCTTAGTTTGACAAGTGTATCTGCTATTACAGCCAGTATAGGAAATTCCAGAATGGTATTGAGGCTGTCAATTGGAGAGGAAGTGGAGAAATATGTTTTAGTTAAGAACATAAACGATGTTCCTATTACGATTGATATTTCTGTCTCTGGAGATTTAGCAGATAGTGTCGAATTAATAGACGAGCAGTTTGTCTTGAATCCTAAAGAAGAGAAAAAAGCTTACTTCAGAATTTCTACGGATGAAAAAAGAACTACTGAAACAAAGATTAATGTCAAGTTTACCCCGGAAGAAGGGCAGGGAGTCGGTCTGTCTTCGACCGTTGTCTTGATAGCCAACGATGACATGACGAATGACGAAGAGCAATTTGATGAATTGAGTGATGAAATAAATGAAGAAGATACCCAAGATGAAGAAAATGATGATGCGGGAGAATTCAATTTTAATCCTCGGAACGTGCCAGACGAAGAAGAAAAAGGATTATCTATAACGCAGTTATTAATCCTTTCCAGCGCTATATTGGTATTGGTTTTTGTTATCTTAATTGTTTATGCAAATAAAGTAAATCGAAGGAAAAAGAAGGTGGGGAGGTCTAATGTATAAATGGCGTTTAGTAATGTTCTCTATTTTTTTTGCTGCAATTGTTCTCGGAGCAAATTTTGTTAATGCGAGTAGTATTGCATATGTAAAGGAAGATAGTAGCCAAATAAGTGAATCAATTGTCTTGATTCTTGAAGAATTAGGTGTAGGGTATGAGGTCATTGATGATAGTGAAATTCCATCTGCAGACTTCTCGGAATTTGATATTCTTCTCGTCGTGGAAAATTTAGGAAACGCAAACCTGCTCCCCTTAGACAGAAAAACATCTATATTTTTAGACAGGAACATAGCCGACAATGTTTGGAGTATTGCTCTTACAGGCGTTTCAACAGCGAGAGAAATAAAAGCCCATGATGATGACAGCTTTGTTTTTGACGGGATTGAACTGCCTATCAATGATTATGTTCCTGTTTATCTCGGGCAGGGTTCATCAATTCATTACATAAATATTCTCATGGAGTCAAATGTTCAGGTTATTGCGACAAAGTTGAATACTAACAGACCTATTGTCGCTTACAAAATAAATGGTAATAATAAAGAAGTATTCTTCGGATTAAGAAATCCAGATGAGTGGAATAACAATGCTAAAACAATGTTCAAGAATATAATTTCTTGGATAACCGAAGACTTAGACAACGACGGAGATGGATTTGTTTCTGATATGGACTGTAATGATAATGATCCAATGATTAATCCAGAAGCTTTGGAAATTCCTTATGACGGCATTGACCAGAATTGCAACGGACTTGATTTAGAAGATAACGATGAAGATGGATACACCTCCGATTTAGTTGGTGGATTAGATTGTGATGATTATAATCCAGAAATAAATCCGGACAGCTCTGATCCTGCTTTGAATTGCGTGAATGATTCTCCTTCTATTTTGGCAATAGTTCGAGAGTCAGACTTTTTTGAAGGAGACCTTATTGAAATTGAAGTTATCGCAGAGGATCCAGAAGATGATATAATGGAATATTCTATTGATGATGAAAGATTTGAAATCGAAGGAAATATCCTAACTTGGCAAACAGAATTCGAAGATTCTGGAGAGTATGAGTTTGAGATAATTGTTTCTGACGGTGTTTTTAGTGACAGCGAAAATATCTTCTTTGAAATTCAGGAACAGATATTAGGACCGTTCTTTAGAGAGATTCCTAACCAAGAATGGGGGGAGGATTCTGTTCTTGAGATTAACTTGAATAATTATTTTGTTAGTAATAGCGGGAATGCAATTGTTTTCGGAATTGACGGCAGTTCTGAAAATGCTAACTTAAGTGTTTCTTTAAATGGAGAAATCGCATCTTTCACGCCTTCTGAAGATTGGTTTGGGGAAGAACGGATAAGATTCTTTGCATTAGATGGAGAAACAAAAATTGTTTCCAACGATGTTATTTTGAATGTAACAGCTGTAAACGATGCGCCTGAAATTATTGGAGAGATTTCCAATATGATTTTGAATGAAGATCAGGTCTTAGAAAACGCTATTGATTTGCATGAGTATTTCACCGATATAGACTCTGAGTTGGAATTTAGTGTTGAGGGAAACGAAAATGTTGAGATAGAGATAATTGAAGGAGTAGTTAGTTTTACTCCTAACGAGGATTATTCTGGTGTTGAAGAAATCAGGTTTATAGCGGGCGATGGAGAATTTGAAATAGAATCTAATTTAATAACTTTGACAATAACTGAACAAGGAGAACATCCGGTTTTTAATCCTTTGAATTGTGAAACTAATCTTGTCGAGGATGTTTCTGAATCCTGTATTTTAAATGCAAATGATTTTGAAAATGATGAGATAGAGTTTTTTATCTCTGGAGAGAATAATTTAAAATGTACTCTTTTGGGAAATGAACTAAGTTATGTTTCAGAAGAAAATTATTTTGGTCAAGCTTCATGCATCTTAGAAGTTAGAGATATTCACGGTTCTGACTTTGTAACTTTGGAAGTAACCGTCCTTGAAGTTAATGATGCACCGGAAATAATTGCAAGCAACCCTTCTAATTCTGATATTATAATAATAGAAGGAAATTCTAAAATTTTTGCAATTCAGATTGCAGATCCAGAAGGAAACATTTCTACACGATGGTTTTTAGACGGAAATTCTGTTTTTCTTTCGACTGGAATGAATCCTGTTTTTAATCTCATGGCTTTGGATATTGGAAGCCATGTTCTTGAAGCTATTGTGACAGACGGAGAATTGTCCTCTAACAAAATATGGAATGTTGTTGTTGGTCCAATATCTGATTTTACCTGTGCAGAAGCAGGAGGTTTTATTTTCGAGGAAAAAGAAATTTGCTCTGGAAATATCTTAGGAGTCAGCGACAGCATGAGATGTTGTTCTTTAGCTCCAGAGCCGAAATTTGACGATGCAAATTCCTGCAAGATATTGGACCAAGATATACAGATTGAGATTAAAAAACCTGAATCAGATGAGGAGTTTGAACTCGGTGAGAAAATTAGTGTCGAAATGGAGTTCACCAATAACTTTGATGAAGACCAAACATTTGATGTCGAGCTCCATCTTTACAATCTTGATAGAGATAAATCTGTTGTTGAAAACACTGCAGACATAGAAGTTAAGTCTGACAGGACAAGAGTTTTGAAACTCGATCTTGAAATTCCGGAAGATCTTGAACTTGATGACCGATATGCTATTCTTGTAATTGCTGAAGACGAGATTTGCAATCAAGAATATCAAGATTTACGAATCGACAGAAAAGAAGACCAGGTCATTATTTCTAATTTTGATTTTCCAAATGAAGCGGTCTGCGGTGAAGAAATAGAAACCGAAATCGAAGTTAATAATGCAGGCACTCGTGGTCAAAGTATTAAACTTAGTTTGAAAAATTCGGAACTTGATTTGGATAAGTCTATATTGTTTGAGTTAGAACGGTATGGAGACGAAGATTCAGAAAACGTTGATTTCAGCTTTTTAATTCCTAACGACATCAATTCTGATAATTATTTTATTGAAGCTGTTTTGGAATATGGTGGAAAAAAGGAGAGCGTAAAGAAGGAAATATACATTGAATGTATTCAAGAAAGTGTTTCGGAAGTTGGGCAAATTGCGGAGGAGTTAGCAGACGAGCCAATCATGTTGAATCAGAATGTCATTTCTTTAGAAAATGAAAACGGAAAAAGCTTCTCATCGAATTGGCTTCTCGTTGGAATGATTGCGATGATGGAGCTTTTACTCATTACTGGAATTGGATTGTTTGTTGCTAGGAAATTATAAATTATTCCGGCAACCCACATCCTGATTTGAGTGCCAGCTCCGTTAATGGTCTGGTTCCGGAGACCTTTTCTCCATTGCCAAAAACCCATGTCGGATAGCCATCCACGCCTGCTGCTTCACATGCAGAAGGATTTGCATTATCTCCGCGCGGATCGCATTCAATGTAAGGAATATATTTTGAGTTGTCAAACTTTTCTTTCTGCTCCTTGCAATGAGAGCACCAATAGACTCCATACATTTTTGCGCCAGAATCTGAAAGGCATTGAGCAAAGTCATCGTAGATTGTTGGACCTGACGAAGTAGATAATTCGACAACCAGAATTGCTAATACTAAAATAACGACGAAACCAACGATGAATATTGTTGAGGATTTCATGCACCTGTTAGAAAAAGCAATTTTATAAAGATTTGCGTTACAACAGTATCTCCGCATAAGGATTTTTAGCAGTTTTTTTGCTCCCACCCACCTCTCCCAATTAGTTCAATTTCGTGCAATTTTCGTCGCGGAGTTTTTTACTGCACGAAATTGATTATTTAATGCAAAAAAACTGCAATGATTTTTATGGCTGTGCGGAGATACTGTACAATTAGGTGAAGTCCTCCGTGCCCTAAAGAGTTGACGCTTCGAGTCAATTCCTCGCTACGCTCGGAACACGGCGTCCTTTCGTTTTACGCGTGGTGCAACTCTTGATTTTCGATATATACATCTTTCCCCTGATTGCGTTAGATTTTTTGGGAAAGATGTCCTAGAGATTCCCGAAGAGAATTTTGAATTACCGGATTTTTTCAAACACAGAAAT
>Ga0209542_10008519_pt1 | contig 19110 bp, 16 predicted proteins | sample RifCSPhighO2_01_FD_184028 | JGI IMG/M metagenome (GOLD analysis project Ga0209542, IMG submission 184028) | Soil microbial communities from Rifle, Colorado - Rifle CSP2_plank highO2_0.1 (SPAdes) (version 2) | ecosystem: Environmental > Terrestrial > Deep subsurface > Rock core/Sediment ...
CAAGGAAAGAAACCCATTCCCCTATTTTTGGCTCTCCGGAATTGGGCATTTGCGGAGCAATTACTTCAAATCCCTTCTTTTTTAGTTCATCGCTAAGCCAACTCAACCAACCCTCGTCCGGATTTCCGTCCCACTGGTGGATTATAAATACGCGTTTTTTTATCATAAATTTATTTATACTTAACTCAGTAGTCCTGGATTTTATTTTTTTGATTTTTCTAATTTTTTTATTTCCGCTTTTAGTTTAGCGGGCATCTCCCTGCAAGCGCAAAACTTGGCATGCTCCTTATGCCACTTGATCCTTTGCTCCAGAGCCGGATTTTTCGGCATTCGATTTTTCAAATGCCATTCTTTATTTATTTTCATAATTTTTTTTAAATTTCCTGCGCCTTCCGCCGGATTGCGAACGGTCCGAAACAAATCTCATCACATGATTTCCTTATTCTCCTATTCGCGCGAATTAGAGATGGAGTTTATTAGATTTAAGCAGAAATTTTATTCCCCCGTCGCCGATAGATAATTTGCATTTTTATTATACCATTAAAAAAGGGACTGACTAATGCCAGCCCTTAGTTCATGTTTTTAGATCTTTTTTTCTTTAATGACGTCTTTCAGAAATGTCTGTAAAATCTCCAATTCTTCCTTGGTAGTATTTCTGATGCTCGCAACTGTCAATCCCCCGAAATGACGCCGGACGAACCGATACCTCCATTCTAGATTATTTTTATTTCTCTGTTCCATAATTTCCTCCTTTTTTGCTTATGAACTGAAAATATATTAATTCATTTTATCTCATCTTGTCAAAGGTAAGAGGATCTATAATAATCAAATACCTTATCCTTCTCAAAGGTACTCTTTGGCGAAGTCCCTGAAACTTTCTTTCTGCTCCTCCGTTAAAACTTTCCCGTAATCACTTTCGAGCAAGCTTTCGACATCGGCCAGCACCTTTTCAATCCAGTCGGGATGCGCTTTATCGCGATAGGTCCGGTTGAGCTTAGAAAGTATGCCGTCAATCTCCTTTTCACTGTAGTTTCCTGACCGCAAAGTTTCGATCCAGCCGACCATGTCATCGTCCGGAATGCTGATCTTTTCAATCCGTTCGTTTGATTTTTTTCCGGGGAAAATATTTTCTGGCATATTTTTATTTGATTAAATTATCAAAATTTACTTTTTCCAATCTCTAATCATCAAATCCAACCTTAAATTTCATTGCTAGAAATGTTCCAGTGGCGACTCCGGCGGCATAAATAACAATGGCTAAAATGCTTCTTTGGCTGTCCAGGCGCGAAATAATGTTATAAACCACTAAAAGAGAAACGATAGTTACCGAAAAAGAAAGGCCGACGGCCGGCGCGATCTTGTGCTTGGCAATATACCGCCAATTGAGCGTCAGCAGAAAATCCTGCAAGATACCGGCGAAAAAATATAAAATGATATAATAGTCCATAAAATTATTTTTTACTCCTAAAATCCCTAATGACTAAAATATAAATTTAACTTTATTCAGTATTAAATTTATACTGGATATTGACTAATAGATCTTCAATTTTTTTAACATTTTCATCAGTCTGAGACAGATATCGAAAATCTAAAACTACTGAAACATGTATCTTTCCAAATGGTGATTTATAGTTAATTGTCTCCTTGGAAACCGTTTTAATATATTCATACTTTCCTAATTTAATCCTTTGTATTTGAGATGTCGTTGATCCATCTGATTGCTTGATTTGGTTCATGTCGCTTTCTATCATGTTTATATCCCGAAGATACGTTTTCTTTTCAATATAGATTTCCGCTTCATTAAATCCGTTGGGAAGCGTATTGTCAGTTGCCGGATATATTTCATAATTTCCGACCCAAACTTCATTTTCATGTCCCTTATTTCTGGTTATAATAAAAGAATTAACATCATATTTCAGTGTTATATTTTCATCATCAATAATGCCGGCTTTAACTTTTATAGTTTTAATAATATCCTCAATATCCTTGGTATAATTTTCATAACCTGGATAATTTGCCATTATTGATAAAACGAAGTTTCCGCCAATTAGTGTTTCATAACGCGTTGATTCTTGAGTTCCTTCTCCTTCTTGCCATTTATAATATTCGTATTCACCGATTTTGAGCAATTGTAAATTTTTTTCAGATGGATTCCATTCGTTGTCGCCCTTTTGCCTGCGTTCATAATCATAGGCTATTGCTAATTGTGTTGGAACTTCTGATTTATCAACGCTAATTCCGGCAAAAAATCTATTCCCTCTTTCTTTTATTAATAGACGGCCATTAACGCTAGTATCGTTGTCAGTTTGTCTGTCTATTTTGTAGATTGAAGGATAATCAAACGAAACTAGTTTGCTGTCAAAATTTTCAGATTGGATATCGCTCCCTTGACTTATCGAAGCAGGCATGTCCATAAGATACGGTCTTTTATTTTCTATACTCAACAAACATTTGTTTTTTGAATGCGAGGTCAGCTGGCCAGTTTCACAAAAGTTTGGATTTATATATTCCCAATATTCTGAAAAAATATTTCCGAACAACTGACTTTCTGTAACTGGAGAAGAAATATCTGCAACTTGCCTATAGGCCTTGAGTTTGCAAAGTTTACTCGCCTCTTTTCCTGGATTAACCTGGGCGATTATTCTACCAAAATTTGGTTCGCCTTTTAAATATTTGATACCTGTTAGTTTGTATAAAATATTTGATCCAGTTCGTGTTAAAAAAGGGTGTTGGTCTCCCTCCCAAATATTATAATTATAATTATCTTGAATATTTAATACAAAACTTATCACTCCGGTATTTTTCAGATAATTTTCCCCGGTATAATTTTTGAATTTGGAAAAACTATATTCACAATATTCTTGCTCCCCAAAACCTCCAAGAATTGCAAAAATTAAAATTACTGATAATGAAAATATAAATTTATATTTTAATCCTACCTTTCCCGCAATATAATAAAGCATTCTAGAAAAAAAATAAATAAAAGCTAGAGATAACAGGGCTGCAAAACCAATTGTGATAGGATTAGGAACTGCAACAGGCCCCCCGCTTGCCACAAAAAAATCTTCTGGCAAAACATAGAATGGGAAGTAAAAAATATGAATAATAAAGTTCAATGATGTATGCCAGAAATATATTGAAAGTGGTGAAAGGTAATAGATCACAAGTAAAACTACCAGGACTGGTAAAATAAAAACTCCTTTTTCAGTTCTCTTTTTATTATTAGTATCTTGAGGAGTTGGAATGACTGGTTCATTCTTAAATTCTTCTATAATTGTAATCGATTTGTCATCAAGACCCATACTATTAGTTGTTATAATAAAATTTATTTTTTACTCTGATAATCCCCCATTAAATACCCATAAACTGGTCTGCCAGATGCAGAATTTAACCATAATAGTAGAATAAATTCACTACGTGGCAGGCGGGGCAGATATTCTACTTTTTCTAATCCTGAATTAACACCCCTTCCTGTATAAATAGTGCTTATTTTCATAAGCAATTTAACAGGATAAACCCCTTACTTATTCCTGAAATCCCTAATAACTATTCCGCCCTTGATTCGTTTTAGAACTACTCGCTGTTTTTCGCGCCAGCCGAGTTCATTCGCCATTTCTTTGGGAAGTGTCACGGCTAAACTGGTTTTGCCAACCCTGGTGATTTTTCTAATGTTTTTGTCTTTTAGTTTCATGTAAGTATTGAGGTAAGTATTAAAATACATATTAAAGTATGTATCCCGTAAAATAAATTATCTTGCCCCTTCGCTGCCGATCCCCGGCGTATTGGCAAGCTTGGTGCGTTCCATAATTTCGCGGTTGACGATCGCCGCGTCGCGGCCGTATTTCAGGCGCGAAAGTTCCTTAACGGCGTTTGCCAGTTCCTGACTCCCTGGGGTCGGCGGATTGGTCTTCATGCTGAACGGTTTGGAAAGCTCATTATTAATAAGCAGTTTCACAAAAAGATTCCGATTATCAACATTGACCAAATCCTGGGCGGTAAACACGGGAGTGAGCTGCTTTTCCAGAAAATCGGCATCTTCCGCGCCCACCCGAAAAGCGCAAAGGGACCCGACATTTCCAAAGACCGCTTTGGAAATTTCCTCTTTAAGCTGGCCGATAAACTGATGGGCGATAATCAGGCATAGGTGATATTTCCTCGCTTCAGACAGAATCTGGGCGATTGAATTGGTGGTGACATTTTGGAATTCATCAAGATAAAGATGAAAATCCTTCCTTTGGTCTTCCGGTGTATCAGTTCTGGAGAGCGCCGCCATTAAAATTTTACCCACCACTACCATTCCCAGAAGCCGGGCGTTAATTTCCCCGATTCTTCCTTTAGAAAGGTTAAAAATTAAAATTTTTCCCTGATCCATTATTTGCCTGAAGTTCAAAGTGCTTTTTTGCTGGGCGATAATCGGGCGCATCATGTCGTTGGAAATGAAAGTGGTGAGCTTGGAAGTGATGTAAGGAACCATATTGGCCAGTGCCGCTTCCCCGCCCGCTTTTTCCGCCTCCTTGGTCCAGAAATCAATTACAATCGGATTTTTGCATCTCGATAATTTCATTTTGCGGAAATCATCGTCGGCCAAAACCTTTGATATTTCCATAAGGGTCGAACCGGTTTCCGGATCTTCCATAATCAGCAGCATCGCGTTCCTCACATACTGCTCGAACATCGGACCGCCGGTGGCTTTCAAATCGTACAACTGGTCAAAGATTCCTATCATTTCGTTAATGACAAATGTTTTCTGTTCCGGATATTTCGGATCGTATTCCAGCATATTCAGACCGAACGGCCTTTCCGTGTCAGCCGGGTTGAAATAAATGACGTCCTCCGCCCGCTCTTTGGGAACCGCCGCCAAAACATCTTCCGCGAAATCCCCGTGGGGATCGATGAGGCAGATTCCCTTTCCGCTCTTGACATCCTGTTTCGCCATTTCTTTGAGCATGGTTGATTTTCCGGTTCCGGTTTGCCCGATGATATAGATATGCCTTCGCCGGTCGTCATCAGTAAGAAGAATGTTCGTTTTCACTCCGCGATACTCGTTATATCCCAAAATTAACCCAACTTTGGGAATATTGGTTGGCGGAGGAGCCGCGCCGGATTTCAGCCATTTTATTTTCGGCGTATCGGTAACAGAAATGGGAAAATGAAAAATACCCGCTGCCTCTTCCGCGGATAGAATCATCGCGCTTTCCTTGTCGAAATTCCGAAATATATAGTCGAAAGAAACCTGTTTCCCTTTCATCCTTTTGCGGACGCGGAGCGTATTTATTTGAGGATTCTCGAATTGCGTAAAGGCATTTTCAATATAAGAAAGGACTTGTTCAGCTCGTTCCTGCGTATTGGCCGACGCGAATGACCTCACATTTATCTGAAGTGCTGGCTGATTCGACTTCCCCTCGATTGCTTTCACTAGTTCCTGCTCTTCCGGCGTAAGCTGCACCGGCGACTTTTCCTGCTGAAGCGGGGATTTGTCCTGTTCACTTTTTGAACGCGAAAAATGGCTTGCCATCTCTTTGCCGACTCCTTTTCCGATATCTTTGGTGATGGAATGAGTATGGGCATCCTTGAGTTGTTTTCCCTGCTGCATGCGGTGCGCGATGGATTTGCCGTGCCTGCGCCATTTATCTCCCCGGACTGGCACGGCAACAATTTGGATAGTCGCCCCCTCATCCGCGGTAAGCTGGCTCATGGCGTTCGCAAACTCATCAAGCGTATCCGTTCCCATCGTTTTATAGGTCTTAAGTGGAAGCGCGGAGTCCTTCTTCAGCTCGAGCACCGAGAACGCCGTGTAACTGCCGGGAGTAAAGATAGTATAATCCGGAACCTTCTCTGTGACTGCGTCTGGAAAGAAGTTTTGAATCTGCTTCTCCATCGCTTCACGGAAAAATTTTGGCACCGCCATAAAGAACAAAATCTCCTCGCTCTTTGCCGGTTTGGCAATTTCAAAAACAATGTTTGGCGCTTCGTAGAAAAACGATCTCCACGGGCTCACTTTCTGCTGAAAACTCGCTATCGCGGAGAATAGTTTTTCCATCATCATCACTTCTTCTTTCCATTTATCGTTCCCTCCCGACTCATCTTTTTCTATCACCTTTTTTGTCACTCTGACAATCTCAATATCCATTTGAATCGACTGGCTCACCTGCGCGCGAAAACGCAAAAAGCTCCGGATAACCAAAAAAAATCCACTGAAAAAAGAAATCAGTGAAAAAATTATTGTTATCGGAATTAGAATAGCATTTAAATCGAGAGGATTCAAATTATTTAATTAAAGAATTAATGAATTAGAAAAATCAATTCGTTAATTCTTTAATCCGTTAATGCGTTAACTCTAAATATCTTTAATCAACCCTTTTTTCAGCAATGCGTCATGTAGTTCATCGGCCAGTAATTTATCATGAAACATATCAAGAACATAATTATCCTCCATGTGCCTTGCGACTTTAACAGCATGAGCAACTCCTTTTTGCATCGCCACATCCACCAAATGCTGGATCTGGCTTTCCGCATCGGTTTTTTGCGACGCTGTATGAGCGTCTTTTTTAACATCATCATCGCTGGCAATTGGTTGCGGCTGGCTCTGCACTTTGGAAAGTATTTTCCCATAAGCGACGTCTTTTTCCGCTCCGCTGATTTCCTTGGCGGTTTCTTTTTCGGTTTTGGAAATTTCTGCTTCTTTGGAAATCGCCAGTTCCGGCTTTTCCTTACCGACAGTAAATTTCCCCTCCAAATTAATGTCTTTTTCTTCAATTGGTTCCTGGTATGGATTAGGCATAAATTTTACCCGCAACTTACCACTTACAACAAACAACAATTTTTTCGTTACCGGTTTTAAGTTGTAGGTTGCAGGTTGTAGGTTATAGGTTAAATATTATTCTTCATTTCCTCCTTGAAATTAACGATGATTTTCTGCACCATTTCTTCATAATCGCTGATGCGCGATTTTAAAAATTCTTCTATTTGCCGCGGACCGGCTCCGCCTTCGGTAAGTTTTTCGTATTCATCTCTTCCCTCCTCGTCCAATTTATCCATCGTCTCAATAAAAATTCTTTTTAAAAGCAGTTCCGTCATTCTGATTATCAGATCTTCCTGTTTGTCCTGGGGTAAATTGGATATTCCCAGTTCATCCGACAATGCTTTTTGAATTTGTGCTTGATCCATATTTTTATAATAGTTAAAATTTAAATAATAAATTTATTATACTCCTATTTTTTACTTATTGTAACTATACAGGTCCGGATTAATCAAAAACTCCTTTTCATTCGCTCCAGTTTATCGTTGGCATCGCTTTTGAATTTTTCCATTGTCTGATGAGCGTCTGAACTGAATTTTTGAAAATCAGCATCCGCAGAACTGCCAGCCGGAAAACTGTCTTCTCCAACAATCGAGCTGCCACTAGAGGGTGAATTAATTATTTCAACCGCGCTTTGAAGCGGACTGCCGTTATTCAACCGCGCTAAACGCTCGGTGTATTGGGCAAGCGTCTCCCCGCTCATCGGCTCGGCGCCGCTTCCGAATTTTTCGGCGTACTGAACGCGCATTTCATCCAATTTATGGTTCACGCCTGCCAATTTAGAATCGTTTTGATTATGAATTTCCTCATAAGTCATATTTTTTACGGAATCCCAGAGATTTTTGTCGGCAATGGAATCCCAAAGATTTTTGTCGGCAACGGAATCCCAAAGATTTTTATCGGCATTGGTTATTCCGCTGCGAAGTTCATAAGCCGTAGCGTGAATTTTTTCCAGCGGAATCGGGACTGTATCAACGGCCGCCGCGTCAGTTCCGGATTCAGCGCTTTTCTGCAATGAATCCATAATTTTCCTTGATTCTTCAGAAAGTTCTAATTCTGGTTTTTTGAAAATTTCCGCTTCATTGTAATGTAAATCGTGAGCTGAACTTTCGATGTTTTTTTCCGCAAGCCAGCCAAGTTTTTCGTCTCCACTGATATTGTCAATATGATATTGTCCGTCCGTTCCCATCTCCATTTCAATATGCGCTCCCGGATGAATTAAACTGTATGGACCCTTTTCCAGCCCCATGTTTTTGGCGTATTCTAAGGCGATAAGATGGGCTTTGTTTCCCGCCTCCGCATGATTCATCCCTTGATTTTCCAGGTATTTTATGATCGTTCCCTCCAAACTGCTACTTTTCGGAACTTCAAGATCAATTGGAGGAATTTCTCCCTGCGGAAATTCAGTTGATTCCGGAATAAACGCTCCGCCCTTTCCTCCCATTCCGAACGTGTCCTTAAATTCATGATAACCAAGTCCTTGGCCAGCACCTGACGGCGGCGGAGAACCGCCAGAACCTTCATGTCCCGCAACCCTTGACCTTATATAATCATCAATTGATTTATCAGATCCTGTTCCGCCTCCGTGAAAATGTTCCATTACTCTTTGTGCCACATAGCGCCCCCCAAAAAAGACCGCCGCCGCAGTACCTACTGCCAACCATGACCTGAATTTCCCCCAGGCCTTTCTTTTTTGTATTTCCCGATCAACTGTTTTGATTTTATCATCCAAACGTTTTTTAAATTCTTGCGGATCAAATTCAGATTTTTTATTAAAAGATTTGTTTAAATTCTCTTCTGTGTTACTTTTTGCTTTTTTATTTCTGTACCCCTCCGCGACACCCTCATACATTCCTTTGAAACCGATAGCTGAAACGCCGGAAGTGAAAATCCGCCAGCCGACTCCAAGCGCAGCAGCCGCCCCGATTCCAGCTGCTCCTCCAGCACTCGCTACTCCGGCTACTCCAAAGCCAATCGCTATTTTTTTCCAAGTCGGAAGTTTCCTGTATTTGTCAATCAACTTCATGCATCCATTTTTTATTCCCTGCGACCAGGGAGCGTTTTCCAATTTGATTTGATCACGGGTTTTTTGGAGTTCAATAAACTCGCCTTTTTCCAGCCAATTAGACGTTATTTCCGCCTCTTGGCGGTCGGAAACCAGACCTTCTGCGGTAGCATCCTTGAATTTCTTCAATACTTCCTCATATCGGCTCTTCGCTGTTTCGTATTCCCGGTTAAATTCCCCCAATTGGCTCCTTTTTCCGAAACCAAAAAGTTTTTTAAAAATTCCAGAATTTTTGTCTAAATTGTAGTCCCTAATAATGTATTCTCTTCTTGCCGCCTCAAGTTCTTTTCCCAGCTCAAGAAGCCGTTCATCGCGTTCCTTTTCTGAAATACTTAACTTTTCTTCTTCTGTTTCTTCCGGTTCTGGCTCGTAATGGTATCTTTTCTTAGCTTCTTCCGGAGATAAAATTACTGGAATTTCCTTATTATTTTTGGCAATTAATTCTTCCTTCAGTCCCTCGTTTTGTTTATTTATTTTCCCAAACGCTTCTAATAATGAAGTTTTGTCTTCTATTTCTTTCAGTTCCGGATTTTGAGCCGGTTTTCCCTTTTCAGCGTCAACGCCAGAAGGCGCCTTTGGCGCGGTTTCCGGTTTCGGTTCTGGCATTTTCTTTCCACCGAATAATTTCGCGTCGGCTTCAGCGGCATATTTATCATAAACCTCATTGATTATTTCATCAGCCGTTTTGGCCGTTTCTTTTTTAGGGTTCGCTTTTTCCATTCTTTTTTGATTAGGAACTTATTATTCTTTCAATTATTTGAGAAATTTTTTCTTTTGTTTCCTCCGGCGGAAGCTCGTATCTTTTCATTGCCTTCTGTAAAAAACCTCGGAGCGCCCCTTGCAAAAAAGCGTTTCTGTCTTTTTCATTTTTATTTTTGAACTCAGCATCCTCTTCTTTCAGGCGGGAATCTAATTCCAGTGCCATTCGCAGCGCGATATCTTGGAGCGTTTTCATATCCTGCTCAAATAGCTGCTCCTCCGCGCTCTTTTCTTTGCCGCCTTCAATTTTTTCTCCCGAGTCCCCCCGTTTCTTCTCTATCGCGAATATATCTTTTACTTTATTTCGGATAACCCAGGGGATGTCCCGCCAGTATCCGTCATCCAGTTTATTTATTTCCCCCTTAAGATATTTTCTTAATCCATCGAAAAATGGCGAATTAAAAAGCCAGTCATTAACAAGTCCTTTTCCGTATTCGTTTTTTATTTTAACCGTTAAAACGTCAAACGAATCCAGGTAATCGAGAAGGTCTTTTCTGGTATTGCTTATATTTTCCAGCTCCTCTTTTAATTTTTCTTCCGTTATTTCTTTTTTAACCCGCTTTTTTTCCGAAATTCCCTCTTTCCCCACGACTTCTTTCACTGCTTCGGGAGTTTTTATTACTTCCTTATTAATTTCATTTCTCTCCTCCCTAATCTCTTTTTTATTCTTGTCAATTTCTACTCCTCTCGCAGTTTCTGTTTTATTTCTTATTTCCCGTATAAATTTGTTTTTTTCTAAATAACTCCTGAAATCCCTGAAAGAAAACTCTTTGTTGACCCGGCGCTTGTTTTCTCGAATGTCAATAGAAACAATGTAATCCTCCGGAAATACGCCGGTAATTCTGATCCAGCCGCCTTCTGGATTAATATAAGTCGTTCCGACTTCTAATTTTTCGAAATTATTTTCCCTATCATTCAGTTGTTTTTCGATATTTTTCCCTATTTTTTCAATATCGGCATTTCTTTTTTCCTTTTCTGTTTCTTTTTGCTCAAGAGTTTCGATTGGAATATTTTCTTCCGGTTTTTCTTTAATTACTGGTTTTTCCTTACTTTTAATATCCGCGATTGGGATTTCTGTTTTTGATTCTTTTATTTCTCCTGTTGCCATATTCTTATCCGGCGGGGTTTCTTTTTTGGAATCGGTTCCGCTTTCTTCTATTGGAATTTTTGGTTTTTGTTCGCCTGAAACCGGCTCTTTCTCTTTTTTCTGCTTTTCCCAATAATCGCATAAAATATCCGCCAGCGGAGAATTTTTGTTCGATTCCAGATAATCATAAGCATAATCATCAGAAAAAATATCCTTTCCTTTTTTTCTTAGCCCCAATATTTCTTTATTTATTGTTTTTTCCAAATTTTCCACTCTTGCTTTTGCTTTCTCCTGATCTTTGCTCTTTTCCACATATTCCGTCACTACCTCCACGGGAAACATAAAAACGCCCGGAGTTTTTATGTCAGCCGGTTTTTCTGAAGTTCCGCTTCCTCCACTGACGCGAGGCCTCCAATCTTTGAGTGTTTCAAACGGCTTATGAGTTAGTGGTTCGTTTCTTCCTTCCATATTTCTTGATACTTGTTACTGAAATTATATCACAAACTTGGTTTGTTCGCTATGTGAATAACAAAAAATATGTTATACTTCAGGTAATTCTTCCAATAAAAACAAAGATGAAAAACAAAACAATCATAAATACCCTAATTCTCGCGGCTATTGTCTTGTCCGCTTTGTTTTTACGCCTCTATAAAATTAATTACATTCCCGCCGGACTCTATCCCGATGAAACAGTAAACGGCACTGACGCTATACTCGCTAATGATACAGGAAATTACGAGTGGTTCTATACTAACAATTACGGTCGTGAAGGATTATTCATGAATCTGATTTCCTTTTCTATCAGGATTTTCGGAAATACCATTTTGGGGCTTAAAATCTGGTCAATAATTTTCGGGACACTGACGGTTTTAGGGGTCTTCTTGCTGGCCAAAGAATTGTTCAAAAACAGCTGGCGCGCCGGGATCGTCGCTTCCTATTTCACCGCGTTCTCTTTCTGGTCAATAAATTTTTCCCGAATATCTTTCCGCGCCAATATGCTGCCGTTCATCCTGGTTTTCTCCTTTTATTTCCTTTTCCGGGGAATCCGGACGAAAAAATTCCACGATTTTATCTTGTCCGGGCTGATTTTCGGCATTGGGCTCCATACCTACATCGCCTTCCGGCTCGCTCCCGCCATTCCTATTGTTCTTCTGGCGGCTCTCGTGATGACGAAAAAAAGTTTTTTTAAGGAACACTGGAAATTCATAATGGTTTTCCTTGTTTCTTTTTTAATTACCGCGTCCCCGATGCTCATTGATTTCTGGAAACACCCCGATCATTTCAGTTCGCGAACTGGCGCCGTTTCCATTTTTTCGCCGGAAATAAACAAGGGCCATCCAATTAAACTTTTTGTGAAGACCTTGGGATTGAGTTTGGCGAAATATAATTTCTGGGGTGACCAGAATTGGCGCCACAATTATCCGCCTTATCCGATTCTTCAGCCAGCGGTCGGGGTCTCGTTCCTTATTGGCTTTCTGTATTTGATAGTAAAAACCATTGAACTTCTGTTTCTGCGATTCCGGGATAAAATCCGGGACGAAAAACTCCACATTTATATTTTTCTATTAAGCTGGTTTTTCGTGATGCTGGCTCCGGAATTTCTGACTGAAGAAGGGTTGCCGCACGCCCTCCGTTCAATTGGCACATTGCCCGCGGTATTCATAATATCCGCGATTCCTGTTTTATGGATTTTTTGGAAGATTGAAAAAATGGGCTATCAGGCAAAAATCGTGACATTATCAATTCTTACTATTGCCTTTGTTTCGATTCCAATATTTGAGACAACCAAATATTTCTTTTTTTGGGCGAAAAATCCTAATCAGCACGGGCAATTTGACGAGAGATATAAAAATATAGCCATTTACTTCAACAATCTTCCTGACGGAGTGAACAAATATGTTTTCGCCAACGGCCACGGGCGCGAAATGGAGGATGGTTTCGCGGTAAGCGCGCACGTAGTGAAATATCTGACCCATGATAAAGCAAAAAACCTGACTTTTCTGAAAAAAGGGACGGATGCTGTCTTGAAAAAACCGATGGTATTTATTCCGATGGATTATGAACAGAATATGATTGACAACCTGAAAAAGATTTATCCTTCTGCCACTATTAATAAAGTAGACCTGAATCCTGGATTTAATTCTGATTTTACGGTAATAAGCATAAATAAAATTTCTAATTAATGATTTAATTTCTAATGCCTAATTTCATCATTGGTAAATTGAAACTTGATTAGAAATTAGAAATTGGGAATTAGAAATTCATAGATAATTATGCTCAAAAAATATTCCAAATTAATAGTAGCGTTAATTTTAACGACAGTATTCGCTGTATCATTAATAGTTTCCTCGCAAGAATCAACCACCATGGACGAGCAGGCGCATATTCCGTCCGCTTATACTTATGTGAAATACGCCGATATGCGGCTTAATCCTGAACATCCTCCCCTCATTAAATACCTTGCCGGAATTCCCCTGGCTTTCATGGACGTAAAATTTCCCACTGACGACCCGGGGTGGAAAACAGGAATTAACGAACAATGGAACCTGGGAAATAAATTTATCCATTCCAATAACGCCGACGCAATCACTTTCTGGTCGCGCTTTCCGATAATTTTAATCGCCCTGATTCTCGGCATATTTATCTTTCAGTGGACAAAAGAACTGGCCGGCACCGCCGCCGGACTTTTCGCGCTTTTACTTTACGCTTTTGACCCGAATATTTTGGGACACAACCATTACGTGACGACCGATATTGGAATCGCGGCTTTTATTTTTTTCGCTTTTTATTTTTTCGTGAAATTCCTGAAAAAGCCGGATTTTAATAATACTGTTTTAGCCGGATTGTTTCTGGGTTTGGCGGAATTGGCGAAGTTCTCCGCGGTTCTCCTTTTTCCGATTTTCGGACTAATCCTTGTCTTTTACGCGCTGGCCAGAAAAAAGCCGGAAAGTGAAGTTATCTCAACTTTCCGGTATAAATGGAAATATTTCTGGATATATATAAGGAAATTCATAATTGCTCTTATCGTCTGTTTTGGAGTAATATTCGCGGTTTATTTCGTTACAACTTTCAGAATGCCAGAGGGGAAAGTGACTGATGTGGCAAAGTCCGTTTTTTCAGATGAAGGCAAAAGCGCAATTACAAAATCCATAATCATTAAAATGGACCAGTCGGATGTCCTGCGGCCAATGAGCGAATATGTTCTCGGAGTCGCGATGGTTTTCGTTAGAGTTAGTGGCGGAAACACTTATTACTTTTTCGGCGAAGTGGATAACCATGCCAGGATGTCCTATTTCCCCACCGTCTTTATTCTTAAAGAAACGCTGCCTATGCTGTTTTTGCTTATTTTCTCGCTGATCTGCGCCATTATTAACGCGCTGAAAAACACTTTTGAAAAACCTGGAAGCTATCTAAGGAAAATTCTTGTTTCAATTGGCTTATATCTGCGGACTGGCGTCGCCCAGTACTCGATGCTGGCGTTCATCGCCCTTTATTCCTATTTAAGCATCACCGGAAATCTCAACATTGGATTCCGCCATCTTTTCCCCATTCTTCCTTTCGCTTATGTCTTAGTCGCGAAACAATCATTCGAATTCCTCAAGGGACTGAACGAACATTCTAGAAAAATGTTTAAAATTGCCTTGGCTGTTTTGGTTTTTTGGATAATCCTTGAACCGATAATTTTCTTCCCCAGCTATATTTCCTATTTCAATGAAGCGGCTGGCGGTCCGAAAAGCGGATATAAATATGTCGTGGATTCCAATTTGGACTGGGGACAGGATTTGAAACGGCTAAGAAATTGGGTGGATGAATATAATAAATGTTCTGATCTGATGAAAACTAATTCTTTAATATGCGTGAATTTTTCTTCCGTAAATCCACATCCGACTTTTGGTAAAATTGAAAAAATCCGCGTCGATTATTTCGGCGGTTCCAGCCCCGAATATTATTTAAAAGAAAAATTTATTCCGTGGCATGCTGATTTGGATCCCGTTTCCGGCTGGTACGCAATTTCGGCAGAATTCCTTCAAGAAGGCATATATAAAAAGAAAAATCCAGGCGATAAGTCATATGCCTGGACAAGGAGTTATGATCCGATTAGAATCGGAGATTCAATATTCGTCTTCCGAATTCCTTAGTTCTTCACTTCTTTTTCTTCTGTTTTTTCTTTCTCTTCATCTTTAAATTTATAATAGACCTTTCCTTCAACTTTCAGATCCACATATTCAAGATCCTTAGTTTTTTTCTTTATATCCTCATTTTCCAAAAATATTTTGAGAGTACTAAAGGTAACTTCTAAAGGTTGGCGCGCATCAATAAATAATGTGAAGCCATCATTTATTTTTATTTTTATATCTCCGGAGACCCTCGCTTGAGTAGAAAATTCTTCTTCCGTGTCAAATTTTAATTCTTCCTTAATTCTCTCCCTAATATTAGAAATGGACTCCACAAATTCTCTTTCTAAGACCTTCTCACCCAAACTAATGGGCTTCGCGCTATTGTCCACCAATTTAACAAGTTTGTTTTGCCTTACTTCTTCTGAATTCAAATCGATTATGCTGTACGCGTAACCGTTTTCGTCGATAATATAGCAGGGCCCTCCTGAACACCAAAGTATAAACGACTTCCTTTCAGTAATTTTTATTTTTATCGCATCGGGAAATTTTTTTTCGATTTTAATACCTTTTATTTTTTTAAAGTCCCGCATGAGATTTTTCCTTAATTCGCCCTTAGACACGGCTATCAAGCTGTTTCTTGGCAGAATTTTCAAGTAACTGCCGCTAATATATGAAAAGAGCGATTTATTTACTTTTTTTTCGTCAAGCTCCTTAATTCCCTCCAGGATAATCCTGTTTACCCGCAGAAAATCGGAAAAAAAAAGTGAATATATCAGAACTCCCAAAAAAGAACAAGCCAAAAATATGAAAATAAAATTGGATAAGGACTTAGTTTTTTTTTCTTTTTGCTGCTTTCTTTCGGAAATCATTTGATATAAATTGGACTTACGCGTTTGCCTCTTTGAACATCCGATGTCTCGCGACCATAACGACCGAAAGACATCGGATGTCCGCAAACGCGTAAGTCCTAATAAAATTTGTTATAAATCCAAAAATAAATTTTCCAGCAGCAGGCGGGCGCTGGCATTAGTATTATTAATTTCATCCATACACTTGTGGATTTTTTCCAAAATGGAAAAAAATTTTGGCTCTGTTATGGATTTTTTATGGAGAAACCAGATCCAGACGTTCATTTTTTTTATGGCTTCTATTTTGTTTTTTGATATTTCCTCCGCTTTCGCCAATCTTTGGTTGACACTGGCGGAAGAAAGTTCCCTTAGCTCATCCAAAGCCCCTTTGAAAAAACTGAGTTCTTCTTTTTTATTAATCATATTTACCGCCAACCCGGGCCTCCCCAGTGAATAAAGCGAAATGTCTTTCATTTCAGATGCTTCCAGATTTATCTCACTGTCTGGAACCAGATTAAAATTTATTTTTTGGCACCGCGATTTTATGGTGGGAAAAATTTTTGCCTCTTCATGAGTAGCCAGAATTATTACTGAAGTGGAATTCGGCTCCTCGAGGGTCTTGAGCAGCGCGTTTTGGGACTGCTCGGTAAGTTTGTGCGCGTCGTTAATAATCAGCACTTTATACTTTCCCTGATACGGATAAAGCGTAAGTTCCTTTTGGGCATTTCTTATTTTCTCAATCGGAATGTCTTTCTCCCTGATTATCCCATTTTTTTCTTCCACATCCGGACTAAGGACAATCAGATCCAAAAGAAAATTATCTTTCCCGGCATTTACTTTAATATTTCGAAGTATTGAAGTAAATGACTGATTGGAAATTATGGCGCGGGAAAAAAATTTGGCTAGCGTGAATTTTCCTACCGCTTCCGGCCCGGAAAAAAGATAGGCCTGGCTCACCTTGCCGCTTTGAATAGTTTTTTCCAAAAGTGTTACGGCTTTTTTATTGCCGATGAAGTCCATAAAATTTCTAATTAAGAATTTCTAATTTCTAAATAATTTCCAATGTCTAAATTTCAAAAAAATGGTCATTAAAAAAATTGGGATTTGATTAGATATTAGGAATTAGGAATTTATTATACTTTCTATATAGTTCATAAATTCCAATTTAAACCTCGCTTTCCCAAATTCTCCCGCTCTTTTTATTATATAATTTTTATCATATTTCTCCTCATTCTCCATAAACTTTCTCACTCCGTCTGCCAGCACTTCAACTGTCTGCGCGTCGAAAAATTCTCCGGTCTTACCTTCCTCTACTATCTCTCTCGCTCCGCCGCCATTATAAGCTATCACCGGAACTCCATAATTCATCGCTTCAACCATAGTTAAGCCGAAATCGTCTTCAGTTGGAAAAATAAAAGCCCGCGCGTTTTTATAATATTCTCCCAATTTTTCTTCGCTTTGCCAACCGAGTATTTTCACATTTTTCCCGGCGATTTTTCTGTAATATTTTATCTTTTTCCCCTCGCCGATTATAACCAGCGGCAACTCAAGCTTATTGAACGCTTCAATAACTATATCTACTTTTTTATACGGAGAAAGACGGGAGACCGAAAGAAAGTATCTTCCATTACCCCTCTCTCCTTTTGGGAGAGAGGATGGGAGAGAGGGTTCTTTCTGCAACGCTCCCTCATCCGCCCTGTGGGCACCTTCTCCCGAAGGGAGAAGGGAGTTTGACGCGGGCGGGTAAATAACTTCACTATCTCTCCGGTAGTATTTTTTTATCCTCTCTTGCGTATAACACGAATTAGCTACCAAATAATCCGGCCTTTGCGCCGCTTCATAATCCCACAAACGCAAGTAACTTAAAAATAATCTCCCGAAAAATCTAATAAAAAAACTTTGAACTTTTAATTTTAAACTTTTAACTTCACGAATATATTGTTCGTGATAGTCCCAGACAAACCTCATCGGTGAATGGATATAGGCAATATGGACGGTATTAAGCCGGGTGATAATACCCTTGCTCCACGCGCCGGATGAAGAAATCACCAGATCAAAATCGCGTAGGTCAAATGTTTCCGGCGCGGTCGGCATCAGAGGCAACAATAACCGATAACGCTTTCGCAAAAATTTTGGAAATTTTTGAAGAAATGAATTTCTAATTTCCCTGTTTTTAAATTTCCCGCGCATTTTTTCCGAATCGTAAAGTAAAGTGTAAATCGGCGCTTCGGGAAACATTTCGCATAAGACCTCCAAAACTTTTTCCGCCCCGCCGGGATAAATGAGAAAATCGTGAACCAGCGCTACCCGGAATTGTTCTAATGTTCTAGGTGTTCCAATTGTTCTATTTGAATTTTTCAAATCCCTCTTGGATGTTGCGCTTGTTCGCATCCAATCTCCCCTTTCTAAAGGGAGAAAACCTAAACTCTCCCCCTTTGTAAAAGGGGGATTAAGGGGGATTTTTACACTATTATTTGATTGCTCTTGACTTTTTTGCATAAGTATGCTACTATTATCAATTGGAATTTCATGGGGAAATTTCAAGTTAAAAATCTATAGTTCATTAAAGGAGGTAACCATGCGTAAAAAACATGAGTTAAATACTTTAGTTTTTGCAGGATTAGTAGGGGCAGTTCTTGGATTGATATTTACTCCGCCTGGCATAGTTATATTAACGTTTTTTTCCAGTATAACAGCGCTGGTTTTCCCTGAAATACCTGCAGGAATAATTCTCATTTTGGTCATTACCGTACTTTTCGCAATTGGATTTTCGGCACTATTACTTATGCTACGGCATTACAATCGGAAGAGCGCCAAATAAATCCTCGCATCCTAAACTTGTAGCAGTCGAATGCAAAGGAGCAAGTTCTCAAGATTGCTCCTTTTTTATTTTGTAAAAAATCACAAAAAATTCGCATGTTCGTACAGATTCGTAATTCGTAGAGAAAGAAACTAACTTAGCAACACTCGCGCTATTTGCTTCCCGCATTTTTCCCAACTGAATCTCTTCACATTCTCATACCCTCTCTTTATTATATCATTTCTTAATTCTTTGTCCGAAATGAGTTTATTGGCAGCGTCGGCGATTTGGTCGGCATTGTTGGGATTAACCAGTAAAACAGAACATTTGTCATCCCGACCGAAGTGGAGGGATCTACTTGAAATTTTTAAATCAGATTCCTCGACTACCCCTTCGACTCGCTTCGCTCGCTCAGGGTCCGCTCGGAATGACAAGTTTTTTTCATTCGTAATTCGTATATTCGTATCTGATTCGTAATTCGTAGAGATTTCCCGAATGGAAGAATTATCCCCCGCCACGACCGGCGCTCCGACACTTTGCGCTTCCAATATCGGAAGCCCGAAACCCTCATATAGCGTTGGAAAGAGAAATACTTCTGCGCCTGAAAGCAGTTGCCATTTTTGAGCATCATTAA
>Ga0209542_10008520_pt1 | contig 19110 bp, 23 predicted proteins | sample RifCSPhighO2_01_FD_184028 | JGI IMG/M metagenome (GOLD analysis project Ga0209542, IMG submission 184028) | Soil microbial communities from Rifle, Colorado - Rifle CSP2_plank highO2_0.1 (SPAdes) (version 2) | ecosystem: Environmental > Terrestrial > Deep subsurface > Rock core/Sediment ...
GGTCAGAGAGGGGATGCTTGCCGCGCGTGGGCAGTATCGTATGTTTATGGACGCGGACAATTCCACTTCGATTGATCAGGTAAGCAAGATGTGGCCCGAATTTGAGAAAGGAGCTGACGTTGTCATAGGTTCACGCGACATCAAAGATGCCCAAATCGCGGTGTCTCAACCCTTGTGGCGCCAGACGCTTGGCAATGTTTTCAATCTTATTGTCCAAACGCTGTCGGGATTATGGGGAATGTGGGATACCCAGTGCGGGTTTAAGGGGTTCTCTGCCGCTGCGGCGCAAGAGATTTTCGCGCGGTGCACCATAGACCAATGGGCATTTGATGTGGAGGTTTTGGTGATCGCGAAAAAGAGTGGATACAAGATCAAGGAAATACCGGTAACCTGGATAAATGATAAGGAGAGTAAAGTAAGATTAAAAGGAATGGTGAAAATGCTTTTGGAAGTTTTGCAGATTAGTATAAATAATCTTATGGGAAAGTACTAGTGCCTTCAGGATAGTATAATTTTGTTCGCGCTTTATCCCGCTACGGCGGGAGCCCTACGCGTCTCACAAAATCACACTATCCTTGCGGCTATTTCTATGGCGACAACAAAAAAAACTCCATCGGAACTGCGTTTTGACCCCGTATCGAAAGACTGGGTGCTTATTGCCACGGGTCGCGCGCGGAGGCCGGAAGAATTTCGGAAAAAGGAGGTTTGGCCAAAAGCCTGCCCTTTTGATGATTTGAACGGCGTGGAATGCCCCACAGCGGCTTTATATCGGGGAAAGGATGTGTTACTATCCCCAGGCAAGATGTGCATTCCTACGCAGTGGAGTACGATTGCTTTGCCAAACAAATATCCCGCCTTTGCATTAATGAAATCGTTTGAAACGCGGCTTGTCGGCCCGTATCAGGCGGCTGATGGAGTAGGATTTCATGAGGTTATTATCACAAAATCTCACACCAAAGATATTCCCGATTTTTCTTTGACGCAAGTGAAAGAATTGCTCGATATGTATTACGGAAGATACATTGCCTTGAAAGACGAGGAGTTTGTAAATCACATTTCCATTTTCAAGAATAGGGGGCCAAAAGCAGGAGCTACAATCGCGCATCCACATTCCCAGCTGATCGCGACTCCCATTACTGATCCTGATATTACAGGAAGCCTCGTGGGGTCTTTACGGTATTTCGAACAAAGCAAAAAGTGTATCCACTGCGAAATGCTTTCTTGGGACAGGAAAGACAAACAGCGTATTGTGTATGAAAACGATGAGTATTGCGTAGTGTGCCCCTTTGCGTCGCGCGTGGCATTTGAGATGCGTATCTATCCTAAAAAGCATGCTTCGTATTTTGAGCGTACCACCGATACACAGCGCGAGCTTCTCGCAGACGCGCTTTTGGCCGCGATGAAGAAACTCTCGCGCGCTCTGGGCGATCCCGGCTACAACTACTTTTTGCACACGGCGCCCGCTGACAACGGAAACTATGACCACTATCACTGGCATTGGGAGATTTTGCCCAAAACGTCAACTTGGGCAGGATATGAGCTCGGAACAGGCATTGAAATCTCGACCATTAAGCCCGAAACCGCCGCCGCGTTTTTAAGAAAGCAATAACATGGAATATCTTTTGGAATTTCTTGCGAATACTGTTATTGGGATTATCGAAACCACGGGATACGCGGGGATTGCGGTTTTGATGGCGCTGGAAAGCGCGAATATTCCCATACCGTCTGAAATTATTATGCCTTTCGCGGGGTATTTGGTTTCGAAAGGCGAGTTTGGCTTTTGGCAGGTTGTGTTCTGGGGAGCGTTCGGGAATCTGCTTGGATCTTTGGTTTCCTACGCGCTTGGGTTTTACGGCGGCCGCGCGTTTCTTGGCCGTTATGGCAAGTGGCTTTTTATCACCCCACACGACATAGCCTTGGCCGACCGTTTGTTTTGGAGACACGGCGCGATAATAGCATTCGCTTCTCGCGTGCTCCCGGTGGTACGAACATTCATCTCCTTTCCCGCTGGGATAGCGAGAATGAACATTTGGAAATTCTCCTTGTACACCTTTGCCGGTTCTTTCTTATGGAGCGGATTATTGGCGTATATCGGCGTGCAATTGGGCGAAAATTGGCACTCATTGGAAGGATATTTTCGGACATTCGACTGGCTCATAGCTGGAATTTTATTGATTTTGGGCGTATGGTGGATAATACGACACATCAAGCATTTAAAAACCAACTCAAATCCGCCGACTGGCGGACAAATTTCCCGATGAATAAAATTCTTATAGTCGCAAACTGGAAAATGAATCCAAAGACTGGTGCGGAAGCGCAGGAGCTTTTTGACGCCATTGGAAAAGGGGTAAGTGAGATTGATGGCGCAGAAGTTGTAATTTGCCCTCCGTTTATTTATCTTAGTCAACTAGAAACTAAAAACTATGAACTAAAAACTGGAGCTCAAAACTGTTTTTGGGAAAATCAGGGTGCTTTTACCGGCGAAGTTTCACCAACAATGCTGAAGAATCTCGGATGTTCATATGTTATTCTTGGGCATTCAGAGCGGAAAAGCAATCTTGGCGAGACACTAGAAATGGTAAGCAAAAAGGTAAGGGCGGCACTCGCGGCAGGCCTTATTCCTGTCGTGTGCATCGGGGAAAAATTCGAACAAGAGATGTCAGCAGTGCTCAAAGATATTACGCTAGGACAAACAAGTAAGCTCATACTTGTCTACGAGCCTGAATGGGCGATTAGCACCAACAAAGGTGCGACTGCGGCCACTCCTGAAGATTGCGGGCAGGCAATCGAATCCATGCGCAAGATTGCCAAGAAAATGTTTGGTGCTATTCAAATTCCCATCCTATACGGCGGCAGCACAAACAGCAAAAACATACGCGGCTTTATTGAAAGTGGGGCTCAAGGCGCCTTGGTAGGGTCTGCGTCTCTCGACGCCCAAGAATTTATCCAGCTTGTCAAAAACGCCGTTACGGGGTAGCATGAAGAGCCAATGGATTTATTTTTGAACGAAAAATTCTACAATCCCACAAAGGGTTCTCTCTCGCTTCCAGAAGTGTTAGAAGAGATGGCCGCATACATGGAAGAAATGCCTCATAGACAGTATGAGGTTATTGTGGGTTGCGACTCTTCTGCCACGGCGGATCCGATGTTTCCCGTGGTAATCGTGGTGCTTCGAAAGCAGCAGGGCGGGAGGTTTTTTCTTCGGCGTGTGCATTATCCATCGCGGATTTTCCCAAACCGAAAACAGCGTATTTTGGAAGAAGTGATGCTTTCCTGTCAACTTGCTTTATGGTTGCGTGAACATTTTGGATTGGTAGCCTTGGAACATGGCCTCAAGTACGATTTTCAGTATATTCACGCAGACATTGGCGAAAAGGGGATTACGCGCGACATGATCAAGGAGGTTACCGGGCTTATCCGCGGAAACGGGTTTGAGCCGAAAATCAAACCCTACTCCTTCGCCGCCTCCACGGTCGCCGACCGGTACTCTTGACAAAAACTGTTCAGAGCGTATAATGAAAACGAAGTTTTTTTTGGAGGCTCTTTGTATGCAACCACGCGAGCTGTCTATTTACGAGAATCCTACCCCAGCGGTGATTCGGGATATCAAGAATGGATTGGCGCATTTCCCGAATCGCTCGTTCATCCCATGGGAGGCGTTCCGCGAGGACTTTTTGGTTGGGGTTGCGCAGACGCGCGAGCAAGCCGAGCTGTACTGGAATGCGGCTAGCAAGCCATCATACCTTTCATAGGGTGATTCATTTCACCTGGCGTGCCAAAGGGTGCAACTCATTGTTAGTTGCACCCTCGTTTTTTTTATGGCATAGTTGAGCTTGTGAAGAATAAAAGAAGGAAAAAGGTGATTGTTGCAATGTCGGGAGGGGTGGATTCGAGCGTTTCCGCGGCTCTACTCAAGAGGGCTGGTTTTGACGTGACTGGAATGTTTATGAAGTGCTGGTCTGCCGATGATCCCTTTGGCGAGAATTGCACTTCAACCGATGACGAACGAATGGCGCGGCTCGCCGCAGAGAAAATCGGCATTCCATTTTATTCGTTAAATCTCGTAAAAGAGTATAAAAAAAGAGTGGTGGAATATTTGCTCGATGGATACCGAACGGGGATTACGCCGAATCCCGATGTCATGTGCAACAAAGAAATAAAGTTTGGTTTGTTTTTCGATAAAGCAATGGAGCTGGGTGCGGATTTTGTCGCAACCGGCCACTACGCGCGTGTTATCGCTGGAAAGATCTATACCGGAAAAGATGCAAACAAGGATCAGTCTTATTTTTTGTCGTTTATCAAGCCCGAGGTTTTGGAACGCGTGATGTTTCCTATCGGGGAATACACCAAGCCAGAAGTTCGCGCGTTAGCGCGCAAGTTTGGATTGCCCAATGCCGAGCGCAAAGACAGCCAAGGGATTTGCTTTGTGGGAAAAGTGGATTTTGTGGAATTTCTCAAGCAATACATTCCACCGAAGAAAGGAGATGTCGTAGATACGAATGGAAAAGTGCTTGGACAGCACGAAGGCGCTTTTTATTACACGATAGGCCAGCGTAAAGGGCTCGGGTTGTCGGGCGGGCCTTATTTTATCATTGATAAAGATGTGCAAAAAAATACTATCGTTGTAAGCAAAAATGAAAACGACTTGCTTAAAAAAGAAGTGCAAATAAAGCATATCAATTGGTTTAGCCTGCCCACGCAAGAGGAAGTAACCTGCCGCGTTCGATATCGACAGGCGCCCGCGCCAGGAATTTTTCACGTTGACAAGTCGGCACAAACAGGTACATTAGTATTTAGTAGCCCCCAGCGCGCGATTACTCCCGGACAAATGGCAGTATTGTATCAGGGAGATCAAATGCTCGCCGGCGGCATAATTGTCTAGTTCATTTATGTAAGAGGTGATACCATGCCATATTTGTTAGGGGCTTGCCCAAAATGCAATGGTGATTTATCCTTTGCGGAAGACATTTTTGGCAAGTATCTCTCTTGCCTCCAGTGCGGATATTTAAAGGATTTTCATGCAGTAGAAAATGCGGCGAATTTACCCGCAAGAAGCGGGGGTAGATGGGAAAGTTCTGCGGCTATGCAAGTTCTTATGGAGCAGGGGTGAAACTCATCCCTGCCCATTTTTTGTGATATACTACGCAAAATGACATCAAAAGAAGTTCGAGACCTATATCTGAAGTTTTTTCAAGAGCAGAAGCACCGCATAATTCCTTCCGCGGCTTTGGTGCCGGAAAATGATCCCACCACGCTTTTTACCGGATCGGGCATGCAGCCTTTGATTCCGTATTTGCTTGGACAGAGGCATCCGTTGGGTACGCGGCTTTGTGATTCCCAAAAATGCTTCCGCGCGGATGATATTGAAGAAGTGGGCGACAATCGCCACACCACTTTTTTTGAGATGCTCGGGAACTGGTCGCTCGGCGATTATTTCAAGGATGAGCAACTTTCTTGGTTCTTTGAATTTTTAACCGAACGGGTAGGTTTGAATCCCAATAAGCTTTACGTATCAGTGTTTGCCGGCGATTCTGAAAACAACATTCCAAAAGACGAAGAAGCCGTCGCCATCTGGAAGCGCTTGTTCAAGCAAAAAGGGATTGACGCCAAAGAAGGTGAGCGCATTTTCTATTATCCAGCCAAGAAAAACTGGTGGAGCAGGGCAGGGGCGCCAGAGAATATGCCAGCGGGTGAGCCTGGAGGTCCTGATTCTGAAGTATTTTACGATTTTCAAACACCGCATGATGAGGCATTCGGCAAACACTGCCATCCCAACTGCGATTGCGGCAGATTTTTGGAAATCGGGAATTCCGTGTTTATGGAATACAAAAAGCGCGAAGACGGCAGTTTTGAAAAGTTAGCTCAGCGCAATGTGGACTTTGGTGGAGGCTTGGAAAGAATAACCGCCGCATCGAATAATGATGGTGATGTCTTCAAGATTGATACTCTGCGCGCGGTTGTTCAAAAAATTGAAGAGTTATCGGGTGCACGCTATGAAAGCTCGTTTCTGCAATCGTTCCGGGTGGTCGCAGATCATATTCGGGGTGCCGTTTTTATGATCGGTGATGGCGTGTTGCCCTCAAATACCGACCGAGGATATTTTGTGCGCAGACTTTTACGCCGCGCGGTACGCCATGCCGATGTATTGGGTATGAAGCAGGGAAAGTTCGCGGAACTCGCTTTGCCGATTATTGAAAGTTACGCGGATCAATATCCCGAGCTGAAACAACATGAAAATCTCATTAAAGAAACTATCCAAAAGGAAGAAATGCGCTTTCGTGAAACTCTTGCTAATGGACTCAAGGAATTTGCGAAATTAAGCGCCAAAACCATTTCGGGAAAAGAAGCGTTTGATCTTTACCAGAGCTATGGATTTCCCCTTGAAGTCACGCTCGACTTGGCACTGGAAAAGGGGATTGCGGTGGATGAAAAAGGATTTCAAGAAGAGCTCAAGCGGCATCAGGAAGTCTCGCGCGCCGGCGTTGAAAAAAAATTCAGAGGGGGATTGGCAGATACCAAAGAAGAAACTGTGCGGCTTCACACTGCCCATCATCTGCTTTTGGCTGCTTTGAGGCATGTACTTGGAGATCATGTGCACCAGCGCGGCAGCAATATTACCGCGGAGCGTTTGCGTATTGATTTTTCGCACCCCGCGAAAATGACACCCGAAGAAATAAAACAGACAGAAGATCTTGTGAACGAGAAGATACAAGAGCATTTGGATATGGTCCGGAAAGAAATGCCAAAAGACGAAGCCATGAAGCTCGGCGCTGAAATGGAATTTGGTGTGAAATACGGAGATGTGGTTTCCGTGTATGTCGCGCAAGACAAAGAGGGGAATGTGTTTAGCAAAGAATTCTGCGGCGGCCCGCATGTCGCAAGCACCGGCGAGCTTGGCAATTTCAGAATCATGAAGGAAGAAGCCGTCTCTTCCGGCATCCGCCGTCTCCGCGCTATACTTGAATAAAATTCGCGAGGCTATTATAATTTACACAATAGCACCTTGGAGGGGAATATGATTGATGTGAGAGAAGCAAACCTCAATCAGGCGTACATCAAGGCCTTGCAAGAGGGAACGCCAACGGAAGAACTGGAAAAAGAAATGAAAGATTGGTATGGGCCTTATCAATGGCCTGCCAAAAAGGAAGCTCTAGAAAATGAAGCATCCTTTGGCAATATCAAGGCGCAATGAAGATGGCGCCGCAGCGTCCGGCTACTGCATAGTGGTTGGACTTTTATTTTAGTTTGAGGGGAATTGATGTATCATAAAAGTATGCGTTTTGGGTTGCCGAATTTTATACAAAAAAACAAAAAAGGGATTTTGGCTTTGCGCGTTGGATTATCTGAAATTGATTTTTTGTTTTTTAAAAAGGATGTCGTTGAGGCTCATGTTTTAGCATACGGAAGCGAGGATATTTCACACTTTACGGTACGCCAAACACTGGAGAAGATTTTCACTCATCTGCCCAAAGCGGAGCACACTCAAGAGTTAGTAGTAACATTTCCTGAAAGCCAGTTTAATGCTCAACTGGTGGAAATTTCCGTTCCGCCCATGTTACCCCGGTATCTTGTCGGCAAAAACGAAGCTGCTTCAATCGAAAAAGAAGCTCTCACGCGCGCCAACCGGATATTCCAGAAAAGCCTATTCCAGGAATCCGGGATTTTGCCGAGCGAGTTCTCGCTGCGCAAAGTAAAAATTCTCGATCGCAGAATCGACGGTTATCCAGTTCCAAAACTTGATGGTTTCAAAATGGGGGAAGCTCTTTTTTCGCTTCTCGGAATGTTTCTACTAGAACCCCCATTTCTCCCCATAGAACAATTCGCAAAAAGCCACCGAATGGGCGATATTCGGGTAATCCATATCGCAGAGGCAATTGAGTCCTTCGCAAGGACGCGCAATCAGGAAGGCGTTTTCCTATTCGTGGAGGAGGGGAAAACCCAGATTGTCGCGTACAAGGACGGCCACATTGCGTTTTTGGCCAGCATTCCCATGGGTGAAAACGGCTTTACCGAATTTTTTGGCGATATGCTGGGGATGCGTGAACCAGCCGCCGCGGCATTTCAAGAACAATATTTCCACGGCAATCTTTCTTTGGCAGTACGTGAAAAGATACAAACGTATTTGTTGCCTCAAGTCGAAAAATTTGGTACATTGGTAAGAGAAAAACTTTTGAGCGCGAAGATGACGCTTCCCGATCCCATTTGGATATTTGGGAAGGGCCGCGCTTTACGCGATATGCAGAATATATTCACCGAAGAAACCTTTCACGACTTGCCTTTTTTGCAGGTGCCTGAAACGCGCTTTCTCTTGCCTCACGAAATATGGGAGAACAAGGAATTTTCGGGTCGCAACGATCCCGAATACACTGCGCTTTGCCTTTTAGGCGCCATGGCCGAATCTTAAATGATTCCGTTCGATGAAAAAACGACTTATTGATATTTACCCTCCGCATACCCGAAACATGTCTCCACTGGACGAGGAACCAAGGGTTTCGGACGCGGGAAAAATCCCGGAGATCGCCGCAAGACGAAATTCGAAAGCAGCAACATTTGCCGCGGTTTTATTGTTTGTATTTGCCGCGCCTCCAGTTTTCCTCCATTTTTTCTATGCCGAAGTCCGTATTGACGTATGGCCGAATATCACCAAATTGCGCATAGAGGAACGGCTATCCGCGCAAGTGGGATACGATACCGTGAACTTTGAGAAGAAAATCATTCGCGCGCGCGCGTTTGAAGAAGAAAGAGAGCTTACACAGCTTTTCCCTTCATCGGGGAAAAAGTTCAAGGAGGAGAAAGCTCGCGGAACTATACGAGTGTACAACGAGAATTCTGCCCAAACACAAACTCTTGTCGCCAACACGCGCTTTATTTCAGAAGATGGAAAGCTTTTTCGGCTTGAAATAACTTCGGTTATTCCAGTAGGTTCTCTCGATGTGCGCGTCATAGCCGCCGAAGCAGGACCCGAATACAATATTGGCCCTTCCAATTTTTCCTTGCCTGGTCTCGTAGGATCGCCCCTGTATACGAAGATCTATGGGAAATCGCCTGAGGCAATGTCGGGGGGAGCCAGCAAAGAAGTGGCGGTGGTCACCGAGGAAGATATTGCCGCCGCCAAAGATCAGCTTGCCGAAACATTGAAGACCCAGGCAACGAAATCTTTGCTGGCGAAAATCCCCGCGCAATTCCAAATGCTCGAACATTCGCTTAACTCTACCATCTTAGAGGACAATTCTTTGGTAAAACCAGGCGCGGAACTCGATCAATTCAATTACACCGCGAAAGTAAAAGTCGCGATCTTGGGCTTCCATAAAGATGATGCCGATCTTCTCGCGCGCCAAACCTTGAAAGACTATGTAAAGCAAAATCAAGCCATCAATGAAGAAACGCTCAACCTTTCCTACGCAGCCGCGAAGGGCGCGGCAGACTCGGCAGAGGGCAGCGGCGTAATCCCCATTATCGCGCATATTGAAGTAGACCAGTACGAAAAGGTTGAAACGGAAAAGCTGTTTGAACGCGTGATGGGTACAACCGTCAAGGAATTTCGCCAGATCGTAAAGGAGTACCCCTTTCTGGCAAAGGCACAATTTTCTCTACGGCCGTTTTGGCTTGCTCGCGTTCCCCGAGACCCCGAAAAGGTAAATATTGACGTACATCTTACTTCCTGGTAGTATGAAGTTTATCACGAATGGACGAATCTGATTCCAAAGAACTTCGGAAAATAGGCGTGGTGCAAGAGGCCTTGCCTTCTTTCCAGTTTCGAGTTAAGCTTGAGGATGGCCAAGAAATCCTGGCTTATGTTTCAGGTAAACTTCGTATGCATAAAATTCGTATCCTCCCCGGGGATAATGTCACGGTAGAAATGAGCCCATACGATCTGAAAAGGGGCCGTATCGTGTACCGGGGTAAATAAACGCGCATGAAAGTCCAATCATCAATAGCAAAAATGTGCAAAGACTGCAGAGTCGTCAAGCGCTCGCGAAAGCTGTATGTAACATGCAAGAAAAACCCCAAGCATAAACAGCGCCAGGGATAAAAATATATGCCAAGAATCTTAGGAATAAATATTCCGGAAAATAAACACATCGGGATCTCTCTAACCTATATGTATGGAATAGGCCGTTCTTTGAGCAAGAAAATCCTCGCGGAGGCAAAGATCGAAGAGTCCAAAAAAGCTTCCGATTTGTCGTCGGAAGAATTAAACAGGCTTAAGGAGATTATAGAGAAAAATTACCGAATTGAGGGTGAGTTACGGCGTGAAACCATAATGAGTATCCGCCGACTGCATGATATTGGATCCTGGCGAGGAATGCGCCATTCAAGGCGCTTAACCGTGCGGGGGCAGCGGACGCGTACGAACAGCAGAACCGTAAGAGGAAATGTAAGAAAAACCGTAAGTTCAGGCCGAAAACCAGCCGCGACCCCAACCTAATCCTATGGGAAAGAAACGCATTATTAAAAAAGGTGAGGAAGGAGTATCCCCTGAAGGTTCACCCTCTGAAGGAGAAAAGAGCGAGCCAAAAGTATCTTCAAAGAGAATACCCGAAGGTCGAGTATATGTGTACTCTTCTTACAACAACACCCTGATGTCTCTTTGCGATTCGAAAGGAAACGTATTGGCGCAAGTATCAGCGGGTTCCATGGGATTCAAGGGCACCAAAAAATCCACTCCATTTGCCGCCTCTAAGGTTGCGGATGCTATTTCGCAAATTGCCAAAAATAAGGGAATGGAAAGAGCTGCTATCCTCATTAAAGGGGTAGGCTCCGGAAGAGATTCCGCTTTACGGGCGTTGGGATCGAAAGGATTTGAAATATCTTCCGTTGAAGATATCACGCCGGTTCCCCACAACGGGCCGCGGCCGCGAAAAGTAAGAAGAGTATAATCTCATGCAAAAAGGAGTAGTACGAAAAAGACGAACGCCGCCGCTTTCAGAATATGGAAAACAGCTGCAAGAGAAGCAGCAGCTTAAGGCGCAGTATAATCTGCGCGAGCGTCAGTTTCAAAACTATGTGGAAAAAACATTGGAAGAAGAAAGCGGCGGAAACGCCGAAGAACAGCTTATGCGGCAGCTCGAAAGACGTTTAGACAATGTAGTGTTTCGCATGGGTTTGGCCGACACACGAAAACAGGCTCGGCAATTAGTTTCTCATGGACATATCCACGTAAACGAAAAAGGGGTGCGAGTTCCTTCGTATCAAACAAAACTTCATGAGAAAATTCGAGTTCGTCCAAATTCCCAAGAACGTACATTTTTCAAAAATCGCAAACTCGCTTTACAAAAATATGAAGCGCCATCTTGGTTGATATTAGACAAAGAGCGCATGGAAGCGGAAGTAAAAGGAATGCCTGGACTCGCGGAAATCGGCCCAACCGTCCAAATTCCTCTCGTATTTGAGTTTTATTCACGATAAACATAATTTGTATATTATCTATGATCCCTTTGCCCCAACCTACAAAAATTGTCGAGCAAAAACAAAATCGCGGAGTTTTCATGATCGAAAACCTGTATCCGGGATACGGCGTTACCATTGGAAACAGCTTGCGGAGAGTGCTTCTCTCATCCTTAGAGGGCGCCGCCATAACGCAAGTAAAAATCAAGGGCGCTACCCACGAATTTTCCACCCTTCCCGGCGTTCTCGAAGATGTTGTTTCAATTCTTCTCAACCTTAAGCAAGCGCGTTTTCGTCTCTATGGAGAAGAGCCGCAAAAGGCTACATTGAAAGTAAAGGGTGAAAAAGAGGTAACATGCGCCGACTTTGAAGTTCCGGCCTCTTTGGAGCTTATTACGAAAGATCTCCTCCTCGCGCATGTAACGGAAAGATCCGCGGAGCTCGATATGGAAATTCAAGTCGAAAAAGGGATTGGATACGTTCCTGCCGAAGAGCGAAAAAAGGAGAAGCAGGAAATTGGAAGTATCACGTTAGACGCTATTTTCACTCCTATCAAACGTGTAAGCTCAAAGGTGGAAAATATGCGCGTGGGCGATCGAACCGACTTTAATCGTGTTACGTTGGAGATTGAGACTGACGGCACCCTCACGCCCGAAGAGGCGTTTTTCCAAGCAACCGAAATATTGCTGAAACAATTCGAGGTCGTAAAGAGCGGAGTGCAAGGAGTTGTGGAGGCTAATCTTGAAAGTTTAAAACAGGCAAAAGAAGTGGAATCTGAAAAGAAGCCTAAAGCTCAAACCAAGAAGCTTAAGGTAAAGAAGCCAAAGAAATAATATATGAAACGGCAAGCTGGCAGATTATTTTCGAGGAAAAAAGGAGTCAGAAAAGCTCTTCTTCTTTCGATTGCGCGCGCGTTGGCGCAAAAGGAGAAAATTCAAACAACCGCCGCGAAAGCAAAGGAAATCTCCCCGCTGTTTGAGCGCTTGATTACGAAGGCAAAGCAAGATAATCTGGCAACACGACGAGAACTCCTTCAGTACTTTGATGCGGCGCTGGTGAAAAAGATGGTGGAGGAGATCGGCCCCCGCTACCGCGACCGGCAGGGCGGATACACACGGATTACGAAAATTGCCGCGCGGAAAACCGATGATGCAAAGATGGCGATTATTGAACTAGTCAAATAACACATATGGAAACCCTCGAACGAAAAACTCATGCGATTGACGCGAAAGAACAGCATTTTGGCCGTTTGGCTGTGCGCGTTGCGCTACTTCTTCGCGGCAAACAGAAGCCAGAGTTTGCCTCGAATAAGGATCTCGGCGATTTTGTATCGGTAAAAAATGTGCGCCAAATGGAATTCTCCGGGAAAAAATTGAAGCAAAAATCCTACTGGAAACATTCAGGATATTTGGGAAGCCTGAAAGAAAAAAAACTTGAGAAATTCTTTGGTTCGCGCCCCACCGAAGTATTGCGGAAAGCGGTATGGGGCATGTTACCCAAAAATAAACTGCGTTCAAAACAAATCAACAGATTGACGATTGAATAATATGCCACGAAGTTCTCCAAAACAAACCTCTTATTATGAAACAGTCGGCAGGCGCAAAACTGCTATTGCTCGTATTCGCCTTTCGGTATCTTCAAAGCCGGATTTTGTTGTGAATGCCAAACCCTTCGAACACTATATACAGGATAGGGAATGTCAGGCAATCGCGAAAGAAGCATTGGAAAAGGGGAGTCCAAACAACACTTTTGAGGTAAGCGCGCTGGTGCATGGAGGAGGCCCGCACGCGCAAGCAGAAGCTATCCGCCAAGGAATCGCAAGAGCGCTTGTGAAAATGGATCCTGAACTCCGGGCAAACCTAAAGGTGTTGGGATTCCTTACGCGCGACCCTCGTATGCGCGAACGCAAAAAATTTGGGCTCAAGCGCGCCCGCCGCGCCCGTCAGTGGAGAAAACGATAAATATATTACTCCCCTTTATAGGGGAGTTTTGTTTTATCTGCGAAGGTACATAGAAACTGCGATCGCTTGTTCTAGGTACCTAATTGGTATATACTAAACGCATGAGAGGTAGAGGGTATTCAGAGGTTACCAAACAAATTCTCCTTATTCTTGGAGTAACTAGCGTAGTATTTGTGGTTGCCGCAGTTCCTGGGGTTTTGCTTGCCGCAAAACTTTTTGAACAGAGCGGTCATCCATTCCCAAAAAATTTTGAGAAGAAGCGTGCAGCCCGTTCATTGAAAGGATTACAAGACAAAAAACTTATCGAGATAAAGGAAAAAAATGGGAAGTTTAACATACAACTTACAAAAGAGGGGAGGCGAAAATTCAAGGAAATTCAGATGGACCGGCTCCAGATTAAAAAGCCGCCAAGATGGGATGCAAAGTGGCGCATGGTTATTTTTGATATTCCCGAAAAATCACATAAGCATTCTCGTGAGATTCTCCGAGGGAAACTGAAGGAATGGGAGTTTTATCAATTGCAGAAAAGTGTATGGGTATGCCCATGGCCTTGCGAAGATGAAATACGGATCGTAGCCGAGCTTTACAACGTATCACCGTATGTAAATATTGTTTTGGCTGAAAAAATAGTTGATGATCAGTTTCTGCGAAAGCACTTCAACCTTCATGGTACCTAGAACATGCGATCGCAGTTTCTATGTACCTTCTTGACACTATATCTGAAAGAGATAGTATCATAGTAGTAATGGATTTACGCGCAAGGAAGGTTTAAAATGGCTGAATACGCATCTCATGAAGGCGGCAATGAGCCTAACCATGGGCCTCCTATCCCCCAATCAATAAATGAAACGATAACTGAAATCCTACGCAATGTCGTATTCTATACGATAACGTCGATTGTGGCAATAATTACGATCGGGGGCATAGCATTTTTTGTCTTTATCCTTGGTTACGGCTTTTGGACAATACTAACAGGGATATTGGCGTCACAGTAAGGCTGTCCACAAAGGACGGCCTTTATATTAGGGGAGGAGTTTTTCGGAGACAAGGACCTGATTCTCGGTCTGGACAAGAAGTGTTTTTGTCTGGTCTTGCCAGAAAAAACTTGGACTCGAAAATTTCGCAAGTTCTACCATATTGAGATGATCTCGGTTATCGGTTTCAGAAACCATAATTGCTCCATTTTGCGTAAACATAAGATAGTGCGAATTGAACCAGACTAGATTCTCAATATCTTCACTTAATCTTGTGAGAAATAGCTTTTCACCTTTTTGACGGCGCGGCTGTTCTTGGTGCTCTTCGAAAAAATAAAGCCAAATCTCCTTGCCCGTGGAGAGTGCAAGCGTTTTGCCGTCAGGACTCAAAACCATTTCATAAAATGGCGCCAAGAATTCCTCAAATATTTGGGTTTGCCGGTTAAGCATATATAACTCCTCTTTTTTTTGAATAAAGAACTCATCTCGAGCCGTGAAAATTTCGTAGGGAGTTTTCACTTCTGTCGAAAGTGGTTCCTCGTTCAATCGCTGCTGTTGGGCATCACTGCTGGTTTGCTGCCAGAGCGTACCGGTCTGATCCAGCCACAAAACCTGCTGACCGTCTGCGAAAAAGGTGACTACGTTTCGAGGGAAGGTAATTCCTGTTTGGATCTGCACATGCTGAAGTCTTGAGGCAACTGGAGCGCGCAGCTTCGAGGCCGCCTGAAGCGATTCTTCTGCGGTTTTCGTGTTTCGGAGAAGATCGCGATCAATCGTTTGGACAAAAATCTTCGTTTGTCCCTGTGAAGCGATTTGGAGGAGAAAAGAATTGGCATCCGGATCCCATTCAATATTCGAAATCTCGTTTTGCGCGCGGCTTGATTCGTAGAGGGGATACTCGAGATTTTTCTGGATATCCCAAAGGAAGAGCGTCCACGTATCCTTAGGATTCATCTTCTGCAAAAGAGCTTCCGTCTTATTGGGGCCAACCCAGATTGTCCGCACATTATCTTGAAGTACGCTAAACGCCGGATCGGCAGACAAAAGAGTAATGTGTTTTACTTCGGTGACCTGCTTTGGGAAAATTTCCAAACGCTTTTCCCAGGAATGATATCCTTCTTTTTGGACTCGGACGCTATACATACCCGGAGAAAAATCCTTTGTCAATGTGGTGCCCAACACACGCGCGGTTTTCCCGATCGATTTTTGGTTTACGAGTACTTCCGCGCGAGTTGGGATAATACTCAGGTAAAATGCTCCTACTTTTGAAAATTGTTTTTCCTCCCAGTTGAATCGATACCCCTGTGAGTAGAGAATCATCGCGGGAGCCAGCAAAAAAAAGATTGCCCCGAGCGCCAAAAACAAAATCGTGCGTGTTCGCTTGGTCATTGCAATCATTATAGCTTGAGGTATAATAGGTGCGCAATGGAGCAATTTGTTATACAAGGAGGCAAACCCTTACGGGGAACTATCGATGTGAGGGGGGCGAAGAATGTGGCCTTTCCTCTATTGGCTGCATCCATTTTGACTAAGGAAGATTGCGTTATTGAAAACCTGCCTTTGATTGAAGACGTGTTTCGGATAGTCGAAATTTTAGAAAGCATGGGCGCAAAAGTTGTTTGGATCGGGGAGCGCGCCGTCAAAATCAACACAAAGGATCTCAACCCCGCAAAAATCAACCGAAAGCTTGTGGAACGGCTTCGCGGCTCGGTCCTGCTTTTCGGCCCGCTCTTGGCACGATTTGGAAAAGTTTCCCTCCCGATGCCTGGCGGCTGTATTATTGGCGCGCGCCCCATCGATACGCACTTGGACGCATTTGCCCAACTGGGGATATCCGTTAAGGCAGACAAAAAAGGATTCCATCTGGAGACTCCAAAAACTCTCAAAGCGCAAGAGGTAATTCTCAACGAGTTTTCCGTTACCGCGACTGAAAATATCCTATTGTTTGCGAGTCTGCACTCAACTCCCATTACAATAAAAACCGCGGATCAAGATTATCAAATTCAAGAACTTATAAAATTCCTTAGGCGCATGGGGGTACGTTTCCAGACTCCCAAACTCCATACGTTTGTAGTGCATGGAAACGTGAAGCTCAAGGGCGCAAGGACAAAGCTGATCTACGACCCAATTGAAGCTGGTACCTTTATGGTGATGGCCGCCGCAACCCGAGGTGAGGTGCTTGTGAAAAACGTGGAGTATCAATACTTGGAACTTTTTCTGAAAAAGCTGAAAGACTTTGGAATTCCCTTGCAGATTATCCCGCACACAAGCGGCCGAGGAGATATACGAATATCTCCCTGGAACCATTTGAAAATCGAAAAAATTCAGAGCTTTATTTATCCTGGCATCCATTCTGACTTGCAAAGCGCGCTCGGGGTTCTTGCGACCCAGGCAAAAGGTTCAACCCTTTTGCACGACCCACTGTATGAAGGTCGGCTGAAGTACTTGGAAGAGCTCAACAAAATGGGAGCTGAAATTTACATTGCCGACCCTCATCGCGCCATTATCAACGGGCCTTCCCGCTTGTTCGGCGCAGACCTTGGTACGTTTGACCTACGCGGAGGAGCCGCTATGATTATCGCGGCCCTCATTGCAAAAGGCAAAAGCATCATTAATAATATCTACCAAGTGGATAGGGGATACGAGCGCATCGAGGAACGCTTGCAGCAACTCGGCGCTGATATAACGAGGGTATCTTCATGATACCGAGTTACCCCGCCCCCTAAGCCCTCGAGTATAGGGGGCGGGGTGCTCGCTCGATTATAAAATAATTTCGCTCGCATGTTCATCTCGAAAATCGGTATTGATCTGGGTACATGTAATTCGTTGGTGTTTGTTCCTAAAAAAGGGGTGGTTTTGTGCGAGCCTTCGGTAGTGGCGGTGTCTCTTGCAGACAACCGGATTCTCGCGGTAGGAGAAGCCGCAAAGGAAATGACTGGCCGCACCCCAGATACCATTCGAGTGTACCGACCCTTGCGCGACGGCGTAATCGCGGACTACCGAGTTACTCTTGCTATGATCCGACATTTCATGCGGCGCATTATCCCGAAGTATCAATTCTTAAAGCCCGAGGTGTTGGTTTCCGTGCCAGCCGGAATTACTTCCACCGAACGCCGTGCCGTGATCGAAGCGACGAGGGCAGCCGGAGCGAAAGCCGCGTACGTGGCAAAGGAACCGATTCTCGCAGCTATTGGGGCGGGCATTCCCATCAATTCTTCTTCAGGACACATGATTGTCAACATCGGAGGCGGCACCACTGAAGTTGCGGTAATTTCGCTTGGCGGAATTGTGATTGCAACCTCATTGCGCGTAGCCGGCGACAAAATAGACCTGGCAATTTCCGATTATATCAAACGGAAGCACAACCTTGCCATAGGAGAGAAAACCGCGGAAGAAGTTAAAATACGAATCGGGACGGCAATACCCGAGCGTGCGGAAATGTCCATGGAAATTCGGGGACGAGATTTAATCCACGGTCTTCCCAAAAATATCAAAATTTCTTCCAATGAAATAGCGCAAGCCGCCCAAGAACCAATCGACGAAATTCTCTATACGATAAAAACTGTGCTCCGCGACACGCCGCCCGAGCTTTCCGCAGACGTGATGGACAAGGGAATGATTATAGCTGGCGGGGGCGCGCTTTTGCGCAATATTGATCAACGCATCTCCCAAGCAATCGGAGTACCATGCTTTGTGGCAGATGACCCTCTAACGTGCGTAGCCAGAGGCACTGGCATCGTACTCGACAGCTTGGATATTTTCAAGCGAAGCATCATGAGCAAAAAATAGTCCTACGAATTACGAATGAGTACGAATGTACGAATAAACCAAGAATCTTTGCTTCGAAAACTCTCGCATGCGTATATATTCTCGGGAAATGATCAGACACAAAAAGAGGAACTCGTGCGTACTCTTTTGGAGATTCTTTCTGTGCAACTCCCTGATCAAATACAGATAACTCCTGAAGGAGAGGGGACTGGAGCGGAAATTACCATCGCGCAGATACGTTCGCTTTCTGCTTTTTTTTCCATGAGCGCGTGGAACTCACCCTATAAAGTGGCAGTGCTTCGGAACGCACACTGCATGAACAAAGAAGCGCAATCGGCATTCTTGAAACTCTTAGAAGAGCCAAAAGGGGATAGTATATTTTTTCTCCTCACTGAATACCCGGATGAACTTCTCCCCACAATTCGTTCGCGCGTCCAAGAATTCAAATTTTATTCCTTTGTTTCTGCGCAAATTGCCGCGGCCGATATTGCCGAATTCGAAAAACTCCAAAAAGGTGACCTCGTAACACGGTTTGTGTATGCCAAGAAACTTGCAGATGCGCCCGAACAAATTGCAGAAGCCGTGCAAAACTGGCTTGTTGTTTTGAGACAGCAGCTTCACACGGCTCTAAAGGAAAACCAGCAGGCCGCTTACTCGCTTACTGCAACCATCAAAATCCTCCAAGAAACCTCCATGCTCTTGCGCACCACCAACATCAACCCTCGCCTCGCCTTGGAGCACGTTATGCTCAACCTCTAAAATAGGCTTGTTTAGCCTTAAATTCCTCAATTCAGATTTATTTCTCCAAATTTAGCTTTAAATAAGTGCCCACAGGTACTTGACTTTTGTTTTGACTCATGCTATAATGCAAGCAAGAAAATAAATAGAGTTTGCTGGTTTGGAGAGAGGCCAGCAGGCCCATAGAATAACTTAGAATTTTGAACAGTAGCTCTCTCCGCAAGGTGAGAGCTATTTGTATAAAGCCTCTCACCCTTACCCCTAAGGCCACCATGAGCTTT
>Ga0209542_10008523_pt1 | contig 19104 bp, 28 predicted proteins | sample RifCSPhighO2_01_FD_184028 | JGI IMG/M metagenome (GOLD analysis project Ga0209542, IMG submission 184028) | Soil microbial communities from Rifle, Colorado - Rifle CSP2_plank highO2_0.1 (SPAdes) (version 2) | ecosystem: Environmental > Terrestrial > Deep subsurface > Rock core/Sediment ...
GATAAAGGTCTAAATAAACGTTCGGTTATTCGTGATTGGGTGTTATGAATAAAGAGGTAAGATGGAAGTTATTGATAAATTAAAAGCTGAATTAAAAATAAGAGGATTTTCTCCTTTAACGGTTAGGAATTATAGTTTTTTTGTTAATAAATTTCTTGAAAAAACAAATAAAAAATCTGAGGATTTGAATGAAGATGATGTTAAAATTTACTTGTCTGAATTGTTTGATACAAAATCAAAGAATACTATTATGCTTGCTGCAGCTTCTTTGAAGTTTCTTTATTCTCAAATACTTGAAAAGGATTTTTCAAAGATAAAAATGCCTAAAAAAGAGAAAAGACTGCCTGAAGTTTTGAATAAAGAAGAAGTTAAGAATCTTATAGACTCTTCAGATAATATGAAGTCAAGATTGATAATATCCTTGCTTTATTCTTCTGGAATAAGAGTTTCTGAATTAGTTAATTTAAAATTGGATGATTTAAATTTAGGAGATAAAACTGGATGGGTGAGAAAAGGTAAAGGAAATAAAGATAGACTTTTCACATTGTCAGAGAATCTCTCAAATGAACTTAAAGAGTATATAGATACAAGATGTTCGGGAAATAAATATGTTTTCTCAAAAGATAATCCTCTTACTACAAGAAACATACAGAAAATAATAAAGGGCACGAGATTTAGAGCTAAAATAAATAAGAAAGTTACACCCCACACCTTAAGACATTCTTTTGCAACACATTTGCTTGAAAATGGAACAGATATAAGAATAATTCAGTCAATGCTAGGACATTCTTCTTTAAGCACTACACAGGTTTATACGCATGTTTCTTCTGAACAAATTAAGAAAGTTGCTAATCCGTTGGATGGTTTGTGAAGAGATTTTGGTATTTTGTAAATAGTAAAGTTTAAATATGTGTTTAACTTGTTAAACATAATATGGACGAAACATTTATTGGAGTGAGGGGGGTAGATGAAAAAATATTCAGGAAATTTAGAGCTTTAGCTGTTAGTGAAAGGATGAAATTGGGGAAAGCCATAAGTTTAGCGATGAGAGATTTCTTGCAAAGAGAAGAAGAAAGAGAATTTAATTATAATCCCAATAATTTATTGAAGCTAAGCGGAATAATTAAGCTTGATAAGAAAGTAAATTTGAGTGAGCAAATAGATGATTTGTTATATGGCTCTAAAAATGATATTTCTTGATTCTAGCTTTTTAATTGCTATTGAGGTAGAGAATGATGAAAATCATGAAAAAGCTAGAGATATAGTTTTAAAGATAATTTCTGGTGATTTTGGAGAGATAGTTATTTCAGATTATGTTTTTGATGAGACCTTGACTGTAACTCTTCTAAAAACAAAAGACTTAAAGAAAGCTATTCTTGTTGGGGAAAATTTAAAGGTATCTTCAAAGATAATAAGAGTAGAAGAAGATGTATTTGATATGTCTTGGAATATATTTAAGGAACAAAAAAATAATAAATTAAGTTTTACAGATTGTACAAATATTGCGATAATGAGAATTAATAAAATAAAAAATATTGCAACTTTTGATAAAGATTTTAAAGATATTGAAGGAATTAATGTTGTAAGTTAGTCTTTCTGTAAATTAAAAAGGTGTTTCTATTCTCGCTCTTAGAAGTTCTCTTACTCTATCGGTATTAGCAGAGTATATTAAAAAAGACTTATGTGCCCTCATTAATAGAGATTGAGCTGGCCCACTTCCTCTAAATCTATCATCAATTTCAAAAGAGACTTTTGGTTCATAAGGGGAATTTGATATCCTCACCTCTACTCCTCCCGGGGATGATAAAACTAAGTTATCTCCACAAGACCCCTCTTCTACTTTTGCTTCTCTTAAATGAAATCTACCTTTTAGTTGTTTTAATCTTTTTGGAGAAGAATATTCATGAAAAAGTGAACCAGGTAAACATCCGATATAGTTTCGATTTTGTCTTCTTTTAAGAAAAGGATGTAGTCTTACAAGATCAGATACTTCAAAGGTTAATCTATTTGGAACTTCTGATGAATCTCTTCCTATTTGGCTTTCTGGGTTTACTGGGTCTTGACCAAAGGAATAATGGGGCCATTCAAGTTCCATAAGTTTCCTGATATAATGAAGAGTTAACATTTCTTTAATTGTTTAGAAGATTATAAAAACTTAATTGTGATTCAGGTTAAGAATTCTTCTAAAGATAAGTTTTGTCCCTTCTCACGATTGTAAAAATCTCTGGAGGTTAATAAAAAGGTCCTCATTCTATCGTATGATTTTTTATTAATTTCGTTTATCCTATGAAAAGTTATATCTCCTACAGGTCGGTTTTGATGATAATCTCTGATATAAGTTCTTATTATTTTAAGTTCTATAATTACTCTTTTTCTGAGTTTTTCTGAATCTTCAGAACTAATTTCCTTTAATCTTGATTTTACTCTAGAAACGGCTTCAATTCCTTTTAACCTATATAATAAAGAGTCGGTTTCTGGAAGTTCTTGCATAAAAATCAAGATATTCCCAATTTAAAAGAATAATTGTTATTGATAATAATTATCTGTATGACTTCTGTCTCTTGGCTCTTGCTTTGGAGTCTCCAGGTTTTCTTGTTTCTTTTCTTCTTGCGTCTTGGACAAGAAGGTGTCTGTCATAACTAACAAAAGCTTTTACTAAGACTTGAGAACCCGTTATATCAACAAGTGCACGAGCAAGTGAAAGTCTGGCTGCCTGTATCTGTCCTTCTTTTCCTCCGCCACTTGTTGTAATATAAAAATCGAAGGCTATATCGTCTCCTATTTCTCTTTGATATATTCTTAGTGGTTCTGCAAGAGCTAATTTATGAAAAAGATTTAATTCGGTGTAAGGGAGACTATTGTAAAATATCATGCCTTTCCCAGGAGAAGTTCTAAGCTTTGCTACGGCTGTTTTTCTTTTACCTGCGTAAAATTTTATTTCTTTTTTTAATACTTTGGCCATTATAATTCTCTTTCCAACTCTGATAATTTAATTGATTTTATTGGTTTATTTCTTCCTGCTTTTATTTTTGGAAGGTCTTTGTATTCAACAGGAGTATCATTGTGACAAATAACTCTTTTTGATGCAGCTCTCCCTCTTCCTTGTGTATATGAAAGCATACGAGTTATTGTTCTTTTTACTATTCTTTCTGGGTCTTTTGGAAAGTGGGGACCTTTAAGACTTGAACCTCCTCTGCCTCTCTCTATTTGGTATCTCTTTATAACCATTCTTCTTTCTCCTGATATTATTGCTTCTGAACAATTTACAACGATTACATTTTTTCCTAAAAGACTTTGCTTGGCTACAAAACTGGAAAGCCTACCTAAAATTGCTCCTTCTGCATCTACAATTAATAAATTTTTATGTTCTGTCATTTTATTATTTTGATTCCCTCTGCTTTTTTGTTTTTAACAATTTCTTCTTTTAATTTTATGAATTCCGACTTTGATTCCTTTAATCTTTCAAGAGCTGATTGGGATATTGATAAAGCACATATTCTTATCTTTTTTGTCAGATCGCCTTTTGATAGAATTTTCCCAACAACTACTATTGTGTCTCCTGTTTTTACTTCTGCATCTATATCTTTTAGATTTAGTGAAAGAGTCTTTCTTGTTGAAGAAGATAGTTCCTTGACTAGAAAGTTCCAAGAGGGATTTTTCATAGCTAAATCTATAGTTTTTATTAATTCAGGACTTGTTTTTCTCCTTTTCCTTTCCTTTAATTTTGTACGACTTAATTCATTCATTTAATTATTCTTTATGAAAGGTATTTAAATGTTTCTCAAGATAAAGATTTTTATACTCTAATGTGTATTAGTGTGTATGAAGAAAATAAGAGTAAATATTTCTGTAGATAAAGAATTGCTTGATAAAGCAAAGAAAAAACTTAACTTATTCGGAGGTAAAATCAGCACTTTGTTTAATGCTTATTTGAGAGATTTTGTTGAAAGTATTGATAAAGAATTTAATCAAGATTATAAAAATATGAATGAAAAAATAAAGGAAATGGAGATAAGAATGAAAAGGCTAGAAAATAAAATTAGGTAATAATTTATATAATATAATATCTTTAAAAATATAATGAGAAAAGAGTATGCTTTAGCTAGTATGTTTATTTCTGTAGGTGTTTTAATATTATTAATTTCTGGTTTCTTTCTTTTTTCAAATTCTTCAAGTCTTACTGGAAGGGCGATAACAAAGGAAGTTGAATGTAATGCTGGAGAAATATTAATTAATGATGAATGTGTTCCTGCTGGAACTTGTAAAAGCGGAGAATGTAATCCAGATAATGTTGATGAAATATGTGTTAATGAAAGATGGAGTTTGTGTGGGGGTGGAGAGGTTTGTAGTCTTGGGAATTGTATAGTTCCTGCAGAAGTTAAAGGAAACGCTTTTATAAGAGGCGGAGGAGTTAGTACTGAGAGTGGTTCTGGAGGTTCTTCGAGTTCTGTCCAGAATTCTGTTGTGGTAAGTGAAGTCGTGCATTCTATAGGAGAAATTGAAGGAGATATAATAGAAAAAGTTCAGAAAGATGAAAAGTTAATTTTTCTAATTAATGGAGAAGAAAATTATATTAAATTAAGTGAAATAAGGACTATTGAAGTTGACACAAGTGTTAATGGTGATTTGATTATTCTCTCCGTTGGTGAAGAAAAAGAATTTGATTTTGATGATAATGAAATAAATGATTTTGGAATTATATTAAAATCTATTGGACTAACTGATAATTCTGCAAAATTTCTAATTAAGAAAATTTAATTATTGAAGATAAAGTATTTAAATAAGAAATAATTGTTTCTTTGTAGCGGCTTTGAAAGTGCCTCATGATAAAAAAAGAGATTGGAGGGGATAAGCTAATTCTTATATTTGGAATTTGCTTTTTATTTTTGTTTTTCCTAGACTTTGTTAGTGCAAATAATTATACTGTTGATATTTATTTTACAACTCCGAGCACTTTTTATACGACGAATGAGATGATTTCATTTAGAGGTTATTTATATCAATCAAACTATACTAGTGCTGGGACACTCGTTAGTAATTTATCTATCTTAAGTGGCGCAAGTATTAATTTTACTATTATAAATAGTGGAAGAACTATGGTCTTAAATCATACTTTTACAACTGATGTCAATGGAAGTTTTTATTCTAATAGCACTTATAGACCGACGGCAAAAACTATTTTGGCTCCTTCGACCGCTGGAGATTATTTTTTAAGAGCTGAATATAAAGACCCAAATGATGTACTTTGGTTCTCTGAGATGAAAATAAGCATTTTAAATAAGAGCTTAGATATAGTTCAGATAAGTACTGAGAAAGTAAGATATTTTGCTTCACAAAATGTAAAGACGAAGATTGAAGCGTTAAAGCAGGTAGGAGATCAACTTTCTTTTGTTGCTAATGTTTCAGTAAATGGCACTCTTAGAAACTCTACTAAATTTATTTTAAGTATCTTTAATTGCACTACTGGGAATGATGGAAAGTGTTTTATTGATCTCACCGCTCCAAGTGCACTTGGGAGATATTATGTAGAATTGAATAATTTTAGCTCTTTTGGTTCATTTTTAGTAGTTCCCTTTTCTGCAAGTATTTATATGAAGGATGAACTAGGAAAATCCGTTAAAAATGTTTATGCTCAAGGAGAAAAAGCTACTGTGGAAGTAAGTATTTCAAACGCTTCTTCGGATGATCTATATTCTTTTTCCGGATATATAGCTGATTCTTTAGGAAATGTTGTCAAATCTATAAGCTCTACTACTCTAAATAGTAATAATTCTTTCAAAAATGTATTTTTGTTTGACGTAGATTCGCTTACTTTTGATTACGGAACTTATTTTGTTTCTGTTAGTGTGAGTGAAACTGGTGGAAGTAGCATTACCCTTACAACGTCATTTGAAGTTAAGGACTGGTCCTTGTCTTTAAGCAAGGCTTCTGTTGATTCTGGGTTTGAATATGAATATAGCGCTTATCCTAACAAAACATTAAGATTTGAGGCAGTTCCTAAATTGAGGTCAAATGGAACAATAATAAGTAACTTAAATTCCTCTTCCTTCTCTATTGAGTTAAAGAATGAATTAGGAGATGTTGTTGTTATCGGAAACACTAGCTGGAACGCAAGTTGTTCTAAAAGCGGATGTTATGACTTCTCATTTAAATCGCCATTAGTCTTGGGAAAATATAAATTGGTTGTTTCTCTGTCTTATTTAGGAACTACTCAAGTGCAAACAAAAACTATAGATGTGATTGATAGTGTTTTATCTGTTCAGACATCAAACAGCGAGAGTGTTTTTAAGGAATTATTTGGAACAAACGAATTTGTCTATCTTAAGCTTAAAGCTTCTAATTCAACGTCTAATTTTAATCTTTCAGACGCTGAACTAATTAGTGTTTTTTATATGAATGGCTCAGAACAATCCTACACTAAATTAGATAGCCTCAATGCTATAGTTGCTGAAAATTCGGTGAATGAATGGGCTTGGAATGTAACTTCACAAATAATAAAGATGGATGTTCCTAAATATGGAGGAGTTTATGATGTTTTTGTTTATGGAAATAATAGAACTATTGGAGCTCAAGTAAGATTTATTGTAAGACCTTATGAAACCTGCACAGTTTCTAAAGATACTGCAGGAACTGTTTCTTCAGGAAATTATTATGCTTGGCAATTTAAGAAAAGTGACACAGTTTATTTTGAAATAAAAATTATTCAAGCTGATAATCCTACTGGAAGGGCAACAGCCTCAAACTTTAGTGCTGGAAATTCAAGTGGGGGAAGCAGTTATGGAATTTCTTCCGGATGTAGTGTAAATACTGCTTCACAACAAGTTATAAATAATGCAACTTTGAGCGTATTTGAAGTAATAAATTCGGAGAGTGGTAATCTTCAAAATATTAATTCTAGTGAATCTGTTTGTCAATCCAGTGATAGTAGCGGAGGATATACCTGCACTATAAAACCTCTTAATAATTGGGAAGGAGGAAACAATGTTGTTAAATTTAAAATAATAGGTCCTGATGGAACACAAGATGTCGCTTATGGAAAATTTGAAGCAAGAGCATTTTATCTTTATGGTTATAGCTCTGTTTGGCAGAATAATCCTTTAAGTAATATAACTTTGAATATTAGATTGTATGAAGCAGGAAGCGGATGGTGGGGAAGTAGTGGAGGATTAAGCGGAACAATCACATTAAAAAGAGTTGAATATCTGGGAAGCGATGGAGATTGGGTGTGGCCTCCTGTTGATTCAGGATATAATTTTTCAAGTATAAGTTCTTCGAGTATTACTTCTGGAACAGGTACTTTGAGTTTGTTGGCTTCAGCAAATTCGAATGGAAAATGGAAAACTGGAAATTATAGAGCGGTTGTACAAGGAACAACTTCTAATGGAGATACAGATTATGGATATACTTATTTTGGTGTTAAACTTTGGGATGTGTATGGATATCCTATTGAATGTAAAGCAAATTCGTGTGAATATAAAAATTATTTCAATTCAAGAGAGAATATAACTATTTTTGTTAAAATATCTCCTGCTGGGAGCTATAATTATAATTATGGTGGTGGGGAAGCGATTAGTGGTAATGTTACTATAGGTGTAAAGAAAATAAGTGATTGTAGAACATGGCCTTGTAAAGAACTTAATTCTACTCAATATACTTCAAATACGCTTAATATTAATTCTTCTAGTCCGTGGTATTGGGGTGCAAGTCTGAATAATCAGAGCAATTATATATTGAGAATAAATACAACAAGCGGGAGCTGGGGTACTGGTTATTATTCTGTCTTATTGAATGTTAATGGTACCGATACTGGTAATGCCTGGTTTAATACAATAGCATTTTATGCTGATTCAAGATCTGTTGATGAAAACGGGAGTAATCAGAAATATAACTTAAAACCTAGAGAGAGGGCTTACTTTAATTTAACTATAACTAAGAATTATAAGGGGTGGAATGTTGTTTATAATACTTCAGATTACACTAATGCTACTATAGATGATGTTGTCCTGAAGTTGTGGGACTCTACAACTTTTGAGAATAGAGAATATAATTATCCTCAAGACATTAATGTAACTATAGTTAATAAGAGTGGATTGCAGGTTAATGGAACTGCCTTGGTTAATGTAAGCTTTAATAATGGAAGTTGGCCGAGTGGTTATTATTATGGTGAATTAATAATGAGAAATCCTGAAAATGAGACATCTACTGGATGGCTTTGGTTTAATGTTCAGCCTTTTAGAGTAGGGGTTACGACTAACACTTATAATGTTGCTTCGGATCAGTGTGTTAATTCAACAATAAGTGCGTATGAACCTTCTTGGAGCAATAATAATCTTCTTACTGGAAATTATTCTATATTAAGTATTTTTGAGAATGTGTGGAGTGGCTCTTCTTCTAGTGTAGTAAACTTTAACAACTTTACTAATAGTAGTTTTGTTACAAGCCAAAATATTACTGTGTGTCCAAATGATAATGAATGGGGTGCTGGAAGTTGGGGAGGATATCATTATCTTAATATCAAAGTTAAAGATAATATAGATAATAATACTCAACTTGGCTGGCTTTCATTTAGATCTGTACCTTTTAGCTTAAGCTGGGGAAGTGTTCAGGGAGGAACAGGAAAAGCTACAAATGTTCCAATAAGTGTGCAGGTGAGTGTTACTAATCCTCTAAATGGTGCTGTTACTAGCGGTAATCTTTCCAGCGTATATCAATGGAGATATGATAACACATTTAATGGGCAAGAGAGTTATATTTTCAAGATAGGGAGTTGTTTCTCTAACGTTTCGGGACAATGTAATGCTACTGGACATCAGAATGTTACTATTTATCCAAATACTAGAGGATGGAAGAGCGGATATAATTATCTTCAAACAGAGTGGAATAAAGTAAATAGTGCAAGTTCCAAAGTTCAGGATTGGAATGGAATTTATTTAGAAGGAAGGGATACTTATAACGGATACTATACCAACTCTGACAATAATGGAAATTATAAATATAACTTTGCTACTGATGGAAATTTGACAATAAGAGTTTATGTTAGAGATGTTGATTACAATTCTGTTAATGTTAATATAACAAATGTTCAGTATGCAACTGCAGATGGAAATTGCTGGAATGAATGGTGTAGAAGTTATACAAGTGCTACATGGGGAATTGTGGGTGGAGGAGTGCAGACTAGTAGTGGAAATGCAATATTGACTATTAAGACGCCGAGCGCTGGTTGGAGTAAAGGAGATTATTTCATAAAGACAAGCGTTTCAGGAAGTGCAGGAAGCGGAAGCATTACAGGAGGACAGGTAAGAGTTAAAGAATTTTCTACTCCAAATGTAACTTTTAATTCCCCTTCAAATAATCAGAATATCACTACAAATACATTCTTGCTTAGTGCTAACACAACCAAGAATGCTCAATGCACTTTCTCTGCTAATAATTTTGATAGATTTGATACATATTTTTGCGGAAACATTAGTTCTCCTAGCAATGGTACTAGTAGTTTAACTTCACAAAAAATTGGGGCATGTAATGTAACTCAATACCATTATAATGGAACTATTCATTATGAGGAATATGTTACTAGTAGTTATAAGTCAATAAATAATGGAACAAGTTATTCATCCTCTTCTGGAAGCACAGGATTCACCACTGGAGGAACAACTCATACTTATACTGTTAATGTTACTACATGGCCTATTCAGAATTATGGAATTTCTATGTCTTGTTATGATAGTGATTATAATTTTGCATCGGAGGTTGTTGCATTTAATGTGACTAGATGAACATGAGAAAAATAATTTTATTAATATTTTTGAATTTTATTTTCTTATCTTTTTCAGCTGAAGCTGTTGCTAGTTTTTCAGTCAATACCTTTTCCTGCACTCCCGAAGAAGTAGCGATTAATAATGATTTTTCATGTACTGCACAAATTATAAATGATGGAGACGCCTCTGGAAGTGTTAGTGTTGCAACATTATATTCTGATTCAAATAATTGGCTTGAAAATTCAAATTATGCACAATCATCTGGAGTAAGTGTTGACCCTGGACAAACAACAGAAGTAACTTTTTCAGGAATGAGATCTATAAAATCTGGAAGTAGTAATGGATTTTCTAAAATAACTCTTGATTCTGCTACGGATACTGATGGGGTGGATGGAGTAAGTGTTAATGTTATTGATGTTGCATTAATTGTTAGTAATTCTGTTTCTAGTGCTGCTGCTAGTGCAACTTTTGACACAACCGCAGAAATTACTGCTGGAGGAAATATTGATGTAAGTTTAATTTTCAGTGTTAGTTCTGGAGGATGTAGTATTGGAAATCAGGCTTCAACAAAGACGATAAATGGAATGACTGATAATGATAGGCAATCAAGGTCATGGACTGTTACAATGGGCACGACGGGAAATTGCGCATTTAGTATAACTGCATCTGCTACTGGAAGTGCTGGAACTGCAACTAAAAGCGATAGTGTTTCAAGTAGCGTGACTTGTAGTTCTGGATGTTCTTCAGGAAGTAGTTCTTCAAGTTCTTCTTCGGGAGGCGGAGGAAGTGGTGGAGGGGGTGGAGGTGTTGGAAGTATTGTCAGAGAAATAGGAGAAATATCTGATAGCGTTCAACAGATAATGGGTAAGGGAGAATATATTTCCTTTAGCTTTGGAGGTGCCCCTCATAGTATTTCTATCTTAAATATTAGTGATGTAAGTGCTGAAATATTAGTTAGAAGTCAAGAATCTCAATTTATTTTAGGTATAGGGGAAGAAAAAAATATAGATTTTGAGGATGATGGGAAAGAGGAAATAAATATAAAACTTGATACAATAAATGTATTTACGAGAAGAGCTACATTGATTATTACTCCGTTGTATAAACCTGTGATTGGAGATGGAAGTGTGGTTGATAGTTCTGGAGAAAACGAAGCTGAAAAAAAAGATTCTGATGGAATTAATCTTCCTGAATTTTTTGGTAAAATTAATTATTTATGGATATTCGGTCTTTTGATTGGAATAGTTGTTATTCTTATAGGAATATATTTGATAAGAAAGTATCATAGAAGATTAAGACATGGTATTGTTATAAAGCCTGGGAAATATTTACACACTAGGTGAGCCTTTTCTTCTTGAGAAGAAGAAAACCCTCGGGAAAAGAAGAACCAAAGAGGGAAGAGAAAACTATGATAGCTTTGAGAAAGAAAGAACCCTGAGTGGGAAGAGAAAATTATTAATTTGTGATTGTCCAAGGATTTTGATGTGTGATCTAATAATTAAAGAGATAATTATTTAAAGCTATAATTATGTAATAGACAATGGAAAATAAGATAGAGTTGGATGTAATAATTTATCCAGAAGGAAAGGGAAAAGACAAGATTTACAGCATAAGTTCTGTTCAGATTCCAAATGTTGTTACACAAGGAGATACTATTGAAGAAGCAATAAAAAGATTAAAAGAAGCTTTAGCATTGTATTTTGAGTCCGCACCCTTTGAGAAGGATAATTTGATAAAAATAGCAGAAGATGAACAGGAAGAATATAATAATCCGATGATTAGTAGAATATCTATTTAGTATCTTAGTAATTCATTTAGCTCTTTTAAAATTTCTTCATTTATCCCTGCTTCTCTACAATTACTAATTAGATTTTGTCTGACTATGTTTGAAGGCTTTTTTACATTTACAAGAATAATAGGTCTTCTCAATGATGGGCTTTTATTAACTTTTATATGATCTCCTCTCATATGTTCTATAAAAAATCCTTGTTTCTCCAGAATAGACATTACTTGCCTTATTATAGGTTTCAAGTTATACTTCATAAATGATAAAATAGAAACTTATTTATAAATTCTTTCTATGTATTTTAGAAAATATATTTGCAATAATTATCTTCTTTACTTAATGAGAAAAAATGTTAGGGATGAGTTTTTCATACTTTAATGCGGGAAAGAGGATTCGACTACAGCTTCTTTAGAAAAGAAGTTCTAGGCAACAAGAAACTATAATTGCTTACCTTGTAAGTTGTCTAGCGTATGCACAATTCACTCTCCGTGAATTAATGCTTCTTTCAGAAGCATAATGCGGGAAAGAGTACTCACAGAACAAGTTCCGTGGTAACTCCAACTCTTGCGAGTTGAAGTGATTTAAACCTGTTCGAATCTCATTATAAAAATGCGGGAAAGAGGATTCGAACCTCTGCAAGCACTAAGCTATCACGGCCTAAACGTGACCCGTTTGACCGCTCCGGCATTCCCGCATGAGGTAATTAAAAAGTGTGAGTTTAAAAGGGTTTGTTTTGATATTAATTTGAGTCTTTTCCTCTTATCTTCTTGGCTAATTCTGCCAATTCTTTATCGTCTGCTCTTTTATAATCGTGGCTTGATATGTAGCCTTCGTATTTATCGAAATATTTATTTATATTTGACTTGACTGCTTTCCATTCGCCTATTTTTGTTCCGTGCATTGGAAAGAGTTTTGTATGAAGATGATTTACTCCAAAACCCTCTATAATTAATCCTGTTCTTCCTACATCCTCTAATTTATTATCTAATAATTTGCCTACTTTTTTTGATGTGATAATTAAATCCTTGAGAACTTCTTCTGGGACATCAAAGGCGTAACTGGGATAATGTTTTTTGGGCATTACAACAGAAAAACCTTTTGTGTTAGGAAATATTGAAAGAATTGCTAAATGGTTTTCATCTTCCCAAATTTTGTGACTTGGTAGTTCTCCCTTAATTATCTTGCAGAAAATGCAGTCTTCCATTTTTTAGTTAGTGATAGAGAACTTATAAATAAACCTATATTTAGAAGGGTTTAAATAGCTTCTCAAAAATTGATTAATATGGAATCTTTATTAGAATTGATGGCTTCTCTTGATAAAACAGCTAGGCGTAAATTGGATGGAGTAGTCGGTAATACTGCAAGAATTTATCCGTTGTTAATCGAAGCATTTAGTGTTGTTGAAGAGGCTCAAACAGCTGAAGTTGAGGGTGTGCTTTTGGAAGTCGCTCCCTTTTTAAGAGATCCTAATCAAGTTGAACCTTTTTTTAGAGCTTATGAAAAAATTAGGTCGTTAGATGTAGAAGTTCCTTTGGTTTCAGTTGTTCGTACTGCCCTTAATGCATATGTGATGGGTTACGTTGAAGCTATAGGTCATTATGGTGAAAAGACAGAAAATAGAGGAAACGAAGATGAATCTCCGAGTTCTATTATACCCTCGATAATTGTTTAATAGTATTTTCTGAAAAGTTAAGGGATTTATATTTTAATATAATAATTTCATAAAAATTTAAATTAAAACAGACAAAAATTAATGAGATTCTTGATTCTATTTGCTCTTTTATAAAGAATTGATAAAATTACTTAATTTTATCTTCGAAGTCGTCCAAGTTATCTGAGAGGACCTTTATTGCGTTAGTTAAGATGTCCTTTGCGGGCATCATTCCGAATGACTCGATTATTAAAAGAAGTTCGCTGGAATCTGATGCTGCTTCTTTATCAATTTCTTCTATTTTATGTAAATCTAAATCTGACAAATCGGCAAGCCACTTTGAACCCTTCTTTTCTGGCTTTATTAGTCCTGAAGATTTTGAGACAATTTCGTCTATCTTTGGAGATGATTTTACTTCTGTTAAATGTCTGTAGAAACATAACCCTGGAGTATGTTTTGAATGAACTATTCCCTTTCCTAATTTAGCTGTTGCAACGATTTCTAATTTATGGTCTTCATTTAATATAGTTAATGGAATGTTTTTGAAGACTATATCTGCTCCACCTTCAAAGTCTCCTGAATAAACTGTGCAGGGTCCTTTTTTTGACAATTTAAAATCAATCTTTGTTTTTTCTGACATTCCTTTTTCTGTTTTCAAAGAAACAAGTCCAATTCTATGAGCTAAAACCTCGTCGTATAAAGCTGAATCATTCTTGAATATTTCAACTTCGTCGACTGCAAGAGTTGGTATTTCAGATATGCTTCTTCTTACTGCATTTGCTAAAGATTCTGAAATTTCTGTTCTTATTACTAATTTTTCTGGTTTGTTTATTATAGTTTCCATTGTAAGTTAAGTTAAAAGAGTCTTTTAAATTTTTAGTTTAGACTCTTCTTCCTCTCTTACCTCCTTTCTTCTTTGGACCGCCACGAGCAACTCTTGTTGTATCTAAAATATTGATTATTTTAAAGCCTTCTTTGCTTAATGTTTTTACTGCTGCGTGTGCTCCAGGACCATGACCTATTCCACCTGTTTGCCCTCTCATTCTAATATAAAGAGAATTTATTCCTAAGTCTCTTGCTCTTTCTGATGCTTTTTTTGCAACGAACATTGCTATTGTAGGATTTGATTTTAATCTAGAATGTTTTGTTACCATTCCGCCACTTGCTCTTGATAAAGTGTTTCCAGCCATATCGGTTATATTTACTATAGTATTGTTTTGTGAACTATAAATGTAAGCTATTCCTGCAACTTCTTCCTTTTCAATCTTTTCTTCTTTAACTTTTTCTATTAAGGCTTCTTCTTTCTTTTCCAAATCTATTTTCTCTTCACTCATTTAAAATTTCCTCCTTGACTTCTAATTTTTTCTGTTTCTTTTCTACTTTTCTTGCAGTTATCTTATTTTCTTCTTCAACTGAAACTATATATCCTGGAATTGTTACTATATTATCATCTACTAAAATATTTCTGTGGACTATCATTTGCCTTGCCTGTTTTGGGGTTTTTGCTAATCCTTTTTTTGCAACAATTGTAGATAATCTTCTATCCAATATATCTTCTATTTTTAAACCGAGTACATCTGTTGTTGATTTTACCTTGAAACCATTTAAAGATAAGTTATGAATAAAAACTTTTTTCTCATGTTCTAAAGAATTTGCTAAATCCATCGCTCTTTTTCTAAAGTAATTTATTTTTGCAAGAGATTTCCAGATTTCCTTCTTATTTTTTAATCCATATTTAGATACTAAAGAGTTTTCTTCCTTTATTCTTCCGCTTTCAAAGGGTTTTCTCGGTCTTGAAAATAAATTTCTTTTCTTTATCATTTTGTTGGTTTAGCTTTTTTTACTCCTGAAGCTCCGGATTTACTTCTGAAATGTGACCTTGTGCTTTGTCCTCTTACTGGAAGTTTGAGAGAGTGCCTCATACCCTTGAAAGACTTTATTTTCTTTTCTCTTTTTATATTAAATTCCCTTTTCATATCAAGGTCTGCGCCGTAAAGATGTGCTGAAAGTCCTGTTTCTGGATCAGATCTATAATTTTTCATGTATTCAGGCACTTTTAAATTTCTAAGAAAATCTTCTATATTTTTCAAATCTTCTTTAGATAATTCTGAAATCCTTTTTGAAGTATGAATATTTAAATTTAAACATGTTGCATTTGATATAGCCCAAGAAACACCTTTTATTTTTCTAAGACCTGCAATAACTTTTTTAGAACCTGGGACGTCGAAACCCATAATTCTTATTAAAGATTCCATTCTTGAATCTGAGCTTTCAACGTGCTTCTTCTCTGGTTTTATTGGTTTTTCTGTTGGTTTAGCCATTTTTATTTAACAAAAAGATTAAATCGTTGCCTTTCAAGAAGCTCTTCAAGAATCCTTTTCTCTATTGCTTTTCTTGGATCGGGTACATTCTTTACCCTTTTCCTTATATCTTCAAAGGATTCAAAAGGCTTTTCTTCTCTTGCAACCATTATTTCTTTTGTGTGCTTCTGCCCAAATCCAGGAAGTAATTCTATTCTATGAAGTCTCGTATTTATTGCCTGAGCATTATTGAAGAAATCTATAAATAGTTTCTCCTGCTCCCCAACAAGCTCTTCAACGAATTCCCTAAGCTGGATCTTTGCAGTCTCTGTAAGCTTCTCTCTTGGAAGCCTACCTTTAATAAAGTATATCTTATCTCTTTTATCCGAGCCTATATAAACTTTTTCTTTTGATTCTAGAATTATTCCTTTTCTCGGTATTAATTCAAGAAGAGCGAGAGTTTTTATCCCTATTGCCTGTGCTATTGAGGACATTCTTCCATCATTTGACATTGGATAACCATAAGGTAAATAATCCAAAACTTGTGCATATTCTTCTTTTTCAGTCATGTTCAATTCCCTTTCACAATCTCAATCAAACTTTTTGTTTCTTCTTCTGACAGACTTAACTCAAGAAATATTTTATTTACACTTTCAGAATCTTTTGGAAGAAGGTCTATTATTTTTACTATATGTTCATCTCTAATTTTTGGGCTGTTTAAAGAAGTTATCTTTTTTCTTATTTCTTCTGCTTCTTTATTTTTTATCTTTACAAAGTTATTAAAATATTCTTTTAAAACTGGCTTGTCATCTAAGTCTTTTATATATTCTAATGCTTCTACTATTGCCAAAGGTTTTTTATCAATTATCATTTTGAGATTGTATTTTTTTTAGGTGAATAGCTCTAATAAAATATTTTTTTAGTTTATTCATGTCATATATTTCAACATGATATGCCTTGCCTTTTTTTGAAATAACTTTTCCTGTTTTGCCCTGAACTCTTGTAGAATATCCAAATATATGAGCTAAGTCTCTTACAACTGCTACTGAATCTCCTACCTGAAATTCCTGAAAATATCTTGTTAAAGACACTTTACCCTTATCCTTTGTTCTTTTACGCTTTATCATTCAAATAACTAAAAAAGTTAGTTTAAAAACTTTTGGTCTATCGGTTTAAATCTGTGCTCTGGTTGGAGCAGAAGAAGAAACTGAACCTTGATACAAATCTCCGTCAGTTCTTGCCTTTTCCATGTTTTCAACGATGGCTCCGAACATTTTCTCACCCCAAACCTTTACTCCGCAGGATTTACAAAAATCTATTACAGACTCTTGAGGTATTTCCTGCTTACAATATATACATTTTTTAGACATTTATCAACCTCTATTTTATAATTGTAGAAAAAAGTAGTATTTAAATTTTAGTGTTTTTTTAAGTATATATGCAAATGACTAATAAAAAATATTTTTTCCTTGGAATATTGATTTTTTTAGTTTTAATCTTGAGTTATCTTATTAAATTTGATATTGATGCTGGAGCTAATTATAATATTGAAGAAAGATTATTGGGAGTGATAATATTTCATAACCCTTTTATTCTGGGCATTTATTTATTAATAGGTATAATTTTAATATTAAGAGGGATGAAATATAAGAGATAATGATTAAAGATTTTTTTGGACTTTGGAAGAGGATTTTCGGACATTTTAAAGTTTTTCTAGTTTTTCTGTTTACCTTTTTATTATTTTATCTTCTTAATGTTTTAATAAAAAATTATTCCTCTTTGGTTATTTATTCTAATAACTCTGGATTTATTAGAGGATTAAATTTATTTTTTATTCTTGCTATTGGATTTTACAAAACTATTAAGATTTACACTTTTGTTGGAGTATTAATAATAGGATTTTTGCTTGCGACTTTAGTTGGATTAATTTATTATAGATATTCCATGAATTTGAAGTTAAGAGAAGATGGTTTTCTTGGAGGATTTGGAGCGGCTTTGGGAATAGTTGCTCCAGGGTGTTCCGCATGTGCTGTTGGGCTTGCGCCTGTTTTTGGATTGGGGAGCGGAGCTTTTAGCCTTCTACCTTATGGAGGATTTGAGTTTACATTTATTGCAATAATTCTTCTTGGATATTCTATTTATAGATTGAGTAGGGAAATGGTCGGTTGTGAGATTAGAAGATAGTGATAAAATGAATATATGTTTAAATATTAATAGGGGTTAGGTTTTTTTATGGTTGAAGTTAAAGTTAGTTTGGAAGAGGTGGTTAAGAAATTGGATCATCGTTGGCACTGGTTTAAAGAGGGGGTGGGAGAATTCTCTATTTGTTTGGATGATTTTAAATATGTTATTGAAGAAGATGCCCCTTTAGAACCACTTCCGCAAGATGTGGAACTTAGGGTTTCTGGATGTGAAAGTGGTATTTTGGTAGCAAACTATAGAGAAGAGAGAACTAATCCTCCTGGTCCTCTTTGTAGACTTTATGATGGTATTGTTAAATTGGTAGAAGAGACTGAAAGAGGAAATGCTCAACTAAAGGGGGAAATGGCAGAAAGAGCTAGAAGCTTATTAGTTGACCGATTTAATTCTCTATATGGCCCGGGTCAGCCTTAAATTTTCCGCAGGAAAATTTAAATAGTCTAGAATTTTATGTGAAAGATGAGTGATAATAATCATAATAATAAAGAAAAGCAGGGAGACCTTACTATAAAGATAAAGAAGGGAGACCTTTGGAGATATTCTACTTTTCTTCTTTTGGCTTTGCTTGTTGTTGGCGCTTTTGTTTTCTTTACAGGTGGAGATGATAATGGAAATGTTAATAATAATGGAAATACTGGGGGAACGCCTTCACAGGTGAGTGCTGATGCAGATGACGATGCTGTTTTAGGTGACGCTGATGCTCCAGTTACTATAATTGAATTTAGTGATTATCAATGTCCTTTCTGTGGAAGGTTCTATGCCCAAACTTTACCTTTGTTAAAATCTCAATATGTTGATACTGGAAAAGTTAAAATGGTTTTCAGAGACTTTCCTTTAACTCAAATACATCCTATGGCTATGCCTGCTGCTCAAGCCACTGAATGTGTAAGAGAAGAGGGCGGAGATGATGCTTTCTGGGAAATGCATGATGTGCTTTTTGAGAATCAAGAAAGTCTTAGTAATGCTAATTTGATAATGTGGGCAAAGGAAATTGGATATGATATTGAAGATTGTTTAAATTCGGGCAAGTACGCAAGCGAGGTTCAGAATGATATTAAAGACGCTGTTGCTGCAGGTGGACAGGGTACTCCTTATTTTGTCATAAATGGTAAGCCTCTTTCTGGGGCACAACCTTTTGAAGCATTTCAACAAATAATTGAATCTGAATTGTAAATATGAAATTGTTTAGTGGGAAATTTTTGTTTTACTTTATGACTTTGTTGGTAGTTGTTTTTGTAGTTCTTGTTGTTAATAAGTATCTAAATGATAATAGTTTATGTAGAGAAAAACCTGCTGAAGAAATAAATATAGGAGGACATACAAATCTTGCTTTACATATTCATTCTGAACTTGAGATTTATATTAATGGAGTTAAACAGATAATTCCTGCTAATATTGGAGTTAGTAATC
>Ga0209542_10008524_pt1 | contig 19103 bp, 17 predicted proteins | sample RifCSPhighO2_01_FD_184028 | JGI IMG/M metagenome (GOLD analysis project Ga0209542, IMG submission 184028) | Soil microbial communities from Rifle, Colorado - Rifle CSP2_plank highO2_0.1 (SPAdes) (version 2) | ecosystem: Environmental > Terrestrial > Deep subsurface > Rock core/Sediment ...
CGATGAATCTCCGGCTTCTTTTTGCGCGCAGATATTTTTCAATCCGCTGCCGCTCATACAAATTCAAATGGGTAAATTCAGTCATAGATTTATTCTACAAGTGTTCGGATTCAAAGGTAAATTTCCAACCTAAACAAAAAGGACCTTCGTATGAATAATCTGGATATACTAGAGAAAAAGCTTGGTCTCACCTTCAAAGACAGACGGTTGCTGGAACAAGCATGTACTCATCGGTCTCTCTGGAGAAAAGATTCTGTCGTTGTTCACCAAGCACCTCTCGTCAATCTTGGGGAGGCCGTGCTCAATCTTCTCATCATAGACTACGTGGAAAGCCAGTACGATGAGAGCATAGCAAACAAAATTCACAACGTTGCGAGAAAACTGCTAGGAGATGGATTATTGCACTATGCAGATGAAATTAACCTTTCTACCTTTCTACAGTTTCGGTCTGAATCGTTTTCAGCTGGGGGGGGTGGAGAAAAGGAAGTCGATCGACTGATGCGAGATTCAATGCGTGCGATAATTGCTGCAATATACCGAGACCAAGGTCTGGAGAGCACGAAAAGGTTTCTCTTCCCCGTACTTGAACAGGTGCTTCGAAATATGCGGTGGTCAGAGAGCCCACCAGCACTTCAAGACCCAAAAACTGAACTAGTCAAGAAAGCTCAGGCACGATTCAAGAAAGCCCCCACGTATAGCGTAATTGGTAAGACCGGACCTGAAAACAGTCCCGTCTACACCCTTGCAGTGTTTATTGGAGAACAAGAGTTTGCAAGAGCAAGTGGTTCATCAAAAAAAGAGGCAGGCCAAAACGCAGCTACACTCGCGCTCCAAAAACTCGCGCCTTAAACGAATAAGAGCACGGACAAATGAATGTCTGTGCTCTTTTACTTTCTACCACTTTTCCACAGTCACAAAGAGCGGCGAGCCGAGGAAAATCAATGTCTAATCTTTGACTCCACGAGCGCGACCCACTTTTCCAACATATCAATTGTCTTTTTGCCCTTACTCCAACAACGCGCACAAACATCAAAGTGTTTGTATCCGGAAGTCTTTTCGCGATGAAACTCAATGGACACAAAATCGTTCCTTACCGCCTTCCCACAAACATCGCAGTATCTCTTAAACATGAGGTACCCTTAGACACTACTAAGCGGGGGTTGTGGCTGTGATTTCAACCGGAACACCCCTCATGAAATTCTTCTCAAGGTTCTTTACGCTTTTTTGAGAGAGTTGAAACGAAGCGTCCAGCAATTCAACACCAACGGTATTTCCTTTGGTATCCACGTCAATCATGAGACGGTCATTTACCTTAACCGTTCCTTTAATTTTCCCGTCACGGAGGCGAATATACATCGCGTCCGCCGTTTTGTCGTAACTTATTTTCATATTAGGTATTGAGAATATAATAGGCTGTTATGATTCTATACTCATTCTTAGTATCCGAAGTTGCCCCCTGTATATAAACCACTTCTAGTATCTTACCACTAACTGCCTTTCTGGCAACTGACCGCCCACCGAATGATGCGTACGACTCGTCTGGATTCCTAATAACTTTCTTTAGATGATCAATATTAATATTCCTTTCAATAATTGCTTGTTGAAAATGAATTGAGAATTTCAGCTTCATTCGAAACTTCATTTGTTCAACTTCTTATTCTGCCAACGCTCTACAGTAACGAGTAATGGGCTACCCAAGAATATAGAGGAGTAGGTTCCTGCAATGATACCGACAAGAAGGGCGAGGGTAAAGTTGTGGGTTACTTCGCCACCAACAAAGTAGAGAACTATCAAGGCTAACACGACGGTCAAAGACGTGTTGATGGAACGGGTGAATGTTTGACTTATGCTCTGCCCGACCGTTTGGTCAAATGGCTGGTGACGATTAAATTTTAGGTTCTCACGTACGCGGTCAAACACCACAATCGTGTCGTGCACGGAGAAACCGAGGATAACGAGGAGCGCGGTGACAAACAAGGTATCAATTTCTATGGTGGGATTAAAGTGTCCAAGAATTGCAAAGAAACCGGTCGGAATGAAAAGGTCATGCGCAAGCGCGATGACTGCAATAATTCCATATTTCCACGAGGAAACCGGTTCAGAAACCTTGCGAAATGCAAAGGCAATGAAGAGCACGATCATCACGAGCACCAAAACGATGGAGATGAGCGACTTTTTTGCCGACTCACTTCCAAGTAATGGACCAATGGAATCAAAGCGTTGTTCCTCAAACTTTTCCCCTTTTGAGGCAAGCGCAACAAGTACTTGCTGGCGCTCCGGTTCACTCAATGAGCGCATTCGTATTACATAACCGTTTTCTCCAATAGGACGAACTGACGCATCAGGCCCCACCACTTTTGAAATCTCATCTCTGACAAAAGACATCTCAGGCCGCGTAGCTTGGTACTTAATCTCCAAAATAGAACCACCTTTGAAATCAATGCCAAAATTGAGCCCGTAAACCAAAACAGCGAGAATGGAGAGAGCCACCAGCGAGCCGGAGAGAATATAAAAGAATTTTCTGTAGGTTACAACAAACATTTGATTATGAATTAGTCATTCCACTACCGAATAAGAATCTGGCCGCTCCTTCGTGGCGCTTGTGGCTGACGGCAAACAGAAAGGTCCTTGTAACGGTAATTGCGGTGAACATGGAGACAAGCACACCCATGCCAAAGATGAGTGCGAACCCTTTTACAATGGAGGTATTGGAAAACCAGAAAAGAATCACGGCTGTAATAATGCTGGAGAAATTTGAATCACGAATAGAAGACCACGCGCGTGAGAAGCCTTCGCGCATGACACCGTCTACATTGCCCCCCTTTCTAAATTCCTCCTTCATGCGCTCAAAAATAAGGATATTCGCATCCACAGCCATACCGATGGAAAGAATGAAGCCAGCAATGCCTGCGGCGGTGAGTGTGACGGGAATCAATTTAAACAGTACGAGCATGATGGCCGTATAAACACCGAGGGCTACGACAGCCAAAAGGCCAGGCAAGCGGTACCAGAGAATAAGAAACAGCGCGATGATGATGAATGACCAGATACCAGCCTGCACTCCCCCGTGTAGTGCGCCTTCTCCGAGCGATGCGCCCACTTTCTGCGTTGAAATAAGTTCTATAGGTACGGGCAATGCCCCGTAGTTTAAATCACGAACTAATAGCTTTGCCTCGTCAGGCGTAAAACTGCCGCTGATATTCGCCTGTCCATCTTTAATCTCTTCACGAATAACAGGCAGAGAAATAGGTGACCCATCCAGAAAAATGCCGAGCACCGTTCCTACATTTTCTCTGGTTACTTTTGCGAACAGATCTTTCCCTTCGCTGTTGAATTGTAAAAGAACTTCGGGCGCTCCGGTGGTTTGATTGAATTGCACTTGCGCACGCTGTACCAGCCGCCCTGTAATTCCCGTATCTTCAAAGAAAACCGCTGTGGTGGTGGCGCCTTTCGCGGGAGCCTGCTCTCTCGCAAGACGAAATTCCAAAAGTGGCGTCTTACCGATAAGCTCAATCGCTTTGGCAATATCAGTCACCCCTGGTAGCTCTACAATTAATTTCTGATCAATCGTACTGCCTACTCCGCCTGACTCTACCTGTACCAGCGGCTCTGAAACACCGAAGGTATTAACCCGATTCTCAATCACATCCCGCAAAGCTGACATAGATGACCCGACGTCAGCAGGGACTACTTTGGTGATATCCGCTTTATAGACAAGGTGGCTTCCGCCGTTTAAATCAAGGCCTAATTTGAAGGCGAATCGTGAAGCCACTGGTGGAGTGCTCGTCGCAGTAACACTGCTTGTGGCTGGCACCTCGGTTGAATAAACAAAATAACCGACCGCGAACGCGGCAAGCAAGAGGACGATGGCGAACAACCTCTGTCTGAACATAAAAGCTATACTAGCGGATTTATGAAAAAAGATAAATGACTTGACAGCTATAATGTACTATGATATTATTCCCCTTAGAACATAAACCTTAACCCTGTTATACACATGAAAAAAGCAAGAGAATACGTGTTGGAGTTCGAGCGGGCGGGGAGAACCGCAAAAGCTGCTGAAATGGTCCTTTGTGATATGCTCGGCGAAGTTGCTGAGCTCGCGAAACTTCGTAAAGCTGAAAGAAGCTCATCAATGTTTGCGATTCTCAACGAGATCGACGATAAGTGGGAGTCTTTTGTCACACAGGCGAAAATACCTCAATGCCGCTACGCCTTTGGATCATTACAACTGCAACAATTCGAACAAGTCTATTGGCTCTGGGTTAACGCATTCCCCAACAAACGCGTCCCCGCGCCGTACGAACTGGGGCACGCACAGACTGACCCTGGACTTCATAAGATTGCGTCATAACATCTACACAAAACCGCAGGGTTCGTCCCAGCGGTTTTCTTTTTTTATTTTTGGAAATGCATCATCCATCTTTAATTATGCTATAGCATAATTAAAGATGGATGATAAATTTCCTGATTTGGATAGTCATTCTGATTCTTTTCTTTATTGCCAAGCTCGCCCTCACACCAATTTTACCGAATAACAGACAATCATTGTGCGAATAGGTGTGGCGTATCAGAACGGATAAACCGATACATGGGTATCAGTGAAATTGGTGTCAGGGCGAGTGAGCGGAGAGAAAAAGTATCCTCTTTTTCTCTCCCGAGGAGGACGGCAACAAAGGGTGCAGGACCCTTTACAACTTATAGATTTTTTTCAGCTCTGCAATTCCGTCTTCAAAAGAAACTTCGGGTTTCCATCCTAAAAGTTTGTATGCGAGACTGTTATCGGCAAGCGTGTCATGCGGCTCAAGTCTCGGGGGGATGTGCTCAATGGGACCACCGATAAGTTCAGCTACTTTGTTGACCGAGAAATTTCGTCCTGCGCCGATATTCATGACTTCTCCCGTCCCTACCTTAGGACTCTCTGCGGCAAGCATGTTCGCCCGCACCACATCTCTGACGTGCGTGAAATCGCGGGTTTGTGTGCCATCTCCGGTAATCGTCATTGGCTTGCCTTCTTTGCGCTGTTTTAAAAACTTAGCGATAACAAGCGCGTAGGCGCCTTCAGTATTCAAACGTGGCCCATACACATTGAAATAACGCAATGAAACCGTCTGTAGTTTATGCACCTCGCCCCACACACGACAATATAATTCACCGATATACTTCTGCAATCCGTAGGGACTTTTGGGATTCGCAAACATATCCTCTGTAAGCGGCAGCGTCGGCTGGTCTCCATACGCGGAGCTTGACGCAGAATAAATAACACGCTTGACACCACCTTTTACCGCAGCCGTAAGGATACTCACCGTACCGCTTACATTTACCTCATTTGTTTCTATCGGAAAATCAATGGAATACTGAACGCGAGGCAATGCCGCCATATGAAAAACACATGTCGCGCCGTCAATGATGGGTATTATCGCATCAAGATTTCTGATATCTTGCTCGTGATATTTGGCCTTTTTGTTTTCATACTCCTTCGGGACGATTCTCGCGTCTATACTGTGAACTTCATACCCAGCAACAACAAGCGCGTCAACTAAATGGCTCCCAATAAATCCCGCTCCTCCGGTTACAACGGCTTTTTTCATATACTATCTAGTGCAACTATTATTTTAGTATTTTTATACACCCGAGCGCGAGAGAAGTTCTTTGATGGTCTTGAGTGCGATAACTAAATCAAGCATGAGCGACCGATTCTTGATGTAATAGAGATCATGTGAGAGTTTAACACGGGTTTCATGTATTGATGGCGCGTGGTGTGGATGACGATCGTGATAGAGCTGTGCCCAACCGGAAAGTCCTGGCTTGATAAGGTGTCTGATATTGAAATACGGTATCTCCCTTTCATAAAGTTTAACCAACGGAGGAAGTTCCGGGCGCGGGCCGATAAGGGAAAGATCACCGTGCAAAACATTCCAAAGCTGTGGCAACTCGTCTATACGGGTCTTGCGTAGAAAATTACCTACACGCGTGACTTTATTTTCTGAATCCTGAGCATACACACCTCCATCATCAGTCGTCATGGTCCTGAATTTCATAATGCGAAAAGGTTTATTGTTACGACCAATTCGTTCCTGAAATATAAGCAGAGGGCCCCGATCATCCAATTTAATAGCCAACCAAACGAGCGGATAAAATGGAAGTGAAAACACAAAAAGAATCCCTGCTATCACTAGGTCCATTGCACGCTTGAGAAAATCGTACGTGAACTTTGGCGCAAGCGAGATATTCTCCAAAAACCAGTTATAGTGAAGCAACGAGAGCGGGACACGATCAAAGATATCCTCGTAAATCTTATACATGTCAATGAAACGGATTTTGGAGAAGATGAGGTTATAGAGGTGTGGGAGTACCGGGGCCATCTTCTCACTACGCAAGTCAACCGCCACGATAGCAACCTCCTGCGCGTAAATGGTTTTCATCACTTCTTCCTGAAAATCCAGTTTATCAATACTACCCAGGTCAATTGATGAAACAAAGCGTATGGAATAACGAGAATTGTTGTTGACTTCGTCATACAGTTCACGCATCTCTTCCCCTCTACCAATAAGCAACGCGTTTTGTTTGCGCCGACTCGCCAAAAGCGGAAAACCATAAATACGCCAGAGTAAAATAAGCGCAAAAGACACCGCGAGGTAAATGAACAGGTTGGTCTTCGGAGTAATGACAAAGTACGGAATGAAATAGAAGAATGATACCGCGACGACAGTGTTCACCACCAAGGTATTAAACAGAAGCGTTGGGAGACGGCTCTTCAGAATTACCGTGTGCTTCTGATAGAGTCCCGCAATGAAGAAAACAAGGAGCCACACCAAAAAAAGGATAGAGAACGGGGCTAAGTGAAGGAAGAATACATTCGTATCGGGGAATTTACCATAGCGCAAAAGTAGCATAAGCCACAAGGCCGCAAAGAAAGCGGCCACATCACCGGCAAACAAAAGCCACTTCTCAAAACGATTGGGGGCTATCATGAAAGCCTATACTACAACAAAAATGACGAATGGCAAGCGTTATGGTAAGTTATAAAGGTTATATGACAGAGGTCAAAAAAACAAAGATTCTTTACGTTATAATCAAATCAAACTGGGGTGAGGCGTCGGCGCAGCGCCTCCTTGAGAACCCTCGGTTCTCAACGCTCCACTTTAGCAGTGGAGCTACTCTCCTGTACGGGGAAGAGTCCTCTTTCCCGACCCCTATCTCGCTCCACCCTAATTAGATTTTTCAAACACATATGAAACAGAAGATTCTTTTTATTATTACAAAATCTAATTGGGGTGGAGCGCAACGCTACGTCTTTGATCTGGCAACTCACCTTCCCAAAGACAAATTTGAGGTTATAGTGGCATTTGGACAGGATGGAGAGCTTAGCAAACGGCTTGCCGAAAGCGGAATCCGAACTATCTCAATCCCCCGCCTGGCAAGGGATGTAAATCCTCTTCCTGATGCAATGGTAATCTTTGATCTGATAAAAATATTTCGCAGGGAACAGCCTGATGTGATTCACCTCAACAGCGCAAAAATCGGCGGGCTCGGAGCGCTGGCCGGCAAACTTTGTAATTTACTCCAAGCCCCAAGCTCCAAGCCCCAAGCTCGTATTATGTATACAGTTCACGGCTGGACGTTCAATGAAAAGCGACCCATGTGGCAGAAGGCCGTTATCAAATTTCTGCAGTGGCTGAATGTGGTTCTATGCCATTCAGTTATTGTGATTGCACAGCGGGAATACGAACAGATGGCAGAACTCCCCTTCACCAAGAAAAAATTGGTGCTCATACATAACGGCCTGACGGAAATAACATTCAAAAGTCGTGAGGAATCACGAAAAGAATTAGGCACCAGGATTTCGTGCGATATATCGCAAGGTTTTGTGATTGGGACGATTTCCGAATTACACAAAAATAAAGGTCTGGACTTTATAATTGAAGCAATGGGTCAGATAAAGAAGACTCGTCCAGAAGCTATTTTTGTCATTATTAGTGGAGGTGAGCTACGCACAGTACTTGAAGCTCAAATTAAAAAACGAGACTTAGAAAATTCAGTATTTCTCCTTGGCGCCATTCCTAACGCGCGAGAATATCTAAAGGCCTTTGATATCTTCACCTTAACATCGCGTAAGGAAGGTCTACCCTACGTCATTCTAGAAGCCGGAGCCGCTGGCCTGCCTGTTATTGCAAGTAAAGTCGGGGGTATTCCCGAAATCATGGAGGATGGGAAATCAGGCCTACTGGTTAACCCGAAAAATACAGGCGAACTAGAACACGCTCTAATATTTTTGATTGAACACCCCGAGGAACGCATTAAATATGGCACGGCGCTTAAAAAAGTTGTCACGACTAAATTCTCTTTTGAAAAGATGCTCACCACTACCGAACGGCTCTATAAAAACCCTTAACAGAGGGCTATTTCAACAAAAGCTTGACAGAATCTCAATGACATGTTACCCTATCGTTAGTTAGGACTTTGAATTCAAACGGGTTGGCTCTTGAAAGGAGGCCTCGGTGTCCCGAAATAATACACCAAATATAGCTACTCATGTACCAAGTAATCGTCTTCTTCAAAGACAGCGTTGATGACACGGAGAAACAAGCAAACGATTGGCTCAAGAAGAATTCGGGAAAGATCGAGGTGTTGTCCTTACAGTCGGAACTTGGGTCGGGCTCCATGGCAATCAGCATTCTCTATCGCCTGAAGTAGTAATTCACTCTACGCGTAAAACTCAATTTACCCAACTGCGGTAAGTTGAGTTTTTCTTTTCCATAATTCATTATTCCTTATTCATAATTGACTTTCTCTTAAAGCTCTAAGCTCCCAGCACCAAGCCCTAAGCTTTCTTATCTTGGCCCCAGAAACTCGTTTTTTACTACGTCTTTATGCGCCGCATGAGAATAGCGGCGCATACCCATTAAAATCCCAAGTCCTGCAAATTCTGTGATGAGGTGCGAACCCCCATAGCTTGCAAATGGCAGAGTAATACCGGTAATAGGCAACAAGCCTATGTTCATACCGATATGGATAAAAATGTGGCTTATGAAAAAAACCGCGAGGCCGAAACCGAATAAAATCTCAAAGTTGGTCGCCCCATGCATGCTGTTTACTAGAATCCGCCAAATCAGCACGCTGTAAAGCCCGAGCAGTATCACAACCCCGACAAAACCCCACTCTTCAGCAAACGCGGCAAAAATAAAATCTGTTTCGTATTCGGGCAAGAAATTCAAACGAGATTGACTGCCTAATCCAACACCCTTCCCCCAAAGGCCTCCAGAACCCACTGCAATAGTGGACTGATACGCGTTATATCCTGCGCCGCGAATATCGGTTAAGGGGTTAAGAAACGTATGAATCCGCTCTTTTTGATAGTCTTTGAAGACGTAAAACCAAAGACCTGCAAACGAAAGCGCGAGGATTAAAAAGACCGCGGCAAGATGTTTTTTTGAAATCCCAGAGACTGTTACCATGCCAAGCCAAATACAAAAAATAATCATAGCCGAACCAAAATCAGGCTGAAGCAACACAAGGGAAAAAATCACGAACGCGTAGAATCCCGAGACGAAGATGTGCCGAATATTGGCAATCTCAATGTGACGACGGGAAAAATATTTCGCCAGAATCAAAATGAGCACCAGCTTAATAGGCTCTACCGGCTCAATGGAAAAGCCACCGAACGTAAGCCAGCTCTGCGTGCCCCTTACTTCGCGAGCGACGATGAACAAACCCACAAGCACAAGCACCGAGACTAAAAATAGTGCGACAAGAACAGCGGTGCGACGCAAAAACCGAAAATCAATAAAACTCAAAAAAAAGAAAGCTAGTAAAGAGATCACGGCCCAATACACCTGACGAGTAAAAAGAGCATTCGGGCTGACGAAAGAATTCATGGTCAAAAGACCCGCCCCCAAAATTGGAATGGTAGCAAAGAAAAGCAGCCAATCAATGCCACTAGCGCTATTGATACGTTTTTTAAAGCCCGAAAACAAAGCCGAGACAGAGAGACGCTCCATCCCGTTAGAGATAGGAAGCGCCTAATCTTTTTATCAAAGGGCGTTCACTAATCTCAACAATAAATAAAGACGACCGTGTAAAATTGAATCGCGTCAGGCCCTTCCGTAGTTTGTTTGAGATTAGCATCAAAAACATAGTGTTCTCTTTTGTTTGAACTCACTGGTGTATTTCATAACTAAGCGATCTCTAACGGGACACATCAATAGTTTACCCCGGGATAAACCTTGGGAATAATTTCTATTCGTGCCGGTACAAAATCAAATGGCGACGGCCACGAAAAAATAACGGGCAAGGAAGAATTCGGACTAAGCGGATCAGAGACTGTCTGTGAAACTGCACGGGCATTATTGTTCTCATCATAGACGATAGCCACCAGTGGGAAACTACCGAGCCTCTGTTTGCCATTGTTTGAAATGTGAGCCTGAATTAATGGCGTTGTTTGGACATCTATAATATTTTGCCCGGAAACTGAAAGCTCTGGGGGGGCGGCAGACAGTGCCACCCACACTGGAGGTGTATCAAACGAAAATTCAACTCTCGCCGGCGGGCGATCTCCGGTGTAAATATTCGCCTCAAAAACCGCCACTACGCCATGCGGTGGAATCACCGTTGAACCTGCCCGCTCCGCGACCAAAATACTGTCCCCGTCATACAGCTTAAAAACATACGGCGCGTCTTTTGCTCCTGAATGAAGATTTGGATTTTCTACGTATGCGACAGCGTTGTACCTTCCTCGAGATACCAAAAACGCGCGCTGCCAATGTACAATGGTCGGAAGAGCTTGATTGAGGCAGACCTTCGCACAAGAACCCCCACAATCTACCCCAGTTTCATTGCCATTCTGTCTCCCGTCACTACATGTCGGTGCACGGTAAAACGCAGTGGCAATATACCAAACTAAAATCAAGACGCCGATTGCGCAAACAGCGAGCGTGATAAGCAGTTTCCTTTTGGTTCCCCACGAAAGCATACGCTCTATGATAGCAGAGAATTATGAATTAGGAATAAGAAAAGCCAGCCATGGTTCGCGGCTGGCACGATAACAACAGGAACGAATGACATACAAACCTCCTACATACACCGACAAAGCGATCTGATGGAAGCCAGTGTTGTACAGAAAAATCGTTCCGAGCAAAGTTGCTAAACCGAAAAATGACAACAGAATAACCGTTCTATCTTTCATGATGCCTCTCCTTTCCTTTACTACGTATGTTTCCATTCTGGATACTATTCGATTAAAAATGAAAAGTCAAATGCCGTGAACTAGTGGCTATTTTACCCGCCAATATTTTGCGAAGCAAAACTTAGGACGGCAAGCTCTCTCGACACTGCCATGCTTAATTTACCCGTTCAAAAATTGCAGAGAAAATTTTGTTCGGGCTGCTCTGTTCGGAATGGGAAGAGGTGAGAAGCGAATATGTGATTGAGCACAATCACCTACTGGGTGGAGCTTTGCAAGGACGGAGCGCGGCGGCGCGAGGAGGGCCGTCTACAGGTGCCTATCAACTACCGATAGGCGTCGCAGGAATTTTCAGCAGAAAATTACCTGTGAGTGACAAGAACGTCAATATTAAAAGCAGTGTCTTGGCGACTAGCTACTCTCCCCGCGCAAGCGCGGGTACCATCGCCACTACGATGCTTAACTGCTCTGTTCGGAATGGGAAGAGGTGTTGCCATCGCGTTAAATCACCAAGACACTGCTTTTAATCTTTTCAAATTATGCCACCCCGAAAAGTTTATTCCACAAACTTAACGGGCAAGCAAAACAAAATTTTCAATATGAATCAGCCCAACTGAATTTTTAAGAAAAATTCAAACGGGCAAGCAGATACTGCGCAAAGTGCAGCAGTTAAAAAGTTAGAAAGTGGCAAGTTAAGAAAGTCAGAGCTCTTCTCAAGTCTTCATACTTGAAACTTTTTACTTTATAAACTTGCAACTTGCGCGCTTCGCGCGTATGACTTTCAAATTTCCTAATAGGAAGATTCGACGAATTAGTACTCCTCGGCTACACCCATTACTGGGCTTACACCTAGAGCCTATCAACGTGGTCATCTTCCACGAGTCTCAACGATTCCTCATCTTGGGGACGGCTTCGCTCTTAGATGCTTTCAGAGCTTATCCGTTCCCGACATAGCTACTCGGCAATGCCCTTGGCAGGAACAACCGATACACCAGAGGTCGGGTCTTCACGGTCCTCTCGTACTAATGAAGACTCCCCTCAAGAATCAACGCCTGCAGTAGATAGGAGACCAACCTGTCTCGCGCATGTTATTCTTGTGCACCTCCTTCTACCAATATGCACAAGATTTGCCACACCTTACGGTGTGCATTGGACTATATCATCAACTTGGATAGCTTAGGGCTTTAAGCTTGGCGCTTAGAGCTTTCAGAAATACAAGCCGGTCAACGTGTAGTCTCTACGGAGTGTTTTGATTGAGATTGAAGAGCTTTGTTCTTTATTCTAAGACTTAAGAGCAGAAAATTTCTTTGCTCTTGGGATAATGTTTCGAAATTATCCTTAAGATATTTTTCTGCTACTTCTATGCCTTATTTATTGTCAGCTCTATTAGTTAGTTGAAGAAGATTCAGATTGTCAGAACCCAATGCGTCAACCGCCCGACTCCATTCTTCCTGAAGTTGGTCCCAATCTGAATTTTCTTTTGGTATGGATTCTATACCCATTTCAACACACTATACCAACTAAAATACTTAATCAAACTTCCCTCGGTATTGTCCACGCATTGATTGCGTTAGGATTCCACCGATTTTAGTCAACTTAATAGCACTCAAGAATTACTTCTTGAGACCGCCGCAATGATGTCGTTTATTACCTCGGATTCAGACTGTCCAAAGCGCAAAACGTATAACCTGTAACGCGAAACGCAAAAAGATTCTTGCGCTCCACGCTACGTGCTACACGATATACGTCCTGAACGGTCTGAACCCAGCTCACGTAACTTTTTAATTGGCGAACAGCCAAACCCTTGGGAGCTTCTCCACCCCCAGGATAAGTTGAGCCGACATCGAGGTGCCGAACTCCGCCGTCGATATGGACTCTTAGGCGGAACTAGCCTGTTCAATACTTTTCAGTACTAGACTATATCTTCATCCAGCTCTTCACTCGAAGGGCTGGAGATGGCGTCTTAGCTCTGCGATTTACACAGAACTCCGTCCGCAATGAGCGAACAAGTCGTTACGGGGTCAAAGAGAATATAGTTTGTAATTAAAGAGAGGAAGCATTAACGGCCGTATTAGGTCATGCAACTTCCTCGTCTCTGTGACCGGAAAGAAAAGGGCATACCCCTTCTTTTTCTTGTCGTATACCCGCGGATGGATATTAAAGTTCCGCGAAATTGCCTCAGAGGCTGTTTTCGCTTCACTCAAAGAAACACATCCGAGATATATCATGCTATAGCGATTGTGGTTATTTTGATAGAAACTTCCATCATCCATATACCACACCGCTAACGCTAACGGCTGACTTAACATTTTCACCAAATCTTGAGGCAGGCACTTTTTGCCGTTCTGGTAGAACAAGCGGTGCCACGTGCCTAAAATAGGCGTTGAATTTGATTGCCATCGCCAATATTTATACACATGGTTTGTCTTTGGATGCAAACGTTCAAGATATGTTGGCTTCCCGAGAAATAGTCTCGGAAACTGCTTGCCTTTCCAGACAATATAATCTTTTTGGTCCTCACCATGCTCTAATCTTAGCCGGGCATTTTTCAGCCCTGTTTTTTGCAGATATCCGTCTCCGAGAATCGTTCCCAAGAGGATTGATTCCTGCTTTTGTGTTAAGTTCACTGTTTTGTTTAATTACTTCTCTCGACTTCCCACGGTGTTCCTAGAGGTCGAAAACCGAAACATTACGTTTCGGAAAGACCGCCTCCGGTTCTCCGTTATAAGCCATACTTCCCATCTGCTTATAAGCCTTTCATCACAGATTTAGTGACTAAAAGGTCATACGCAAACAAAATCCCACCACGTTCCCATTTTACCAATGGGTGGGCAGGTCTCCGCATTACTGCGGAGTAGGACAACAAGACGCTTATTTCAGCGTCCATCCCCAGAGTAGCTTTTGTCCGATGAGCTCCGGCCGCGTCTAATGCGTACCGTCGGATCACTATGCCCCGCTTTCGCGTCTGTTCGGGATGTCCCCCTCACAGTTAAGCACCCTTATGCCATTGCGCTATCGGCACGGTTTCCATTCGCGCCTAGGGTACCTTGATGGACCCCTCCGTTACTCTTTAGGAGGGTAGCGCCCCACTAAAACTACCCACCAGGTACTGTTCCTCACCGTTTTTGCCGGCGAGGTTAGCATGTATACACAGGAAGAACGGTGTTTCATTGGCGACTCCAGTGTCTCCGAGAAGACACCTTCAAAGTCTACCGTCTACGCTACGCAACCAAAATATACAGGCAATACCAAGTTGTAGTAAAGCTTCTGGGGTCTTTTCGTCTAACTGCAGGTAACCGGCATCTTCACCGGTACTGTATTTTCACCGAGCGAATCTCCGAGACAGTTGCCCAGTCATTACACTATTCGTGCGCGTCGGAACTTCATGTTTACATCGTAAGCCGCAGAATCTGCGGAATCGAAACCCTTTATTTCTAAAGGCATGGACTATATCTTCATCCTTAAATTCTTAGGATGCGTGCGTGTAGTCTCTACGGCGTCCCTGAATTGTTTCCAGGGTTCCCTCGGTATTGCCGTGTCTGGAGTTTATCAATCCAGATTTAGGTTCCACCGATACAGCACGTGTGTCATAACCGATTACTCGATTAAGGGGCAAGTCCGACAACTTACCCGACAAGGTATTTCGCTACCTTAGGACCGTTCGTTTATGTTAGCTCTATATCGCTATAGAGTTCGGACTATATCATCGTGTTCAAACCGTCGACATTCCAATTTGGTTTGAATCCGTCTTGCGTATAGTCTCTGAGGATTTCTCCGTAATTACATCTGCTAAAGAATACTTTCTCTTTCTCCCTTTTCCCTCATTAAGCTTTTCTCTCAACTCCAGGATCTTTCTTAAGCCTTCTGAAGTTAAATGTTGCTTTGAATACATCAACTCAACAATTTGCGAAAAAATAGAGAAGTTTCTCTTTTTATTTGCAGATCGAAATCCAAAACGATTGAAGAAAGGAAGAACCTTTTCGTGAAGCGAACTAATATTAGTCACCTCGTAGTACACCACGCCATCATTTCTTTCCCGTAAGGTCCCGCAGCCTAGCACGGATTTTATCCACGCGAGGATAACGCGATCTTTTTGGGAAATGTTGCACGACGCAGTGATTTTCCACTCTTCGATGTAATCTATCCTTTTCTTGAGAGAAACATTAAAGCTCCCCTCACCATCAGTGAACCCTGCAATGTAATTTCCTACATCCGGACTCACTTTTTTAAGCCAACTATCCATTTGATTGAACAATTGACGGAGATCTTTCCTGCTGATTGTCTGCACAATTGAATTGTCACTGCTTTTCGACGAAAGCGAGTATCAACTGCTGCTTTATTCTCCACAAAGCGCGGAGCCAGAATTTCCAGCATATGGCAAGATTTTTTTGCGTAACTACAGCGGTCAACTTATAGTTACGGCCGACATTCACCAGGGCTTACAACAATCACCACGAGCATCACTTTAATTTCAATAAGGTTCGACCTTTTTCCCGATCCAAGGTCGAACCTTGGAATCTTTGAAATCAAAGTGATGCTCGCAACGTCGTTGTTTGACCTTCTGGCATTGGTCAAGTGTCACCCCCTATACATCCTCTTACGAGTTCGCAGGGAGCTGTGTTTTTGATAAACAGTTGCCAGGCATACTTTCGCTGCGGCCCCCAGCACCAACTTTGGCATCGTTGCATTGTGTTTTCATAGTTTCTGCTGACTCACAAACGCTCATCACAAAAAATAATTTCGCTGACTAACGCTTTATGGGCAACAAAAACACAATGCCAAAGTTGGTGCGGGGGCAGGCCTTATTCCGAAGTTACGGCCACTTTTTTGCCGAGTTCCTTGGAGATCTCTCACTCGTTCGCCTTGCTCTACTCGAGCTGATCACCTGTGTCGGTTTGCGGTACGGTTTCTATATATATAAGTTTAGAGAATTTTCTCGGAAGCGCGCTTTACTTCATCCCGCGCGCAGCGCGCAAGTTACAAAGTATCAAGTTTATAAGGTTTATAAAGTTTTCAGAGAAGAAAAGTCTCTCTTTTTACTTTATGAACTTTACAACTTTATGAACTTTACAAACTGCGTGCCACGCACGGTTTTCGCTGCGCTTGGGAATATCATTAAAGATAGGCTCCGGATTTTCCTGGAAACCTCCCTTACGCCACGAACGACAAATCCAATAATGCGCGAAGCATACTGCGCTCCGTCCTCCCGTCACTATACACAGAAGTCATGGAATATTAACCATGTGTCCATCGGGTGCGGTTCTCACCATTCCCTTAGGGCCGACTAACCCCTGGCTGATTTACATTGCCAAGGAAACCTTGATCTTTCGGCGTGCGGATATCTCATCCGCATTGCGGTTACTTGTGCCAACATTCTTACTTCGCAACGCTCCACCATGGCTCGCGCCTTTGGCTTCACTGCAGATGCGAATACTCTCCTACCACTTGAAAGCTTCATTGAGAATCCCAGCGTTACTCGACTTGGGATTAAGGTTTAACCTTTTTCCCGATTCAAGGTTAAACCTTGGAGTCGAGTAACGCTCGGAAATTGGTCGGGGCGGTTGGATTTGAACCAACGACCTCATGCCAGGTTTTTGAGAGTTGGGAGTCTCACTCCTACCCCTCAATCGCCACGACTCGACGGGCATGCGCCCTACCACTAGGCCACGCCCCGACCCAGAATTTTGGTGCGGACAATCGGAATTGAACCGATGTCGTCTGAAGATACCGCAATCTCTGTTGCGGTTTTAATCGACAGACATCCTATACAGCTAGAAGATGTCCGCACAAAACATAAAGAACAAATTTTTTTCTCAATGAAGCTTTCAAGTCCTCAGTTTCGGTACTACGCTTGAGCCCCGATCATCTTCGGCGCAGAATCTCTCAATAAGTGAGCTGTTACGCTTTCTTTGAATGATGGCTGCTTCTAAGCCTACATCCTTATTGTCTGAGAAATTCCACCACCTTGAGATGCACTTAGCGTAGATTTAGGGACCTTAAATGGAGGTGCGGGCTGTTTCCCTTTTGACCAATGGAGCTTAGCCCCCACGGTCTAACTGCTACATTTTAACTTCCGGTATTCGGAGTTTGATAGGTCTCGCGGTCTTTCGACCTGTCGGGACCTTCCAGTGCTCTACCCCCGGAAGGATCACGTAACGCTAGCCCAAAAGCTATTTCGGAGAGAACCAGCTATTACCAGGCTCGATTAGCTTTTCACTTCTTACCACAAGTCATCGGAGTGTATTGCACGGCACAACCGTTCGGGCCTCCATGACTCTTTCGAGCCACTTCACCCTGCTCATGGTAAGCTCGCTCTGGCTTCGGGTCTGATGCATACGACTAACGCGCTATTCACACTCGGTTTCCCTACGGCTCCGTCCAACCTAAGGACTTAGCCTTGCCGATTGCATCAACTCGTTGGCTCATTCTTCAATAGGCACGCTACTACGGATGCGCATCGCTACGCTCCTCGCATCCAGCTTGAAAGCTTGGTGCTTAGAGCTTAGAGCTTCTGGAAGCTCTAAGCCTAAAGCGTTAAGCCCTAAGCTGGTGCGCGAAACTCAGTGAAGCGCACCCGCTGTAACTCCTTGTAAGCATATGGTTTCAGGTCTATTTCACCGCCCTTAACGGGCTGCTTTTCACCTTTCCCTCACGGTACTAGTTCACTATCGATCTCCAAAAGTATTTAGCCTTACCGGTTAGTTCCGGCAGATTCCTCCGAGCCATTCGTGTCTCGAAGTACTTAAGAATAGTAGCAAAGAAGACTTTATATTTTCATTTACGGGGCTATCACCCACTGGGGCCGAGCTTTCCAGCTCATTCAATTAACACAAAGTTTTGTAACTTCTCTCGAATAAATCCGACGCTACTACCTTGCAACCCTCAACCTTTAAATTTTATTTCTCCAAGGTTCAACCTTGGTCGGGAAAAAGGTTGAACCTTAATCCCCAGAAATAAAATTTAAAGGCCAAGTTTAGGCTTCTGCGCTTTCGCTCGCCGCTACTCACGCGATGACAATTGTTTTCTTCTCCTCCAGGTACTGAAATGTTTTACTTCCCTGGGTACGCTTCTTGTATTGCTACAAGATCATAGAGGTTTACTCTACGGGGTTTCCCCATTCGGAAATCTCCGGATCAAAGGTTGCTAGGCACCTCCCCGAAGCATATCGCAGCCACGCTACGTCCTTCATCGCCTTTTAGAGTCTAGGCATCCACCATACGCTCTTAGACTTCCTATTAGGAAATCTGAAAATCACGTGCCCGAAAAAATTTCCCTATCAGGAAAATTTCGTCGGGCGTCCTTTTCAAATCGCTTACAGAGATTTGAAAAGGTTTTGTCCTCATACACCCCGCACCCTAATAAATTTCTTGGAAGAAATTTGAGAGGGCAAAAAGAATGCATAAAGACGCTTTTGCTTTTAACCTGCTTTACCCGTTCGAATTTTTTAAATTCGTTCGGGCTGATTCATGTTCTGACATTACTCATGTCAGAACTCCACGCGTCGCCAACCGAAAAGACCCACGTCTTATATTGGCGGGTGGAATTTTGTTGTCAAAGGTCGCGAGTTCGGGAGGTCCTGCGGATTTTTTATCGTTGAGATAAAAAATCCGCTCATTCGAGCGGCTAAGCTAACAACGGCAAAATGCCGGGCTATCTTTTCCGCTTGAAATTGGTTTGATTACTCATAAATTCTGTATGCCAAGAAGTATAGCGAAGCTGTTTTTAAAGTCAAGAGACTGTTCAGAAACATTGACAATCAGAATGATTAATGTACAATGTACTCAGAAACAACCCCCTACCCGGAGCCCCCAATCCGAACACTCAATTAACCAATAATTTTTTTGTAATCATACCACGGACAAGTGGTCTTTTTTGTTTTTGGAACTCTTGTGCGAATGCTTCTCTCGGTGTTTTGTAGTTC
>Ga0209542_10008525_pt1 | contig 19103 bp, 25 predicted proteins | sample RifCSPhighO2_01_FD_184028 | JGI IMG/M metagenome (GOLD analysis project Ga0209542, IMG submission 184028) | Soil microbial communities from Rifle, Colorado - Rifle CSP2_plank highO2_0.1 (SPAdes) (version 2) | ecosystem: Environmental > Terrestrial > Deep subsurface > Rock core/Sediment ...
TTCTACGCCAATACTTTCAACCACCTTTCGGACAGTGATAGTGCTGGAAATTCCTTTGCCGTGTTTGCGGGCGATTACCAAACCTTCAAAAATCTGGATTCTTTCTTTGTCTCCTTCTTTAATTTTTTGGTGTACTTTAACCGTGTCCCCAGGCCTGATGTCAGGCATGTCTTTTAATTGCGACTTTTGAAATGTTTCTATATGTGTAGCCATATTTTTATATCTTTGTTAATCCTTTTAATATTTTGCTTAAATCTTCCGGCAAATCAGAATTGAATTCTTTCATTTGGCCTGAAGGCCTGTCTGCGCAGGTGGGCAGTTGGATTTTTAAATACCCTGCGTGTAAAAATTGTCTTTCTAAACCCTGGGGAATTGGTGAATCTTTAAACCCGTACAACTTGTCCCCCGCAATCGGGTTTCTTAAATAGGCCAAATGGCATCTGATTTGGTGCTTCCGGCCGGTTTTTATCTGCACCTCCAACAAAGTATAACTTGCAAACCTTTCTAAAACTTTATACTCGGTAATGGCCTCCCTTAACCCCTTGCTTTCACCATGTTCTAATGGATAGGCCTTTTGTTTCCTAGGGTCGCCTTTGGCTCTGCCAATAAAGGTATGAATCGTGCCATTGTCCTCTTTGACATTCCCACATACTAGTGCAATATACTTCTTTTCTACCTTTTTTTCAAGGGCTGACTCATTTTTTCCGCCCCCACCTGCTGGTTGGGCGGATCCGTCCCAACTTTTTCCTATTGAGGAAAAAGTGTGGGCGGAAAACTGTTTTTGCAAAAAAATCAAGGCTTCGGGGGTCTTTGCAACCAATAATACGCCCGTAGTGTCTTTATCCAGCCGATGCACAATTCCGTGCCTTGGCGCCTCGCCTACGTTCTTGAGGGCAGGATTTTTCTCTAAAAGGTGGTCAATTAAGGTTTTTTCACCGGAAATATCGCCTTCCGGAAACACAATAAGCCCGGCGGGCTTGTCTATGGCCATCAAATCGTTGTCTTCGTAAAGTATTTTTAGGTCCATGTTATCTTAACTATATAATTTCAAACCAGCCAATTTTTGTTTCTGATTTTGTTAAACCTTCGCCCTCCTTATCAATTAATTCAAATTGAAGTTTCTTTTCTTTCAAAAAGCCTTCGTAAAGACTTTGAGATTTCCAATAGTCAATCGTTAAATATGTATTTGGCTGAGCAGTATGTTTTATTAGTTCGGTTTTAACATAGCCATCGCTATTTTTAAATAACTTGACCCATTTCCCATTTTGACCATAAAGTTCTTCAAATTCTTTCCGCAGATTTATATTAATTTCGAACTTCCAAATTACTATAAACATATTTTAAAATCCATTTTATACCTTTTTAATAAAATGAACGATTGTTTCGCCTTTTGTAAAACCTAAGTTCTTGTGAAATTTTTGGCTGACAATATTCGTTGCCATGGCATCAGAGCCGATTTCTTTCACGTATTTGGCCTTAAACCACTTTTCGGCTTCTTTGAATAACAGCTTGGCGATTCCTTTTTTCCGATATGCTTTTTTAACGTATATCCCCTCAAGATATCCCACCGGGCTGGTTTTCGATCCCTCTACATAATCGCTCCGTATTGCAAGGTTAATAAACCCTATCGGCTTGTTGTTTTTAATGCAAATAAAACTTTGTTCGTTTTTTGAACCAAGCATCCGTTCAAAATCCTTTCTGATGTTTTCTGCGGGGTGCTTTGACCAAAATTCAACTCCCAACGCAACCCATTCGGAAAAGTATTTTTTAGTAACTTTAGTTATCTTCATATTATGTTTTCCAGAATTTCTTTTGATTCTTTGTTAAATAATCTGTTAAATCTTTGTTGAAAAATTGAGCCACGGTGTCTATATGCCCAATCTTTTTTTGTTTTTCTTTATTTGCCCATTCAAAGCTTGCTTTTCTTTTTATTGATTGACCCGGCGGCGCAAGGAGAATCACTAAGCCCGGCTCAAGTTTTTCTATCATATATACAAATCTGCTTTCCGCATTTTCTCTTTTTTCATATTCTTGCAAATCGTTCCAAAGACTTTTTTGTTTGGGGAATCTTTTAATCAAAGTTCCAATTGCCTTCGTTTCGTTTTTCTTTGCTTTGGTCTTTTTTGCTTGGCTGGCGTAAAGAGAAGTGTCACCGGCATATGCTTCGGGCAAATCGTGCAAAAGGGCATAGCGGATAACCTTATTAGCATCCAGCTTGAAGTTATATTCATCAATGAGCATCCAGCAAAGCATGGCCACGCGGTAAGAATGTTCCACATCATTGTCGAGTTGCTTTACGGCGTGCAATGATTCTAAATCTCGATAAATTGAATTGAATTTCTTGAGAAGTGATTCAAATTTTATAAGAGTTTTTATTGATGACATAGCATTAGGTTTGTTTTTTGTGATAAACGAAATATTGTATTAATGTGATGCTCCACATTGCCAATCCAATAATAAATGAAATAAGGGGCAAATAGGCGTGGGTAAGAGCGAAAAAGACTATTTGTGAAATGTAAAAACCAATAGCAATTAAAATGGTAAGAATGGGTTGCCCAGACCGTTTTTCTTTATGATTTTTTACAATTTGGGCCGGTATCCCAATAAGCGTAAGCGCTAACGAAAACAAGCTAACAAATATGCTGACGATGAATATAGTTTCCATGGTGGGCGCACCAGGACTCGAACCTGGAACCCCTGTCACGTCAAGACAGTGCTCTGCCATTGAGCTATGCGCCCGTTTGTTAATTTAAAGAATACACTTTTTTATTTTGTTTTATTAATCCTTCTTTTTCTAAAGCTGAAATGACTATTTTTACTTTGTCCGCCGAAGAGGCGGATGCCTTTATCAACTGCTTTGCCGTCATCTTTTTTTCCATCAAATTCCGTAACACTGCTCCGCGGATTTGGCGCAACGAACCCTCAAACTTTGATTGAATACTGTAATTTTTATGTCTGCGGTTGGGGTTGGCAATTTCACTTTTCAAATAAGCACCATAATCCATTAGTGCCCAATGCCATTCTCGCGATTTCTTTTTATCAAGAGCCAATTCCGCCAGTTTTAAAATTTGCTCATCGTTGACACCATTTTTGTCTTTAAAAAAGTGATGAATAAATACTCTTCGGATATTGGTTTCAATGCAGGCAACGGGAGCGTTGAAAGAAAAAATGCTTACAGCGCGGGCGGTGTAGAGGCCAATTCCGGGGAATTCTTCAAGCAGTAAAATATCTTGCGGTAGTTTGCCTTTATATTCTACAACAGCTTTCTGGGCGGCTTTTTGTAAATTTAATCCGCGGCGGTTATATCCTAACCCTTGCCAAAACGGATAAATCTCGCTAAATTTCGCGCTAGCCAATATTTTAAAGTTCGGGAAACGTTTAAGCCACTTATTATAGTAATTAATCACTCTATCGGTCTGCGTTTGCTGGAGCATGATTTCCGAAACCAGGATTTTGTAGGGATCAATTGTTTCTCTCCAGGGGAAATTTCGTCTATTCTTTTTATAAAAATTCCAAATCGTTTTCTGGAATTTTTTAATACGTTCTTTCTGCATTATTTTAACCTAATGACAGCGGACTTCTTAGCTCCGTATTTTCGTCTAACCCATTTTTCAGACTCTTTGAGCATCCACTCGCCATACTCATTATCGGGAACCAGCTGGAAATCTAATGACCAAACTTCTTTTTTGGTTTTCGCCTTGGTTTTTAAAAGAATAACCACATCAATATCTTGCGGTCGCGCTTTGGCGGTGGTGAAGCTGCCCAACAAATGAATTTCAGAAATGGGCAGTATTTTTTGCAGCTTTTTTAACACCGGTTCTGCCTGTTTCCACATTTCTTTCCGATATTTGGTGTTCAATAAGTGCCTAGGAATTTTATCCCTCATGATTTTGTGGGCCTGGGAGGATTCGAACCTCCAACAAACCGCGTATAAGGCGGGTACTCTGCCGTTGAGTTACAGGCCCGAGAACCATATCACTTTTTCAGTGGTCGCGTGAAATGTGATATGGGTTAGTTTTACTTTTTACCGTTACCGTTGCCGTTTTTCATGATCTTCTCAAACTCTTCCCGTTCTATGATTTCTTTTTCAATCAATCGGTTGGCAATTTTTTTCAATAGTTCTTTTCTTCTGCTGACAATTTCCGTCGCTTTCCGTTCGCTGGCTTTTATAATGGTTTCAATTTCTTTATCAATTTTTTCTGCCACAGCTTCAGAATAATTTTTCTGGTCTGGGATATCCCTTCCCAAAAATACCATTTCATCTTTGGCGCCAAAGACAATCGGTCCCAAGGTGCTCATACCATATTCTTTTACAATTCGGCGGGCTAATTCAGATGCCTTTTCCAAGTCATTGCTGGCGCCGGTGCTCATTTCGCCGAATATCAAGCGCTCTGCGGCTAAACCTCCAATTAAGGTGGCAATTTCAGCCATAAATTGGGTTTTTGTCCGCATTTTGTTGGATTCGCTAGGCACCTGCAGGGTGTAGCCCCCGGCCATTCCGCGGGAAATGATAGAAATTTTTCGTACAGGTTCAGTTCCCGGAATTGAACTTGAAACTAATGCGTGGCCGGCTTCGTGATAAGCGGCAATTTCTTTTTCTTTTTTACTTAGCAAGTGGCTCTTTCTTTCCGGACCCAATAATACTTTTTCAATAGCTTCCAAAAATTCCATTTGGAAAATTTGAGTTTTATTCTGGCGAGCTGCCAATAACGCCGCTTCGTTGGCTACGTTAGCCAAATCGGCTCCGGAAAACCCGGGTGTCCTTTCAGCAATTTCTTTTAAGTTAATATTTTCCGCCAACGGTTTTTCTTTGGAATGGATTTTTAAAATTTCTTCACGGTCGTGGACATCCGGCGCATCTAATACAATTTTTCTATCAAATCGGCCCGGCCTCAAAAGGGCAGGGTCTAAAATGTCGCCCCGGTTAGTGGCTGCCATGACAATCACACCGGTTTCTTTTTCAAAACCGTCCATTTCCACCAAAATCATGTTTAAGGTTTGTTCACGTTCATCGTGGCCTCCGCCGATTCCCGCACCGCGGTGTCGTCCAATAGCGTCTAATTCGTCAATAAAAATAATGGAAGGCGAAGCTTTTTTTGCCATGGCGAACAAGTCTCTAACTCTGGCCGATCCAACTCCCACGAACATTTCAACGAATTCCGATCCTGAAATGCTAAAAAACGGCACATTGGCTTCTCCGGCAACGGCTCTGGCCAACAAGGTTTTTCCAACTCCGGCCTGGCCCAACAACAATACGCCGCGCGGAATTTTGGCCCCCATATCCAAATACTTTTTAGGGAATTTCAAGAAGTCCACAATTTCCACCAGTTCTTCTTTGGCTTCTTTCAAGCCGGCAACATCTTTAAAGGTAATTTTATCTTTGGTGTGGCCTTCTGCTCCAAAAATCTTGGCCTTGGCTCTGGTAAAGTCAAACACTTGAACGGCGCTACCCCTGGCTTGTTTCATAATCGTCCATAGGAAAAATCCAATTACCAAAAGTGGCAAAATGCCATACAGCAATGCTGGTAACAGCCACGTCCAAACATTTTCTTTTTTAACCGTTACATCAAATTCAATTTTTTGCAGTTTGGCCTTATCTACGCCTAAGTTTTCCAGCAAAGCGGGTAGTACCGAATTTGATTCTTTCATTGAAGTGGCGGTTTTATCATCAGTATAAATTATGGCAATAGTCTCTCCGGAGACGGTGATTTTCTTTACTTTATCTTGGTTAATATCCAGCACTAACTGTGAAGTTGATATCAAATTTTCTTTTTCTGAAGGCATGTAGAACATGCTAAAAATGCCCCCGATAACCAGGAAGATTAGAACAACAAAAACAAAGTTTTTTACGAGTGGGTTAAGTTTCATTATTATTAGGTGTTAGGTGTTGGGTTTTGGGTGTTAGTCTGCCGCTCATTCGACATTCTAATATCTAAAACCTACCACCTAGCATCTATTTATGGAATTATCCTACCATTATATGAGATATTTTTCAAATGCTTTCTTTAGGTATAAATATTGACTATTTGGTAAGAGGGAAGTAGTATTTGGTAGATTATGCAGTGGGTATTGACAAGGTTTCTTAATAGGTGTATAATTAAGATATAGAGGGTAAATACAGTCTATTTATGGATTATACGAAAATCATCATTCCTAGCAGCTTACATCCAGATACGATTTTAGCCATTTTCTTATTGAGGAAATTTGGTGTCGGCAAATACCCGGGAATTGATAAGGCCGAAGTTGAAATAAGGCAAGTTCTTGCAGAAAACGAAACTAGCGTCAGTTTGAAGGAAAAAGGCGTGATAGTATTAGACCTTGGTGGCGGAGAGTTTGACCACCATAGCCAAAAAGGCAAAATATTGTCTGAATTGGTTACAGAAGACTTGCAAATCGCCCAAGACCCTGCGTTGGCAAAGTTACTGGCGTATGCTAAACGGGATGACCAGTACGGAATTGGTACTATTTCTACCGACCAGCTCGACCGGGCATTGGGATTGTCAGGACTGATATCTTCCATAAGTAAAACCGTGCAAAATACTGAAAAAATTCTGCAAATTATTTTCCCCGTATTGGAAGCGCATTATACGGAAGAAAGAAAAAGGACCATTGAATTGCCATTGGAATTTGAAAAAAGATTACAAGAAGGAAAAGCCCAAATCATTGAATTAAAACATAAGGGTAAAAAGTTAAAAGTGGTATTTTTAGAGTCAGATAATATCAGTATGGCCGGTTGGATTAAATCTTCAGTAGGATTAAAAGCAGATGTGGTTGGTATTGCGATGAGTTCGGGGTATGTGAATATTTTGACAAAACAGCAAAAAATGATTGATTTGAGATGGTTGGCGGCTTACCTAAGAAGTGAAGAACTTGGGATGAGGGGAAAAAGCCAAATCAATTCTATACAGATACTAATGAAACCCGGAAAAATTGAGGAAGTTCAGGAATGGTATTACGACAGAGCCACCAACTCACTTTTAAACGGAGGCATCAACCCAAAAGGAATTTTACCGACTGCTATCCCGTTTGAAAAAATCAAAGCGATTGCTAAAGAAGCATTATCAAAAGATATCCCGCGTAATAGTTAAATCGTATCTGTCCCCGCGTTTGTACTTTTAAAAGTACAAACGCGGGGACAGAGCAGAACATTTACAATACGATCCCCGTTACCACCTTTTCCAAGGAGCCTCTCATGCAAGCGACCGAACTGCAGACTGTCCGTTCTTTCGGCGACATCGGCGTGCAAGCGTCTGTGTTCCTGGCCGACACCAAACAACACCTGGAGGTCGATGATCATGGATTGATCTCGATCCCGCCCGACGCCGAGGTCACCGAGGTCACCGGTTTCAAGCTTTCCTTCCTCGTGCAGAAGGAGGATCGCCTTTTCTTTGCCGAGAAGGAGATCCAGTATGACACCGACAAGTACCACGGCGCCGCCAAGTCCAACCATGGCAAGGATGGCACGGTCCGGTGGGTCACGCGCCAACCGATCCAAATCGGCCGGAGCAAAAACGGTGACAAGGTGTGGACGCTGTGGGGGGACAAAGACCCCAACCGCATTGACGCCTGGCGCATGAGCCCCACCGGTGAAATCAGTCTCGACCACATCGGCGTGATCACTCACAATGATGGGGCCACGTGGCGTCTTCACCGTGCACGCCGGTGGGCAGGGCAGCTCTACCGGTTCGGTGATCAACTCATGGCGCAACCCAACGACTGGCAGTGGGGGAGTTTCGAGAAGCGCAAGTTCATTTTCGAATACCCCCGCTTCAAAGCGTTGCTTAAGAGCGCCACACTGCCCGAGTGGAAAGGGACTCCGGAGGATCTGGACCCGCCACTCGACGACGTGCCCAACTCCGAAAGCGGCATCGTGCTGTGGTACACGCAGTTCGCTGGCATGAAGGGCCAGGGTCTCGTGCAGCTCTACAACGGCAACACGATTTGGGTCCACGGCGATGACATCCAAAACTCCGTCGACGAAGACGGGGTCAGGATTCTCCATCGGAACGACATTGTCGAGTTCCGCGGAACGGGCAGGTTCGGCAACAAGGATGGCGAGAAACTGCTGAACGTCAGGAAAGTGTCGTAAACACGCGCTCGGAGAGTGCGTATCGTAAACTAAACCCCACCTACTCGGAGAGTACGTGGGGTTATTTGTTTGCAAAAAATCTACCTATTCACTTATAATGTCTTCTTCGCCATTAAAGTAACCCTCAACAACTTCAATTTCTTCCGGAGAGTTAGCGTATTCAACAGTCTTATCTTCAATGGCTTTCTTGAGCAATTCATTTGAATATACCGGATACACACCATCGGCACACGAAAGTGTTATATGCGGATGTTCATTGTTTGACTTCGGGCTTTCAACTAACAAGACGTCGCCCTTTTGATCATAAGCCCTACCAATAACTTTCATTAAGGATTTTTTTCCGATTTCTATACCTTCTAAAGACGCCGGCTTAAAAGCAATAGTACAATGGTGCGCAAAAACGTTCCCATGCTTTGGCGGAAACTTTTTAAGCAGTTCTTCTTTATCTAAAACAAATTCCGCTGTATAAATTACGGTTGGTTTTTCCATATTGCCAGTATATCAAAAAATCGCCCTTTAGGCGATTTTTTGCTTTGAAAATTAAGACTTCTTTAATTTCAAACTCATCCGGTGTTCTTTGGGTTCAATGGCCAGAATTTCAAAGTCGTAAGATTCGCCGGCTTTCAATAATCCTTCCATCTCCTTTTGGGGTGAGACGCGAGCAAGGCCGGCTTGGCCGGATTGCCCGTCTGTGGCAAATTCTGAAATGTGGCACAATCCCCGTATTTTGGGAAGCACTTCAATAAATGCCCCGAAGGTGGAAAACGAAATGACTTTTCCTTTAATGATATCGCCTTTTTTGTACTCTTTTTCAATTTTTTCCCAAGGGTTTTCTTTTAAGCTTTTTAGTGAAAGGAACACTTGGTTATTATTGATGTCTATGATTTGAGCTTTTATCATTTCGCCAACTTTTACAATTTCGGCCGGGTTTTGCACCAATTGCCAATCCAACTCTGAAATGTGGATCAAACCTTCAATAGCTTTTTCATCGGTAGTGGATTCTGCCTCCGCGGTTTTTTGTGAAGCAGGGAACTTTATGAAAACGCCAAAGTCGGCAATCCCGGTGATTTTGCCTTCAATAATGTCTCCCTTTTTGTAATCCTTCAACAATTCTTTCAAAAGCTGTTCTGTTTTGGCTTTTTCGGAAAGAATCAATTTATTTTCTTCTGCCAATAAATCCAACACTTTTACTTCAAGAGTTTTGCCGATAAACTTTTGCAATTCTTTTAATATTTTGGCCTTGTCTGCGTCAGCCACCCTTGGGTAATTTTCCGGGGATAATTGTGAAACCGGCAGAAAAGCGGCAATATTATTAATGCTGGTTAGCAAACCGCCTTTGTTAACACCCGTTATTTTAACCTTGATGATTTCTTGAGTCTCTTTCATTTCCCGTAACTTCTGCCAGTTGATGTCTTTAGTGGCGTCTCTTAGCGAAAGTTCGCGGTAGCCGTCTTCGTTTTCCATTTCTACTACTTTTGCGAAAACAGTGTCGCCGATTTCCAGGGCTTTTATGGTATCCTTGGCTTCGTAAAACTCCCGGCCAAAAATGATACCAGTTCCCTGGTTGCCCAGGTCAATGTATAAGCTTGACCTGTCACGGGCGACTACTTTACCCTCAACAATAGACCCCACACCGCCAGCCGGCGCCTCGCTTTTTATTTTCTTGTCAGTTTCTTTTACTAACATTTTTATAGTTTTTTGTGGCCGTAAATAATAATATAACCCACCCCATGCCATAGCCACGCTCACATGGTGCGGATTTGTAATAGGTATACTATACAGTATTCTGGTAATTATGCAATATATTGAATATTAAAAATGGCTGTGATAAAATACTCAAATATTAAAGAAATATTAAATTTTTTATGGCCAAAATAACTTGGGCGGGGCAGTCCTGCTTTCAAATTTCCGTTACGGCTTCAAAAGACAATTCTTCGGATATTGTCATTGACCCTTTTGATGAAAAAATTGGCCTAAAGATGCCAAATTTTAACGCGGATGTACTACTGGTTAGCCATAATCACCACGATCATAATAATATAAAAGGCGTTAAGGGCAGCCCATTTTTGATTGATAATCCCGGCGAATATGAAAAAAACGGGGTTTTTGTGCAGGGTATTGACTCGTTTCATGATGATGTTGGGGGCAAAGAGCGCGGCCGCAATACGATATATGTTATTGAAGCGGAAGACATGCGGTTTTGCCATTTGGGTGACTTTGGTCAGAAAGAGTTGACTGATGAACAGCTGGAAAAGATAGGACACGTTGATATTTTGATGATTCCGGTGGGCGGGACATACACTATTTCTTCTAGCGAGGCATTGAAAGTGATAGGACAAATAGAGCCGAAGATGGTAATTCCCATGCATTATGCGCTACCAAAGTTGAAAGTTGAACTTGACGGTGTTGATAAATTTTTGAAAGCAATGGGCAAAAATTCCATTGAGCCCCAGGATAAATTTACGATAAAAGCAAGTCTTTTACCTAAAGAGGGGGAAACGCAAATAGTAGTATTAGTGGCTTAAATTTTTTTGATGTATCATTATGTTTTCACAGAAAGTCAGGAATTTTATCGTAAAATTACAAGGATTATCTGATGCACAAAAAAAAGCCATTCTTTTGATTGTTGTTATTATCGTAGGATTGCCGTTGGGTATGCTCTGGCTTGTATCAAGTGGGAAGATCATCAAGAATGTAGACGAGCATACAAGGATTGCCGGATTACCAAATATAGATTTGCCGGTGGGGGAAATCACCGGTACTTTGAAAAATTTGGGAGACGAAGTTGAGTCTCAGATTGAAAATGCCGACGCCCTGCTTGGCCTTAATACCGACCAATGGCAAACATATGCAAATAGTGACTATGGGTTTGAAGTGAAATATCCTAATGATGCTACGTACCAAGTTAATAATAACGCATTCATACGTGGCTCGGGCAATGTGTTGTTTGATGTAGACTTTTCTTTTGTTGATGAATCTTCCCAATCTGTTTGTGCCAGTTACGATATCTATGTAGAAAATACAAAATATTCTGATATTAATGATTGGGTGAAAAAAGAACAGAAAAGAATTGAAACGCCGGTTAATTACGAGTCCGGAACGATATTACATAGAAAAGTTGATTCAGTGAAAGATGTATTAATTGGGGAAGAACTCGGCAAGAAAATGATTATAAAAGGGGATATGCCCGATGCGGATTCTTCTTTCGGAATATTGCATAACGGAAAACTGTATGTAATGAATTCTTTAGATTTGTCTTTAGCAAAGGATAGAAGCTGCGTACGAGGGGGAGCTTTGGATTATATATATGTTTTTGAACAAATATTTACCACTTTTGCATTTACCAATTAAGTAATTTCATATTAAAAAACCATGGCTAAAGAAAAAGAAGAAAAGAAGCCCAAAAAATCCCCCACCCGCAGGACCGCGCCCGAAAGCAAACCTTCCGAATTTGCGAAGGCTTCGGAGAATAAAGAAAAACCGGTCGCAAAAGCCTCGGGTGAAGAACAGGACCAAATCACTAACGCCATCGGGAAAATTAGTGAACGCGAAATCGTTACCGAACTGAAAGAATCCTACATTGATTACGCCATGAGCGTGATTGTTGCCCGCGCCCTGCCGGATGTGCGTGACGGCTTAAAACCGGTGCACCGCAAAATTTTGTATGCCATGAATGAGCTGGGGCTTTCGGCTTCCGCAAAATTTAGAAAGTGTGCCGCGGTGGTGGGAGAAGTGATGGCAAAATACCACCCGCACGGAGACATGGCCATTTATGATTCATTGGTGCGCATGGCACAGGATTTTAACTTGCGCTATCCCTTAGTAAATCCCCAGGGAAACTTTGGCAGCATTGATGGAGATGGCGCTGCCGCTTCAAGGTATACCGAAGCCAAATTATCAAAACTGGGAGAAGCCCTATTGGCAGATATTGACAAGGACACCGTAAACTTTATGGATAATTACGATGGCACTCGCCAAGAACCTACGGTGCTGCCTTCACCGGTTCCCCAACTGTTGTTAAACGGTTCTTTGGGCATTGCCGTGGGCATGGCCACCAATATTCCACCCCATAACCTAACCGAATTAACTGATGCCATCAGCCATATTTTAGACAATCCTAAAGCGGAAACCCCGGATTTATTCCAGTTTATCCAAGGGCCTGATTTTCCAACCGGTGGAATTATTTATGACCAAAAAGAAATTATTACGGCCTATTCGCAGGGCAAAGGTTCTATTGTGATGCGCGGGAAGGCGGAAATTACCGAGAAAAAAGATGGTTCTGAACAAATCTTAATTACAGAAATTCCTTACCAGGTTTTAAAGTCAACGCTGGTGGAAGAAATGGCCAACTTAGTTTCTGAAAAGAAGATTGAGGGAATCCGCGATATTAAAGATTTATCAGACCGCGAAGGCATGGGCATTATTATAGATATTAAAAAAGGATTTGACGCCAACCGCGTATTAAACCGATTATATAAATTTACCAATTTACAAAAAACCTTCCACTTGAATTTACTGGCGTTGGTTGACGGCATTCAGCCGGAAATTCTATCTATTGCGGATGTGTTGAAGTATTTCATTGCCCACAGGACTGAAGTGGTCACCCGCCGGACCAAGTTTGATTTGGAAAAGGCCAAAGACCGCGCCCACATTTTGGAAGGTTTGATGATTGCCTTAAATAATATTGATGCCGTAATTAAAGTTATTAAACAATCCAAAGACCGTGAAGATGCCAAACTTAACTTAATCAAAAAATTTAAACTTTCAGAAAAACAGGCCGTGGCTATTTTGGAAATGAAGCTGCAAACACTGGCCGGCCTTGAACGCCAGAAAATCCAGGATGAGTTAAAGGCCATTTTGGAATTGATTAAAGAATTAGCCGCCATTTTAGCCAGCCCGGCAAAATTGAAAGCCATTATTAAAAAAGAGCTGGCCGAAGTAAAAGAAAAGTTTGGCGATGCCCGCAGAACCAAAGTGGTCAAGGGTAAACTGGGTGAAATTACCGAAATTGATTTGGTGCCGCTGGAAGAAACCATTGTTACCCTGACTACCGGTGGATATATCAAGAGGATCAATCCGGCAACCTACAAAATACAAAAGCGCGGCGGTAAGGGAATTATTGGCATGAAGACTATGCAAGAGGACATTGTTGAGCATTTCTTGAGCGCCAGCACCCATGATAATTTAATGTTCTTTACGGATTCGGGAAAGGTATTTCAAACCCAGGTGTATGAAATCCCTGAAGGCACCCGAGTGGCCCGCGGCCGGGGAATTTCCAACTTTTTGGAAGGCATTTCCAGTGAAGAAAAAGTGCTTTCTTTGGTAACTAAAGCAAAGGTTAAGGCCGATGCGCCAAGTGCTGATAAATATTTGGTAATGGTAACTAAAAATGGCAGGATTAAGAAAACCAGTTTGGAAGAATTTGAAAATGTTCGTAAATCAGGAATTATTGCCATAAAATTAGAAAAGGGCGACGCGTTAAAGAAAGTGGTGAAAACCAGCGGAGAAGATGACATTGTCTTGGCAACCAAAAGCGGTATCGCCATTCGGTTTAAAGAAAAGGACATACGGCCAATGGGTCGCTCTGCTGCCGGAGTAAAAGGTATAAGAATAAAAGCCGGAGACCAGGTTATTGGAATGGATGTGGTGGCCAAGCGCGATGAACAAAAAGCGGATGGCAAGTCTGCTAACCCCGTTAGAGGTCAGGAGACCTCCGGGGGACCAGAGAAAAAACAAACCTCTAACGGGGCTAAGCAGTACTTAATGGTGGTCATGGAAAACGGGTATGGCAAACGGACGGAAATTTCAGAATACAAAGTGCAGGGTCGGGGCGGCTCCGGAATTAAAACGGCCAATATTACCGCTAAAACCGGAGGTATTGTGATTTCTTCTATTTTGCATGACTCGGTAGACGAAGAGGATTTGATCGTGATTTCCCAGCATGGGCAGGTGATCAGGACCGCTACCAAATCCATTTCGGTCCTTGGCAGGGCCACCCAGGGGGTCAGAATTATGCGGCTTGAGCCAGGGGATAAGGTTGCCTCAGGGACCTGTGTAAAAGAGTAGTATGTTGTATTTTATTTATTTTTGTTAAAATAAATAAAATGTTCTAATGTTCTATCGCTCCGCTTGTTGGAAACGTTCAACTTGAACGATTTGAACGGTTTGAACGATTTGAACATTCACAAATTTGGCTGAATTTTTTAAAATAGAGGAAGTACTAAACTACCTTAACCTAAGAGAAGATATGTTGGCTGCGGAATTTGGTTGTGGATCCGCCGCTTTCACTATCGCTCTTGCCAAGAAGTTAAGTAAAGGCAGGGTATATGCTTTAGATATCCAAGAAGAAAAGCTGTCAGCCTTAAAGGGTTCTACCGCCAAACAGAATTTTAGTAACGTTCTTACGGTTTTATGCGATTTAGAAGCTCCTAATGGGTCTACGTTGCAAGCTGATTCTATGGATGTTGTACTAATCCCCAACGTATTGTTTCAAGCAGAAAATAAACATGCTATAATTGAGGAAGCAAAAAGAGTGCTCAAGCTGGGGGGCCAACTTCTGGTAATAGATTGGTCAAAAGAGGGCCCGTTCAGCCCAAAGGCTGGAATGATACATTCTGATGAAGTAAAAAAAATAGCAGATGTGCTTGGAGTTACGTTTAAAAAAGAGTTCGCCGCGGGAGATTATCATTACGCGCTATTGTTTACTAAGTAGATGAATAATTTTAATAAAAAATATATCATTTCTCTCTTGCTGTTAGTTTCTGTCGTGGGTGTTAGCGCCTTCGCTTTTGTAAGCCCGGCATTAGCAGGAGATGCTAATGTTACCCTTCGGAACCCTTTATGTGTGACTGGGGCCACAGGGAATGCCTGTGTTGACAGTTTTACGATTCTTATTACAAAAATTCTTACCTTTGTAACTGAAGTTGTCGGGGCATTAGCTGTTTTGATGTTGGTGGTTGCAGGTATCTTCTTTGTTCTGGCAGGGGCAAATCCGGAAAACGTTAATAAGGCAAAGCAGATAGCGCTATACGCGATTATCGGTTTGGCAATCGCATTGGCCGGCAGGGGGTTGATGACCGTAGTAACGTCAATTATAAGTCCATAGGTCCGGCAGGTATCAGTTAACATAAAGATTGAATTAACAAAGGTCGATAATAAAATTAATACTTAGAAATAAAAAAATGAATAAAAAATTACTCGCATTATCTACAGCTGCCTTGTTAGTATTGCCGCTTATAAGCTTGGCAGTCTTCAATCCTGGAAATCCGCCAAACACTAACCCTAACCTTACTGTGATCGGCATTATTGATTTGATAATTGGTTTCATCTGGCCGGTAATCGTTATATTGATTATTATCTTGTTTACCGTTGCAGCATTCTTATTCTTTTCAGCTCAAGGAGATCCGGAAAAAGTTGCCCAGGCACGATTGGCTTTTATATGGGGAGTAGCCGGAACCGTGGTAATATTCTTAGCATGGTCAATTCCGTTTATCGTCAAGAACGCTTTAGGCGTTTAGTTTTGATGGAGATCAACTCCGCCAGGCACAAGTCTGCGCCTGGCTGGAGTTGGTTGTCCGGTCGCCTATCCTATACTGGAAGCCCCACTGATTAAAGATTTTGATAATTAATTGTGGAAACTTTTAATCAGTGGGTCTCTTACTTAATTAATATAAAAATTAAAATGAACAAAAAATTAGTTGTCACATTAACATCGCTAACTTTATTGGCGCTGCCCCTGGTGAGTATGGCAATAACATTTGCTGATATGCCAGGTGTGCTTAACATTAACATCATTTATGTAATACATGGAATCTTGAGCGTAGTATGGTGGGTATTCGTAACATTAACCGTTATCCTGTTTGTTCTCGCGGGAATTTCATTTTTGACCGCCCAGGGTGATCCGGCCAAGTTAGAACAAGCAAGGCAGTTTGTCATCTGGGGGGCCGCCGGAGTAATCGTTGGAGTATTAGCATTTTCCGCTGTCACCATTATCAGGAACACACTTGTTATTTAAGTTAAAAAGTGTTTGGAAATTATGTATATGCAAAAAAAGTTAATTGTGGTATCAGTCTTAACGGTTTTACTAGCGCTTCCTTTGGTTAGCTCCGCAGTAGCATTCGGCGCCCAACCCGTTATACCCAACATTAACCTTGTGTATGTAATACAACAAGTTTTGTATGTGGTATGGTGGGTGTTTATAGCCCTAACCGTTATCCTATTTGTTCTTGCGGGAATTTCATTTTTGACCGCCCAGGGTGATCCGACCAAACTGGAACAAGCAAAGCAGTTTGTCGTATGGGGGTCAGCCGGAGTCGTTATTGGAGTATTAGCATTTTCCGCTATTACTATTATTAGAAATACATTAGTCATATAAATTCACCCAGTCAAATAATTTCGTTCAGCGAAATTAAAATCTGAAAGATTTTATTTGACCGGGTAAAAAATAAACACATGAAAATAAATAAAAGTTTAGTGGCGGCTGGGGCATTAACCATACTATTGGCACTTCCTTTAGTAGGCATGGCTGTGGCACTTCCTAGCCAACCGGTTATACCTACCGACTTAAGGCTTGAGGGTGATGCCGGTTTGATAAATAAAGTTTTGAGCGTGGTGTGGTGGGTATTTATAGGAATAGTTATTACATTCTTTGTTATTATCGCGGTATTGTTTTTATCAAGCCAGGGTAATCCGGAAGCAATTGCTACCGCCAGAAGAGCGCTTATATGGGGCGGAGCTGGAATAATTGTTGGGGTGCTGGGATTTGGTATTATAAGGGTTTTGATGAATACGCTTAATATCACCATTACTTAACGAATTTTGGGGCAAGTTAGTATGGGGAGGGTGAACCCCGTTAGAAGTTTGGATATACCAAGAGAAACTTCAAGGGGTTGCGTTGTAAACAATGATAGAATTAACAAGAGCAAGCAAAAAATATGTTTTGCATATTTTTTGCCCAGGCTTCTAACGGGGTGAATAAGAAATTAATTTTAGCATCGATTTTAACGGTTTCACTGGCCCTACCTTTGGTAGGCCTGGCAGGTTTGAATATTCCCACCCAACCGACCCAAGGAAGAATTGAACCTACGGTTTTGATAAATATCATAGTGAATGTGATGTGGTGGGTGTTTATTACAGTTTCAATTGTCTGTTTTATTATTATTGGCATTTTGTTTTTATCAAATTTGGGGAACCCGGAAGAAATTTCTAAAGCCAGAAGGGCGCTTATATGGGGTGGAGTTGGAATCGGAGTTGGAATCTTTGCGTTTGGCATATTAAGGCTTATTATGAATACGCTCGGTTTTTAAAATGACCAAAAGGTTAATTACCGTATCAGTATTAATTGCATTGGTGGCATTGCCCCTAGTTGGCTTGGCGGCATTTGAATTAAATGTCACTCCTGAGCCGAGCAGAGTGGGTGCTGTTAATTTTGTGGCCCTACTGGGCGCCGCGATAGATGTGATTTGGATTATATTCGTGGGGGCAGTGGTGGTATTGCTGATTATTACCGGTATTTTATTTTTAACTACTCATGGAGACCCTGAGAAGGTAAAAAAGGCCAGGTTAGCATTGATACTTTGTGTTATCGGAATAGTGGTCGCTCTTTTGGGATACAGAATGTTTACCACCATTAATTGCCTTCTTGACCCTTCTTCTTGTACTCCCGTTTGTGCGCCAGCCAATGGAGCTTGTATGAATAATGTAGATTGCTGTAATGGGATATGTTCAGGGTCTGATCCAGGCACAAATCTCATGGGCGTTTGTAGTCCGGGCGGTTAATCTAAAACCACTTTACAATTAATCACATATCTTTTATGAATAAAAAACTAACCCTTGCTTCGGTAGTAGCATTACTAATAACTCCGGTTGTCGCCTCAGCTGCCAATTTTATGGTTGACATAATCAACAGGTTGTTAAATTTAGTAGTTTGGCCGGTCTTTTTGGGTTTGATTATCATTATGTTTATCTGGGCCGGTATTTTATACCTTACCGCGCGCGGAGATCCTGAAAAGTTTAAAAAAGCGAATTTGGCGGTTATTTTCGCCATTATTGGAATTATTGTTGCCATCCTGGGGTATAAGGCCGTAGCTACTATCCGTAGCTTTATTCCGGGTGTTCCCTTGGGCGGCGCATGTACTGCCAGTGTTGATTGCGATTCCAGCGCACCTAACTGTGTTGGCGGGATTTGTCAAATATAATTTTTATTGAATAAAAGTAAAACCACGTTTTGTAAAAAATGTGGTTTTATGTTAGAAATCATGTATGCTCCCGTGGCGGAATTGTAAATTTATCTGGTTAAGGATATTATGAAGCAATGAAGAGACTCAATAAGGTGAGAATTGAATGGTCTTCAAAGATGGCTTACGTGGTAGGTCTATTGGCAACAGATGGGTGTCTTTCTATCGACGGACGTCATATAGATTTTACGTCTAAAGACTTGGGGTTAGTTGAGATTTTTAAGGAGAATCTTAATCTAAGCAATAAAATCGGGAAGAAAGCGAGGGGAGGTCAAGTAGAAAAAAAATATTTTCGCATTCAGTTTGGAGATAAAAGTTTTTACGAATTTCTATTGAGTATAGGTTTAACACCCCATAAGTCAAAGACAGTCGGGCCTTTAAAAATACCCGAAAGTTATTTTCCAGATTTTTTGCGGGGTTGCATCGATGGCGATGGCAGTATTGGTACTTTTTCACATCCAGAGAGCAAACACTTACAACTCAAGGTGAGAATTTTTTCAGCTAGCAAAAAATTTCTTGATTGGATTAAGAATCACGCCGAGACATTTGGTATTATTGGGGGATTTATTCAGCCTGGAGCAGGAATTAATGCTTTAACTTACGCTAAATCTGATTCAATAATTTTACTAAATAAAATATATTATAACGGGTTTCCTCAATCACTTAATCGTAAGTTTTTAATTGCACAACCATACTTGCGGACGTGGCGAAATTGGCAACCGCACTAGCCTTAGGAGCTAGCGCTCGCAAGAGCTTGTGGGTTCGACTCCCACCGTCCG
>Ga0209542_10008526_pt1 | contig 19100 bp, 27 predicted proteins | sample RifCSPhighO2_01_FD_184028 | JGI IMG/M metagenome (GOLD analysis project Ga0209542, IMG submission 184028) | Soil microbial communities from Rifle, Colorado - Rifle CSP2_plank highO2_0.1 (SPAdes) (version 2) | ecosystem: Environmental > Terrestrial > Deep subsurface > Rock core/Sediment ...
CAGAAGAGTATAGAAGTTCAATGATTAGTTTGGTTTTTATTGAACCTGCATTAGTAATTAATAATTTAATTTCTTCTTTTGTCAAGAAATTAGGAAGTTTTTTTTGAGTTTTAGGAGTTTTAAAGTCAACTATAAATTTATTTAAGATTTCATGATAATAGAATTTTAATGCTGCTTTCTTTAATGCAATTGATTTGGGGGATAAATTTTTTTCAGAAATTAAATAACCCAAATATGATTTTATATCTTCTTTGGTGACATTGTTTATGCCTTTCTTAATGAACCTTGAGAATAAATCAATTTGTAAAGTGTAACTCTTTATTGTTTGCTTTGAAAAACCCCTTAGTTTTAACTCATTATTTAACTCTTGAAGCATAAAACTAAGTTTAAAGGTTAAAATATAAAGATTTGGATTTATGCGAACCTTGATATATATGGGAATTATATCTACTTTTTCCACTTTTCTTCTTGGTCACATAATTGCTTCCAAAACTTATGAACCCTCTTTTTATCCTCTATTGTAGGCTCTGCAGAGGTAAATAATCTTTCTTCTATTGACTCTATATCTTTATGATTAAGTGACAATATCACTTTTTGATCCTCTGTTTCATACATGCCCCCACATTCTTTGCATCTTTTTTTCATTTTCTAGCCATTTATTCTTGATATTTATGTCCGAAAACTACCTTTTCTAGATAGAGTTCCTGTTTCTCTAAACTATAAGAAAAAATTATTCTTAATTTTCCAATCCATAGTCTACAACTTCCACTTAAATCATAATGTAAGTGTTTAAACCTAGTTGGATCTTCGGCAACTTCTTCCATCTTCTTCTTTATTCTGTCTTGAAAGTGCTTATCTAACTTCTTAAAATCCTTAGAGAATTCTTTAGTTGGGAGTATTTTAAAGTTCATTCCATTCAACAAATTGTCTTTTCTTTACTTGCTCTTTTGATTTCTTATAAGAGTTCATAAATTCTTTGTTGTTCATTAATTCTAGAGATTCAATTATAGCATCAAAGTCTTCCTTAACTTTTATTAAATCTGCAAGAGCCTTTTTATCAATTGTAATTGTTTCCATATAGTATTATTAGTAGTCGAAATATATAAAAGTTTAGTTAGTTTATTTATTCTAACTTGTTAGTAGTAAAAATAGAAAGGTTTATAAATCGCTGATATGGTCTAATAATTCATGGACCTAAAAACCTTAGAAACAAGGATAATTGAATTTGGTGGTCAAAAAAGGCAATATCATGTTGTAGATAGAAATCTTGGTTTTCCTGCACCAAAGTTTTTTATTTCATATGGCCAAGGAATTCCATTTATTTCTGATGAAGTCCCGGAGCCTTACAGAAATCCGATGGTGTTTCATGAATTAATGGAGTTTGGAGTTCTAAAAGGCCAGTCGAATGCATGCCTAAACGCCCTTCTTACAGAATTAGAAAGTGTTCCTGTTGCTATTAAATATGCCTACATACGATTTCGAACTGAAGTATTTGAACACTTAATTTGTTACTTAGAAGACCATGAATCAAGTTCGCCATTTATCCCAGAAGCAAGAAAAAGCTTAGGACATCTAAGGGGATTGTTGTAGATGGAAAGAAGAATTACGAGACCGGAAGAAACTGCTTATCAGAGATATTGTGCATTATTTTCAAAAAGGCTGACGAATCTTCACTATTCACGCAATGACGGAACACTTTATGGCTCAATAGAAAGCAAACCTTGCTCTGATCTTGAAGAAATTCTGGATATTATGTTGCCTTCAATCGCTGACGTGACAAGAAATGATAGAGTTGCTTTATTTCCCATCCTAACAATGGCTTTAAGTAAGCTTTTAGAACCTAGAGAATCCTTGGCGCCACTTGATTATGGGTATGGGTTTATTACTCCTAAACTTACGAAGCTAATTCTTGAAAAGGGTCGCAATCATAGGATCCAGTTAACAACACTTTCGGAAGCATTACAAGAAGTTTATGGACACTTTGATAATCTTGAAGGATCTAATTTATTTGGTCCGGCAGAACATTTGGGTCAGACTCTGTTGCTCTACGGTTCTTCTGATGATTTAAAACAATTCATACTTGAACATACAGCAAAAGAAGTTACAATTAGACATGATATTAAACACTTATAATATTGGAATACGCATAAGAAAGATTATCAGTACTCGCTAAATAAAATAATTATTAATTAGAAGTTTTTTAATTTTCTTTCACTATTAATTCTAGCCTTGTTTTGAATGCCTTAGGGAGATTGTTTCGCAATCCACGAACATAGCCACCACCTTCCCAGCTGAGCGAATAGTCTCCATCTAGTACATGACCTTCCCAGTAATGAATAGTCTTAAAGAACCATAGTTGTGACGCAAAGGGTTTATCTTGAAATTCTACAAGCCGAATTAACATTTTTTCAATTCCTGCTTCTTTTAAGAATAAACCATAATGTTCTGCCCATTCTCCAAAAGCATAAGCAGTTACTGCATTTTCTGCAAATTTATTTATCGGAACACTCTTATCTTTAATTTCAACAGAATCTGCTAATGCCTCTTCAACTTGATCATCAGTTAAGAAATAACAATTTCCGTTTCTATGACAATTTGTAGCTTCTTCTGCATTTCTCATTATTGGCGAATTTTTGGTTAAAAATATACCTTTATTAGGAACATAAAGAACTCCCTCTTTGACAAAGTTGCCATGTCTTGAAACATAAGAATTTCTGCCTTTTTGAATTCTTAATCGTGCATTGTCTTCTAAAGAAATAATTTCATATCCTTGCTCTTCTAATGCTCTTTTTGCTTTATCAAAAGGATTTCCCATAACTGCCGAAGATTCCCCTATTGGTCTAATATCCTCATAAATTCGTGGTTCTGTCATTTTCTCCATATTAATTTTATTGTAGACCTATATTTAAATCTGTTGTTTTGTAGCTACTATTAAGTTGTTTAAATATTGTAAAACATAAATTTACTTCTTTTTAGGCTTTTGGACTAGGGAATAAATAGTATAAACGAGCAAAAATGCAATGATTGGCCAGATCTTTATGTTATTGGCTAGAATTTCTATGAACGCATTTTCAGCTGGGCTAGCACAAATTTGGCAGCAATAGGAATTCCCCACTAATGAACCTACTTTTGTATTAACTTTGCCTTCAGGACATTCTAAGTATGCGAAACAGCACAAGCTAGGAATAGTCAACATGAAGACAAGGAAAAAAAAGACAATGCCAGAAAGAATTGAGATAGAAATTTTAAGTTTAGTAGGTTTAAAATTAACCATTAATATTGGGTGGATCTTCTTTAATTAAATCTTTTGTTTTTTTGACCTTTTACCCCACCAAAAATGATATATTAAGGCCCCTAGAGAATAATAAATTGCTATGCTTGTTATTAATGTTAATATGTTAACAACTAAGTTACAACCAGGAAAGATACAATTATTGAAGTCTGCCACTGGTTTCGTTAATAAAAAATGAAAATATGTGTAGAAAAAAATTGGGAAGAAAATTAAAGCACCAAACAAAAGCCCAGTTGAAGTTTTTCCGTATAAATTACCTATAATTAAAGATAAGATCAGGCTTATAAAAAATAGAGCTAATGATATTAGCAGTTTTGTTCTATTGGGGCTAAAAAAATCTCGTAACTTCATCTAACTTTAATTAGATGTTTTTAATTTAAATCTTTTGCCTTTTACTATAGTCCTAAACTAACTTTAATTGCCATATCTACTTTACTCATAATAGTATTATCTAATTTAGTTAATTTCTTTATTATTCGTGATTTATCAATGGTTCTTATTTGATTAAGTAAAATAGTACTATCTTTGTCTAATTTTGAATCTTTTTTAAGAACAAAGACATTTGTTGGAAATTCTTTTGTATAAATTCTAGAAGTAACTGGAGCGATTATTGTTGTTGGGCTGTACTCATTTGAGGTGTCATTTTGAATTATTAAAACGGGCCTAATACTTCCTTGTTCACTTCCGACAACAGGTTCAAGGTTGGCTAACACTACATCGCCCCTTAGTACCTTCATATTACCATTCCCAGTCTAGCTTAGAGTCAGTTGCTGCCCATTCTTTGGTTATTTTCAGACTATCTTCGGCCATCTCTATACATCCTTCAATAAGTAACTTCTTTTGCTCTCTTTTATTTTTTTCAATAGATTTCATCATTTTCACAATAACATCTTCATAAGTCTCTTTAGAATTTTCTTTTAATGAATCTAGCTCTTTTTTCACTTTTTCATGAATTTGAATAGAAGTTATCATAACTCTATAGAATGTCTATAGCTTATAAACTTTTTCTTTTTTCAGCTTCTTCTAGAATAATCTTTTCAATTCCTGCTATTTTCTTATCTGTTCGAGCAAACAACCTGACAAATACTTCTGGAGAATTTCCATTACTTACTATTTGGTATGTCAAACCTACCCTTCTTGACCAAGACCAGAACCATGTTTTAGTATAATTATCCCCTTTTCTAGAATAATCTATCTTAGTTCTAGGGATCAATTGGTAAATAACTGAGTAAAAAGTTTCAATTGACTCATACATACCAATAGGCTTACCATGATAGATTTCCTTGTCTGGCATAAAGATTATTATTAGAAAAACTATAAAAATCTATTTTAGCTTAAAGTTGAGTAAATACCAAGAATATAAGAAAGAGCTTGATCTGATTTTAGGGGTTTGGTTTTTTCTTGAGTTAATGAAAACATGTTAGGAATTTTATCTCTAGCCTCTTGGCTTAAACCAAATAAATCATTTCCAAAAATAAATAGTAACCTTTTACTCTTATTTTCCCTTAAGAATTTTATTAAATCTAGCTCATTTGAATTAGCATGCTTGGAAAAACCAATTTTAACATAACCATTTAATTGACTTAGATTATTAAGAACTTCTACCTTGAAATTGCTTAATTTGCCTTTTGTTTCCCTCTTAGCATTGTTTAACATTGCTTCAAATTGTACTTTATCATTGTGAATAACTTTAAAGGTTAACTTAAATATTAAACATAACCTTAAGAAATCAGAAATTTCTTCTTTTAATCTAGGATTTTCAATTAAAACAGTTATATCTCCAATTTTTTTTATTGGTACTTGTTTTGTTTTTTGTTTATATGAAAAAATTCGATAATTTATTGAACCTTTTTCCTTAAAAAGCTCAATTAAGATAGTAGTTTGTGATTCTCCGTCTACTTTTATTGATGAATTCCTCAAATAATTAGATAGTTTCTTCTTTAATGAGGAAGTGGAAATTTTTATGGCTGAATGTATTTTAACTCTAAGGTCTACATTTTTGTATTTTTTTGCAATTGAAAGCAAGTCTTTTCTTAATGTATCAAATTTAAGCACACTTGAAGTTTTCTCTTCTAGAAGGATCAACGCTATTTCATCTAACATTGAAGCCTTTTGAATGTCTAATTCACCTGTAAATTGTAAGCGATTTGTTAATGTATCTAAAGTGAAGGTACCTTTAGAAAACGCATTAATCTTAGCCTTCAGCTTATTAATGTCTAGATCGAATCTTTTAAGCATTAATTGATATTTCATAGTTATTTCAGAATAAAATAAGTTTTTAATTCTTTTCATAAATTTTAGCAATTAAAAAGAGAATTTTATAGTATAATAATGTTTAAATAAACAGTTTTGTATCTACCCGATAGGGAGTAGACAATATGCAGCAAAAACAGGTATACATCTTTATAGTTATGGCAGTGGTTTTTTTATTTGGGATAATTAACTCTTCGTCTTTAGTTTTTGGCTTAAATGATAATACCTCTATGAACTTGGGGTGTAATTCAACATTAAATATTAATAACGAAGAATTTCTTCCTAACCCCCTCTTCCAAGGAGAAAGTCCTACATTACAAGCATTAATTAATGGAACAAACTTAAGTAGTGTTTGGGTTGAGTCTAGCCATAGTGGAATACTGGTTAATTATTCTAATGTTATTAATGCTTTAAATATATACAATTTTAGCATTCCATATTCGGAATTAGATATAGGGGAGATTGTAACTTGGAGGTATTATGCAAATAACAGTTGTGGGGCTGTTACTCAAGGAAATCTGCAATTCTTTGTTGTTTTAGGGACTAGTCTAATTATTAACCCAAGTGTTCCTGATGGTGAAAATGGATGGTACAAGTCTATCCCTATAATCACTTTGATGTATAATAATTTTGGAGTAACATTTTATCGATTTAATTCACTTCCAAACATAATTTATATTGGGCCTTTCAACGGTACAGAAGATACTGATACTGGGGGCGTATCTGAGTTAAGATACTTTTCGAGAGATATTTCTACTAGAATTGAGCCTATTCGAGAATTTACAACAAAGGTAGACTTTACTAAACCTGCAATTGTTGATGAACATCCTGAAGGAGGTAGCACAAGTAATAATACTCCTTTGATAAATATTACTTTAAGAGAGGTTTATCAAGGGAATTCTGGGTTAGATGACTCTAGTGTAATCTTAATGTTAGACGGTAATGTTATTACTCATGAATATCTTTCTATTAGCCCAACTTATGCAGAAGTAAGGCATCAAGTAAATAATTCATTAATTAATGGAACACATAATATAAGTGTTTTTGTAAAAGATTTTGCAGGTAATAAAAATAGCCGAGTATGGGATTTCTATGTTAATAATGATCTTTTTGATATTAATGTCAGCCAACCAACAGATGAATTCTTGTCAAATAAAAGGAGAGTATTGTTTGAAATTAATGTTTCTAGAGTTATACAACAATTAGAATTAGGAGTGAATGGAAGGTTTACTAGGATGTGTGGAAATTGTGAGTTCTTTAACAAAACTAGGACTTTAAAAGAGGGATTAAATAATATCACAGTTAGAGGCACTAATTTTGGAAATTTAGTAAACCAATTTTTAGAAGTTTATGTAGATACTGTCAAGCCAAAAATTAAGAGTACTGTACCTAAAGTACCACAAGTTACAAATGGAACATTCAAAGTTAAATATAGCGAGAGCGATTTACAAAGTGTTAGATTATATTGGAATGTTTCTGGTAATTATAATGAGGTTGCTTTAAGTAATTGTTCTTCTGGGGAAAATCAAGAGTGTGAAACCTTTGTTAATTTAAGTGGCTATGACAATCAAAGAGTAGGGTATTATTTCAATGTTAGCGATAGGATCAATGAGGTTAGCAGTAAATTGATAAGAGGTATTTTGATTGATACTATAACACCAAGTATTAATAGGATAAACCCGCAAAATGGCATTCTTTACGGTAATAATGTCCTTTTTGAAATAGAAATAAGTGAAAATGCTAGTGTGAGTTTCATTGACAATAGTGATAGTCATCCAAGGTTAAAGAATTTGTGTAAAAATTGTGACTCTTACAACAAAACTTTGACATTTTCTGGAGGAAGTCATAACATAACATTTATTGCCAATGATGCTGCAAATAATTTAGGGATTAATACAGTAGAATTTGATGTTCTTGATTAAAATGTTTTAATTTTTGATTAAAAGTTATTATCTTATTATTGACATAAAATTTTAATTTATGCTTAAAATATTTAAGTTGGATATTGCCGGCCGGAAATAATTAAAGCAAGCTGCTCAGAAGTTAGAGAATCCAAATAGCCTGCTATTTTACCACAATGTAAATCATGATCGTAAGTTGTAGAGCCTAGGTAGCAGTCCACCAACTCCGAAGGATTATCTGGAAAAGAAGTGATTAGAATGTTTATAACCATCAAATCAAATCCACAATCGGCTAAATTCTCTATAGCAGCGTCTAATCTTGCCTTACCAGGAGTTAAGACCAAGGTATCAAGAGCTTCAGCCATTTATTTTAAGTACATAATAGCAAATATTTAATTATTATTATTTTCAACTTTTTTGTTAGTTTTGGATTTTTTTATTACCCTGCTAGACTTATCAGTTAAACTTAGTAGGGTTTCTTTTCCTTTTCTTTCTTTCTTCATTAGACCAAGATCAACTAGTAAATCTGTATATGCAGAAATTAAGGACTTAATTTTACTGTATTTTTTATTCGGATACATCTCTTGAGCAAGATCCCTCATAGAAACCCATTCTTTAGATGATTCATCCCTTATAATTGATAAGTTAACTAGAATACTTTTTTGAAGATTTGTAAGATTTTGTAGTTTAGTATCCACATTTTCTTGAACAGACTCCTCTGGGGGTAGTCTTACCAGCTGTTTTTCCTTCTTTGACTTTGAGTATTCTAAGATTAAGTTTTCGACTAGGGATTCAATCCTAGATAATCTGCGATGCAAAATTAAAATATCTTTTTTATGTGCTTTGTGACTTTCAAAGCTTTCTAATAATCTTCCATTTATTAGGGAAACGTCATGCTTGATATGACTGAATGACTTAGTTAATGTTTTATGCAGATGGTCCCACTTAGGGAGATCCTCTTTTTTTCTAAAAAACCACATAATACTGGTTTAATTTAAAGATATAAAAGCTTTTCTTTTGATCGTTCACAGGGTTCATGAACGGTTCATAGGGTTCAGTGAACGGTTCATGAACGGTTCATAGGGTTCAGTGAACGGTTCATGAACGATAATATTATCGACGATAAAATTAGTTTTTTTCAAAGATAACTCAAAAAGTTCCCAAAATGGTTTTTTTCCACAAGTTTATTTAATTGGCAAAACTAAGAGGACAAATCTAAGAGGAATTATAGCTAATTAATTATTCTTTTGCCTTTTATGAATAGAATCTAAGAGTTCCATTAAGTGTTTTTCAAAAATGTCATTTTGGAGCTCCTCAGGGACAGAAATACAGTTGATATTGTCGGGATTTCTATAAAGATTTAGAGGTGCTTTTGAAAAAGTAAGTGTTCGTATTAGGTATTTTACGCCGGATTCAGTAAGATCTGTTTTTTGAGTCAGGTCTAGGTAAGTTATAGGACGTTGGAGCTCCTTTTGGAGTCTGAAAATTGAGATGTACATAAGGAGTTGCTTTTTTGAGACTTTACTTAGCGGTTGAATGTCGGTTGAATGTCGGTTGAAATGATCCCTTTCAGGCCTAATTTGTGGCAAATCTAAAGGTTTCTCGATGGACGAATTTTGGCTTCCTGGGGCTTCTAAAGGCTGTTTTTGGCCTTTTTCTAAGTTTTCAACCGACGGTTGACTGCCGATTGATCGGTAGTCAGTCGATAGTCGATCGATGGACAGTCGTCGGTTGACCCCTTTATTTCCTATGGAGTCTTTATCCTCAAGTAGTGAATCTACTTTTTTTTCTAAATTATCGAGCTTTGAGTTCAGCGTCGATAAAATTATAGAAATGTCAAGGACAAGTTGTCTGTCTCTCAAAATTTGTGTGTAAAGATAAGCTATGTCCTCTTTAATCTTCAAAAAAGCCTTTTGGAGCCTAGTGTCAGGGTAAGATACCATAAAAAAGTAAGTATAAAAAATTATTTAAAGATAATTTAAGTATAAGGGACCCATTATAAAGTGGTAAATCATATTTTACCGCTAAAGATTTTTGTAAAAGTATCCTCATTGGGATTTAACCCTATGAGGAGGAGGGACTTGATTAATTGTTGGGTTTCAGAGGCATTTTCGATGTCTTTGAAGCATTTTTTAAGTGTTTTAGAGCATAAATAGCCTTTATTTAAGGATAAAACAATATTCTCAACCCCACTGTATTTTACGGTTTTATCGTCGATATTTACTGTAAAATCACCTTTAATAAGGATGTCATTAGTCTTAGAGAAGCCGTGTCTTATAAGCTCAAAAATAAGTAATTCTTTAACTACATCACTTAATCTCTTTTTTTCAAAATAGGATTGTATATCGTCGGTGCTTAGATAAAAAGTAAGGATTAGATTGTTATTCTCCAAAGGATGAACTTTTCCTAGATAGCTAACTACTTTTTGCCTAGGACCTTTTTTAGTCCTTATGTTTTTTGCCTCATAAGCATAGTCGGATACGCCTTTTTTAGAAAGCCTCTTTTTAAGTCTAATATACATGGGCACTACAAAGTTTATTTGGTATTTATATATTTATGTAATAATTAATCGGGTTTTTGGGCAATTATATACAGAGACAAGCTTTTATCTCTTTCAAACTTTGTCCCAGGACCACCAAATATTTCTAAGACTTTAAAACCATTTTTTTGTAAAATCTTTGTTAATTCCATTATAGAATAAATTTGACAGTCCCATTTTTCGTTTATTATTTTTATTTTCTCTAAGCCTTTTTGTATGTATATTCTTTGATTTATTTTAATTATTCCCGTCTTCTTATTTATTACATTTTTGTTGAATCTAACTATTTTAATCCCATTAAAATTTATTACCTTGTCTATGAATTCATGTGTAATAAAACCACCTTTAATCATAAAATCTAGGTTAAATATATCAAAGATAAAAAGTCCTTTAGGTTTTAAGTTTCCTGAGACATTTTTAACTGCAATATTAAAATCTTTTTTACTTAAATGACCTATTGCGTTAAATATTGCTATAACTGCGTCAAAGCTGCCTAAACGTGAGGTCCTAATGTCTCCCTGATATAAATTCATTTGCATATCTTTGGTTTTTCTTTTAGCCATTTCTAGCATTTTTGAATTTATGTCACAGGCTGTAACTTTGTAGCCTATTTTTGAAAGAGGAATAGATTGAGCTCCTGTACCACAAGTAAAGTCAAGAACTTCTGATATTTTGTATTTTTGGAAAGTATTGTGGAGAAAACTAATTATTTGTAAAGATGTTTGGCTTTCTAGTTCTAGTAGATCATAGTATTCTGCAAATTGACTATAACCATATTGTTTAATATCCATAACTATGGCTATATGGGTTTTTATTTAAATTTAATCTTATTTTTGTTGACACTTTTTGATAGGAATATAGTTATTTATCGACGAGTGATGTCTCAATAGGAAATATATATACTTGAGTATAAGTGTTTATATAGCAGGATTAATTTCAAAGTATTTGATGCAAAAAGAGATTGAGATTTTAAATATTATGAAAGAGCTTAGATGTGATTGGGAAGAGGCAGTAAAAAGGTTTAATGAAAGAAAAAAACTTAGTGATTTCTTCTAATTATCTTGATTTAGTAACATTAATTCTTTGGCAATATTTATTTCTTAGCAACCACCCACATAACATCAAAATATGTTTTGAATGATTTAGCAACAGATTCTCCTTGGATTAGAATTATAAGGGGCTCCTTCTCCAGGAGAACAATTGCAGTTTTATTACCATAAACAAGAATTTCTGCTGGGGTGGTATGGTCTAAATATTTTGTTTTTCCTGTCTTTTCCACCTTTGGGATATTTCCTCTTGCATTTTCATTAAAGATAATGTTAGCTTTCAATTTTTTCTGGGTTACTTTTACATTAAATCTAGTATAAAATGATTTTACTTTTTCAGTATCTGCTCCTCTACTGGCCCCAAAAATATAATACTCTTCTTGAGGTTTAAGTGATTCCAAAAGATCATTGTAAACTGTTTGCATTCCTTTCCACCCGCGATAAACTTCTGCATCGGTTTTCTTTTCAGTTAATTTTTGTTTCAATTCTAAAGAAGGAAGAAATTTATCTAATTCTAACTCTTGATCTTTAAGTTTAGCTTCTTTCTCTTTAAGATAGTCTTTTATTCTTGATGGAGGAGCAGCATTAAAGTATTTTACCTTATCTTTAACAACATAACTGGCTAGGCCACGTTCTATGAGTTTATCAGTTACTTCATAGATTTTAGATGATGTAATTCCTGCTTTCTTGACTATTGGGCCTTTTTTTGAACTTCCTAATTCAAGTAATGCGAGATAAACTTTAATCTCTGAGTCAGTAAGTCCTATTTCTTCAAGGATTTTTGTGTCCATATTCTTCTATAATTGTTTCTTTTATATAAATATTTCTATAGTTCCACCTTAAGGGGGCACTAATATTTATAATATTCTAAGTTACTACTTTATTGTGATTAAAATGTCAAAGGATAAAGAACTAACACAAGAGGAAATGGGGGAAAGATTTGATAACCCTATAATGAAGAATCAGATTACAGGAGATCAATTTGTAGAGGATAGAATAGGTGAGATTAGATTAAAAGGTGATTTCATTGGGGAGACAGGATATGTTTCATTGGATGATTTAGTTGAAGAAATCAATAATTCAAGAAAAGGTGTTATTCTTAATATAGGGGATTCTTCTACAAGTGGATGGGATAGTGATGTAGTGGCAGTTAATCGTGAAATTAAACAAAGAAAAGGGGATTTATATAATAAGGAAAAGGATGCAATATTCCCACTCTTTAATTATAGAACATACTCTGATTGTTTAAGAGACATTTTAGGCGATAGATTTGTCGTAGTAAATGCAGGAGTGCCAACCCACACATCACTAAATGGGTTAAGAAGATTCAAAGAACTTGTAGCTGATTTTCACAAAGCAGGAATTTCAATTGATTATGTGACTGCTTATTATGGCAATAATGATTCTGTATGTAATGGGAATGCTGAAGAAAAATATAGAAAAGGATTGATAGGAAAAGTAAGAAAGATGTTGGTAGATAATGGGCAGATAATAACAAGAACTAGTGCTAACGATTTTAGAAGCAATATGAGAAACATAGTCTGTTACTGTAAAAGAAGAAAGGCTATTCCTATTTTGATTGAACCAGCCACACCTTTATATTGGGAACCTGGAAGAAGAGTTAAACGAAAGGCAGAATTTGATGAAGACGATGCTGCTATCAGAGCAACGCTTCCCGTTATTAAAGGCCATTATAATCAGGCTATACATTATTGGGATACTGCAAACAGAATCATTGCAGGTGACGAAAATCTTGCAGGAGACCTCAATCATGCGATAGAATTTTATGAGGTGGCAAGAGAGAGTGATTATATTACTCCAAGAATAAAGGAAGGTCATCTACAGACATTACGAGATGTTGGTCAGACAGAATGTGTGCCATTGGTTCAAATTGAAATTCCACGAGATAAAAATGATGGAAAAGAAGGAGAGGGATATTTTGGTGATTATTGCCATCCTATTGAAAGAGCTAACAAGCTATATGCCGAACAAATAGCAGGAGTTATTATGAGACATTTTTGGGATCAACAAGAGAGAGGAAATAGTGCTATCCCGAGTAATATTTACACGTTGTATTAAAATAAAATGAAAAACTTAGAATACAAGATTGGTGGTGTCCAAATTGACAGTACATTTAATAATTTTATAGTTGAAGCAGCAGATGAAAAAACTGTCTCTATATATGTTGGTTTTGGACCAGGCCATGCAGGTGCTGCCCAACAATTTGGCCTAAACCCACATCCCTATGGTGGCTATGTTTATATGAAAAGTATAAGGGAGGGAGAATGCGAATACTTTTCTGAAGACAAAGGTGGGCGTATAGTGGGTGGTGGAAGATGTTCGCTTTATGATGGTAAATTAATACTAGATAGACAATCGGGAGACTATGGACCAATTCCACGAGAAGCTGCAGAGAGATTCTTAGAGCTATTGTTGCCGGAATTACAGAACCAAGGAGTACTGAAGAAATTAGGTATTAAAATAAGAGAAACCATGGCTGATCCTGTGGAAATTCCTTTGGATAAATACAACCCATTCTGGAGGCAAATTTGAGACCACTGGACACACTGGACAAGTGCGCTCGTGGGCTTTATAAATGGTTTTATTTGTAAACAGATTACATTGACGACCGAAGATAGAATTTATACTTATTTAAAAAATGAAATTCATTTATCTGACTTAGTGAATTGTTTAGGTAATACGCATGTAAGTCTGAATTTAGATTTTCTTAAGGAATTACTACGAAATGCTTCTGGAACAGAACATCCTGCAATAGATAGGTCTTTTGTTGAAAATATTGGAGGTACTTTTAATGAAAATGCTAAGAATTATAATTCTATAAACACTTGGTTGCAAGGAAAAAGTACAATTCCCTTTAATAAATTGATAAAAATTGTTGCACTTTCTAGTTTTTCTTTAAATGATATAGAAAATAATGTAATCTCTATAAAATGTGGTCCTAGAAAAGGAGAAATATACCCCAAATTTCCTTTAAGAATTGATGATAAGTTGGGTGGAATCGTTGGACATATAATGGGTGATGGTTCTATTTGTGAGAAATATAATCAAGTCTTTTTTTGCAATAAAAATAGAGAACTATTAGATGAATTTAGAATTCAAATTAAGTATATTTTTGGAATTGAACCGAGGATTTGGGCACAAGTTCCAGTCTATGGTAGAACTAGTTGGGAGAAGAGAGTTTATTCTATAAGAGAAATTCCAGAAAATTATATTGGAGGGTTATTCTATCCAAGAATTTGTGGATTGGTCCTTCACAAAATTTTTGGTAAATTTGCAAATGGAAGAAATAAAATTATCACAAATGAAATAAGAAATGCAAACAATTCGTTTAAAAAAGGTTTTTTAAGAGCAATGTTTGATGATGAAGGATCTGCAAATTCTTCTTCGCATATGCTAAAAATGCATCAAGATAATGTTCAAATTTTGGAAAATCTCAGAAATATGCTTTCTGAATTTGGAATTAATACTAATCCGATTAGAACCTACTTTAAAAGAAATAAAGCGAGACATACATTTTCAATTACAGGATTTAAAAATTACTATAATTTTAATAAAGTAATTGGATTTAGCTCTTCAAAAAAGGAAATGGAACTTAGGACTTTAATTAAGAAGGTGGAGAAAAGTAAATTCTTTAAAAAGAAATTTGCATTGCCTATCTACTCTGAGTGACTCCAATCCTTGGGCAAAACTTAGCAATTTTGCATTTAGAGCAGATTGGGGATCTAGTTAGACAAATATTTTGTCCATATGCAACTAATAGGTCGTTTAAATCGTACCAGTATTTTTTATGAATTACTTTCATTAGTGCATCCATAGTCTCATCAGCATTCTTAGTCTTTACCCAACCTAATCTATTCGCCATTACGTGAACATGAACATCTACTGGAATGTAATTATCTATTCCAAAACCGTACACTAAAGTTATTGCAGCAGTTTTTCTTCCTACACCTTTTAATTTTAAAAGTTCTTCTAGCGTATTTGGAACTTTAGAGTTATATTTATTAATTAAGACATTACAAATTTCTTTAATTCTTTTTGTTTTTACTTTATAAAAACTTACTGGGTAAATTAAAGATTCTATTTTCTTATTGCTTAATTTTAGTAATTCTTCTGGTTTGTCTGCAATATTAAATAGTCTTAGTGAAGCTTTTTCTGTTACTTCATCTCTTGTCCTTAAGCTTAGGAGACAGGAGATTAGAACTTTAAACGGATTTCTTTCTTCAGAAATTTCAGTAACTATTGGTTTCTTAAAGGTTTTGTGGTTTGCTTTTAAAATTTTAATTATTGTGTCAATGTTTTGCATTTTTAAAGAATCTGAGAAGTATTTTTTTATGATTAAAAGCTATTTTTAGGCTTTTTATTTCCTTTTTTGAGAAAAATTTATAGCTAGAAAGTTCATTTTTGTTTATTTTTATATCCCCTTCCAATTTTGAAACAAAAAAGAATACATTTGCATGCCATTTAAGATTTTTATATATTTCTTGATCAAAAGTAAAAAATTTTGGTTTTATACTAATATTAAGTTCTTCTTTAATTTCTCTTTTTATAGCAACATCTATTTTTTCAAATAGTTCTACATGACCTCCAGGAAGACACCAGTAATTTTTAAATGGATTTTTTACTCTTTTTGCAAGTAGTATTTTATGGTTCTTAACCAATATACAAGCTACAGTAGATTTTGGATTTATATACTTCATTTTAAAATTTCTCCAGTTTTATGGCTCCACAAAAGTAAATCTAGCTCATCAACATTAATCCCTATAGAAGAGGAAAAACCCTTCATTTTTTGCTCTATTTCTAAATATTGTTTTTTATTTATAGGCCTTTTGTTTGATTCAAGGATACCTAATTCTGTTAGACAGTTTAAGATATGTTTGTCAATAATGCAGTAACCTTTAAAACCAATATTTCTTAAGAAATGTGAACTTTCTTTATAACTAACGCCTTTAATATTATTTACAATATAATCTCTTAATTCGTCTTTGTTGTCAAAGGATAGAATTTTTTCTTTTAATTGAAATTGTAAACTATTTTTAATGAATTCCCTAACTTCTAATATGTATTCTGCCCTCTTATTTGGATATCTATAACCTGAGCTTTTTAAGGCATTTTGGAGATCTTGTAAATTTCCTGTATAAAGAATCGGTTTTAAAGAATTCATTGCATTAATGCCCATTTTAGCTGAAGCATTAGGAGTTAAAATACAAAAACATAATTCTTCAAAAATAGCTTTGTTCCCTTGATTTGAGACCTCTTCAAATTCTTTAAGTCTCTGTTTAATCTTTTCTTTTTTTAAATCATATTCCTTTTTAAGAGTGTTAATCTCCATAAAGATTATTAAGTTAAGTAAATTTATAAATCTGCTGCCACAAAATATGCAACATACTAATATTTAGCAATTTTCCACATAATATCAAAGAAAAGTTTGTGCATATCTGCTATTTCTACATTATCAATTAATATCCCTATTAATTCCTTTTTAAAAGTTAATATAACCACTTTAGTATCATAAATTTCTACCCATGTAGATATATTTTCAAGATGTTTTAAGGATTTTATCTCTGTTAATTTTTTCCATTCTCTATTTTTTATAAAGTCTATTCCCTCAAAGCTATTCACTATTCCTTTCTGTTTTATTTTCTTGAATATTCTAGTTTTTCTATAATGAAGAGACTCATATTCTATAGCTTTTTCTGCAATTTTATAATTTCCATAGACCAAAATTTCTCCTTTAGCATCATTTATTATATTGTCAAGAAGAGTAGAAATCCCTTTTTTACCTTCAAATAAAGAAACAGATGGTTTACTCCCAATGGTTTGCATTTTAGCTTCTAGCTCGGGAAGTATGGATTTTATTTTCTCCTCTTTTTCTTTGAGAGCTTCAATAAGTCTCTTTGGTTCTATTGCCATGAAATTTTGTATATTATCTTTTTCTATAGAAGAAACAAGCCCTTTTGATATCAGGGAGCGGAGAATATGATATGTAGTAACTCTATTGATATTTGCTTTGTTAGCTAATCTAGTTACATTTGATTGTCCAAGCTCTAACAAACTTAAGTAAACGGAAGATTCTTTCTCGCTTAAGTTTAATTCTTTTAATATCTTAATTAAATCTTCATCTTCCATATTATTTCTAATATTTTTAGCTATTTAATTCTTACTATTTTGTTGAACATTTTGAACAACAAAGTTATATATAATTCATCGAGTACTGTTACTACTATATGATAACATATAAACAACTTAGAAGGATTATTGAAGAAAGAGCCAAAAATAAAGGGCTGGAGATAGTTTCTCCTAGTTCTACTATTTCATGGTTGTACCCAGGACAATTTGCTTATTGTTTAAATGAAGAGTTCATTTGGGACAGATATGGTTCTTTAATAGATATGCCTGGAGAAATACACTTCCATAAGATTCAACCAGTAATAAGATGGGATGATTATATTATTTATTTTCTTGGAAGAACTAAAAATCCTCCACAAAGTAGCACAGATCATCTAACCAGTTTTGATATGAGCACAATAGATGGGGGCCATATAATAAACAAAGAAAATTATGCAAAATACTCTAAAATGATTTTTGGAGGAATCGTATCTTTTCTTATTAATGATTTAGGGTTAGATAAAAATAAGCTGGAAATTACTTATTTCTCAGGAGAAAAATTATCTATTTTATCATCCAATAAAAAGGGTGTTCCTAGATTTGATTTTGAAAAATACATTCCAGAAGACAAAGAAGCTAAAGAAGAATTATTATCGCTTGGGTTACAAGAATCACAAATTAAACCTAACAACACTAGAGATTGTTTTCTTATACCTGACTGGCTTTGTGGTGAGGCAGCACCATGGGGGTATAGAAACGAAATTAATTATCGAACAAATGCTGGCTTAATAGATATTGCAACTATTGAAAGGTTGTTTTTGAGACCTATTTATAAAAATGGCAAGTTAGTAGATGTTGTTGAGTGGGACAAAAGATTCTTAATAAATGGAGCAGGTCTTGAACGTTTAGTGATGGTGGTAAATAGTCTTCCTGAAATAAACCAGGTAGATACTATTAATCCTTTGTTTGATTTTATTGCTTCAAGGGGCTATGACAATGTACCCTTATTATGTGAAAGCCTTAGAACTAGTCACAGAATAATTGCAGATTCAAGAGGAAATTTAACTGATAAAAGATCTCCTGGAAAATCTGAGGAAAGAAGGTGGAAATATAATAAAATATTAAGAAATTTGATACATGTTCAAGATATAGATATAAGAGATTTTTACAATCTTAATGCCGAATTACAACCGCATTATGAAGAGCTATCGCAGGTTGTAGAGCTTGCAGTTGAAGAAGTAAAGCAATATAAAGAAAAGCTGGAAAATTCTGGATTTAAAATAGATTAATCCAGCAGCTCATTTTTAATATAGTGCTATTCTTATAGTTGCATCTTGTAAATATGTTGCACGGAAGTCTCTATTTTATTCGGTTGATAGAAAAAGCAATGGACTTTTTTATTTAGTTATAAAGGTTTATAAATAAGCTAAAAAATATAAAATTAATGAAAAAAGAGGTTGTTTTTATATCATTTTTGGCATTACTTTTAGTTGCTGGATGTCAAAAAGATGGTTATTTTATTAAAGACACTCAAAATAGTCCACCTCCAACCAATCCTCAAAATACAATAGATACAAGTTTAGGAACACATTTATGGATAATGGATGATTGCTCGTGGAGAGATCCTCTACGCCGTGATGGACCTTATCTCCCAGCTGATTTCAGTTACGATTTCATTGCAAATAACTTTGATGTTTTTGTTGTAGGAGATTGGAGTAATGATTTGGGTTTTAGAGGTTCTATAATACAAGGGTATGTTAATCAGATTAAACAGAGAAAACCTGAAGCTAAATTTGTTTATTATAGTGATTTACAGCAGTTTTTGTGGGAGTCTACAGCATTGAATGAAAAAGAAGATGCTTTTTTGCATGGAAGTGATCCTGCGTCATTAAATTTAGTTGCTGATGGTAATAATGTAATAATTGATTGGAATGATGATAAAC
>Ga0209542_10008527_pt1 | contig 19100 bp, 27 predicted proteins | sample RifCSPhighO2_01_FD_184028 | JGI IMG/M metagenome (GOLD analysis project Ga0209542, IMG submission 184028) | Soil microbial communities from Rifle, Colorado - Rifle CSP2_plank highO2_0.1 (SPAdes) (version 2) | ecosystem: Environmental > Terrestrial > Deep subsurface > Rock core/Sediment ...
GACAATTGCCCAAGGTTTTCTAATGAGAAGATTATGTCTATGCTGAAAACAGCAGGTTTTAATGATATAAAGAACATTCCCATTCATAACAATTTTGTCATGATTATTGCAAAAAAAGGAGGTAAAATATGAAACACAAAAATGATAATTTAGTAATCGCGATTGTAATTATAGTAGCAGTTGTTATTTTATCTAGCGGATTTGGAATGATGGGTTTTGGCGGAGGTTATGGTATGATGGGAATATCTAACTATGGTTTTGGAGGAATGTGGATATTTGGATTTTTCTTTATGACCTTAGGTATCATTGCACTATTCTTATTTATCGTTTGGTTACTTAAACAACTAAAAGGAGGTAAATAATGAAATTAGGAATAATAATCAGTACAAATGAGCCAGAGCTCGTTTGGAATGTTTATAGGCTTGCCAATTTTGCTTTAAAGGAAAGTGATGCCGTAAAGGTCTTTCTATTAGCAAGAGGGGTTGAATCAGAAGCAGGAAGTGAGAAATATAACGTTAGGGAACAAATAGACCAATTTGTTTCTAGCGGTGGACAGATATATGCCTGTGGAACATGTATGAAATCTAGACAGATGGAGGGTAAAGATACATGTCCTATATCGACCATGAAGGACTTGTATCAAATAGTTAAGGAATCTGATAAAGTTTTAACTTTCGGTTAAGAATTGATCGAATCGCTGTGACTTTAGTTGTTTGATTAGTTACGTAGATGCTTCTATAGTACACTTACGCTGGATAATTCTTGCGCATTTAAATCAAAAAATAGCTATCAATTCCATCTCGACAATACTTAAAAATCCTGAAAATAATAGAAATATCGAGAATAAACAGAGCTGAAGCGTTACACTAAATGCTTAACGCCCTGCCCGTAAGGACTGTAAAGATTACAACGCTCGAGAAAAACAGAAGCGTTACAGACTTTACTTTAGCTTCGGGACGGGCGTAATTTCCATCGACCACAAAAACCACTTACTAAAAATGTGGGCGTTGAACTAATTTAAATAAATCACAATAATCTTTAAAAAGTATTTATAATCACGAGTTTTATGGATCCTATTAAAACTATTTTGACTGAAGTGCCAAAAACACAAAGATATTATCAGACACATCAAAAGTGGGATTTTAACAAAGGAGATGTTCGTGAAGCTTTTGAAAGAGTTTTTTCCCCTGAAAAAGATTATGTACTGTTTCAAACGATTGCAAATAAAGAAGCGGTTGAAGCTTTAGAAGGATATGTTGGATTTCGTAAAGATATGGGCTCTCCATGGGTTGTTAGAAAGATTCGGAAGGGTGATGATCCAGTTTATGTTCCTGGAGCAAGTGATGTATGTAATGGTTTGATGTTTGATAATAGTCTTATGGACTCATATCGATGTGCAATTGATAAAACTGCAAAAAGATTGATAGGAAGAGAAAATTTCTCCCATTATCCTCTAGTTTCTACTAGGGGAGTACATTACAATGATAGAGACCAAAAAGCAATTTTCTGGCCTCAAGTTTATATTGTTAACGCGAAAAAACATGGTCTCTTAAAGGATATTATTAATGGCTTATCTAGTGCTGATGGTCTTGAAGTATTAAGAGACCTCCAGTCTCCTCAGTTTTATCAAATGGCTGAAATTGAGACATTGCACAGATTAAGAGTTGCCCCTATTGTTCAACTACCTAAAGAATTGAAAGTTGGGGCAAAAGATTTGGCAAGTTATGTAGATTTTCTTGCTCAAATGACTGAATCTTATCAATGGACCGGACCCGTGATTGATGCAGATTAATCCATCGCTTCAATCTCGACAATCCTTAACTTTAGAGAAAGATATTCCAATAAGTATCTATCATTTCTTCTGCGTTGAATTGAACTATTTCTGAATAATCTCCTATTGAGGATTTTGTTAAATTGCTTTTATCTGCTTTTCTTAATGCATTGAGATAAAGAGACTTGGTTTTTTTACGAATTATTAATGCAGGATAATCATTTTTTAATAATATATAACTTAATATCATTCTTCCAGTTCTTCCGTTTCCATCCATAAATGGGTGGATTTTCTCAAACTTATGATGAAAAATTGTGGCTAATGTCAGAGGATGCAGTTTAGTCTTATGCTCTTCATACCACTTTATCAATAAATCCATGTCTGTTTTAACATATGGTGCAGGAGTAGCATCGAAGTTACTTTTTATTACTCTTATATCAACAGTTCTATAGCCTTTTCTTGGATCAATATTTTCTAAAAGAGAATCATGAACACCAATTATAAATTCATGAGTAATTTCTTCTTTTAAATCAATTAGCTCAAAAAAGACTTTCTCTGAATTTTGAAGATCATATATTTCTCTTAATGTCTTATTTTCTGGAGTTAAACCATCGGCTAATAAGTTTCTGGCTTGTTCCAAATTTATTGTATTTCCTTCTATGGATGCAGTATTAAAAGCAAATTCTATAACAAAATTTTTTAATATTTCTTTCTTAGTTATATTATCTAGTTTTTTAAAATGATTATTATAATGTAATTTACAAGCTTCTATCTCAGTCAATTTTTCTCCAAGAAAATCATCTTTTTTTAACCTTAATTCTTTAGCCTTTTCAAGCCAATGATTTGATTCAAGAAAACCTTTGATTGTTTTGTATGCTTTTCTTATTTTATCCTTAAACTCTTTTTTATCCAGTGACTTCCTTACTTCTTCTATTGTGCTCCCTAAATAAGCAATGTCTTTAGAAAGTACCTTTTTACCTTTTCTTTCGGATGCTCTAAGATAATAGTAGGGTTTTCCACCAACTATTTTTTTGTATAGGTATACCATATCCTATCTAGAAACTTAGAGTTTATAAACCTTACCCTCTACATTTGTTTATTAGATTGTAGTGGGTAACTTGTGAAAGAATGCTATTTGATAGGGCGTATTTTTCATCAACTGATGAAAAATGGTAAACAAACTTTATAATTTCTATGTAATGATGCATTTTATCTCGACAAAACTTATAAATCCCTCCAACCCACAACAAACATACTCAAACTAAATACAAACTCAATACAAATCCGAGTCCCGCAGAGAGAATCAAACTGGGTGCAGTTTGGGACGGGCGTAATGCCATTTTGGCAAGATAATTAATTTCTATCTTCTTAGATTAATGTCCTCAATAGAGGATAGAACTCTTATAATTTCATCTGTTTCCTTACTTAACCCAGCAATCCTTTTTGATAAGTCGCCCCTATCAACGGAATCTCTAAAATCAATTCCTTGAGATTCTAAATAACTTCTTAATGCAATAGACTCTGTAATAATCGCGGAGTTCTGATACCAAACAGAGACGGGATGAACTGGAAAACCCCAAGATTCCCATAAACCAACACTTCCAATAACCTTAGAATAATCACAAAATACCTTAACTGATAGTTTATTGTTTTTTCCAGAGTGATTTCTTGAATATACGTGCACATGTGATCCATAACCATCCATGGGATTACCATGTTCAAGCTCTCCTCCTATAACAAAACCACCATCTCTAATTTTTTCAACGACTTTTCTACCCTCTTGAGCTGTTTGTTGCCAATACTCCTCAGGAATTTGATAGGGTTCAACACCATATTTAGCAAAATAACTGCGAATAGTATCTTTATCAGTATCCGAAATTGGTCCAAAAGGAATCTTAGGTATACCAGTACCAAGAAGGGCTTTTTTTACATTTCCACTCATAAAAAATCTGAGAAGGTGAGATATTTAAAGATTATTGTAATCTTATAAAAGGTTAAAAAGGCCAACTTACACAAAATTATATGAAGAAAGACAATCTAATTGGTTTAGTTCTTGGAGGGCTTATAATGGGAGCAATGATTCTTTCTCCAAAGGGACCAACCACTGGAATTAAAATAAGAAGTTACAAATCTGAGTCCCCAGTTAAAAAAGAATCAAGAAATAGGGAATATTGCAGTATTGATTTAGAAAGAGTTTCTCCAGAGTCTGTATCAGAGAGTAGATTTATTAGGGGTACATGTCCAGATTCGGCATTTAATTCTGCCGTTTATGCTATGTTAAATGGAGAATGGACAGTAACAAACATCAGGTTTTACAGATAATTTTACATTCCCAAAAATCAAATAACTTGTTCAGTCTCTTTCTTGCTTAAGTAAACCACAATCTAATAGACTTCTTTAACTTTAATAGTTTTCTAATGAACCGAAAGCCTTAAATAATGCTATCATTATACTGATAGTATGAATATAGAGACAATAAACCCATATGTAATAAAGATTTTAATATCTGCAAGAGAAAAAGATAGCATCAGCTCCATTTCAAAAAGAATTAATTTATCTTATGGTTGGACTCATAAATGGGTTAGAGAGTTAGTAAAAGAAGGCATCTTAAAAGAAAAGTGGAAAGGAGTAAGTTTACAAGAAAATAACAAGAATTACAGAGAAATATTGAAGTTTATTAGAAACAATATAAGTGAGACAAGTTTATATTATTTAGTATTAAAATTATCAGGAATACAATATTGTTTTACCAAAACAGATGCAGTTTATTTTTGGACAGAAGGGAGATATAATATTGCTAAATATAGGGATTACTATCCCATTTTTGTAAAAATAAGAAAAGAAGATTTCTCATTATTCACTTGGTATTGCAAGAAATTAAATTTAGAAATCAATTCAAAAAAAGGAGTATTTTATGTTCCTGAAATAATAGAAGAATTTAATTTTACAAAGAAACAAGATTACTTTATAGAGCCTTTAGAAGAAACTATTGAATTTATGAAGAAAAATATATATAATTTTGAGCCTGCATTAGAGATAATATATGAAATGTACAAAAAAGGATTAAATATAAAATATAAGGAGATAAATAATTTATAATGGAAATGTTAATCGAAAAAGAGAACTCGATATTTGACATCTTGCAAAAATTTGTATATGCAAAATTAGAGTTTGTAATTGTTGGAGGTTATGCAGTATCAGCTTATAAACATAGATTTTCCACAGACGCAGATATCGTAATTCAATCTAAAGATTTGGATAAATATGAATCTCTGCTAAGTAAAGAAAACTTTGCCAAGACTAAAGAAAAACAACTTGAAAACGTATATTCTTCAAAATATATGCGTTATGAAAAAGATAATGCAAGCGTAGACATTTTAATTGATGCTTTGGCTTCGCGAGCAACATCCGCATCATTCAGTTATAAATTATTGTTTGATAATTCAACTGAAAAGGAAATTATAGGGATTGAAAAAGAGGTTATTGCAAATGTTCCAAACAAGGAATTATTGATTGTGATGAAAATCCACTCTGGAAGATTAACAGACTTTAGAGATATCGCTGCTCTTGCAAAGAATACCAATCTTGATTTAATTAAAAAATTATTATTTATTGGTGACTTAAATGTTTTACAAAACCATTTAGATAAGCTTGAACAAGTTGTCAAAGATAAGAATTTTATAGATTCTTTCAAAGGAGTATTTATGGAGAAGAAATTTGATATTGATATAAATCAAGTTGAGCAAATAAGCAAGTTAAAAATCTCTAAATAATCAATCATTCACAAAGGCACTTCAACAACCATCAAATACAATTCAGGCTTAGCTAAAATATTTATTTCAGAAGTATCAGTAATCTCAATACTATCTCTTCTAGAAATAGCCATTCCATTTACAACTGCATATCCTTCGATAACAAAAATAAAAATTCCCCTTCCATTACCAATATTATAATTAATTTCTTTCTCCTCATTAAATTTCCCTAAATAAATAGTAGCATCTTGATTAATAAAAAGAACATTATCTTTCTTTTGTCCAGAAACAACTTTGATAAGTTCATTATCTCTTAAATTAATTGCCTTAGTCTCATGTCTCGGAGTGATTTCAGGCCGAGCGGTTTCTATCCATATTTGGAAAAGTTCTAGAGGAGCAGTCTTAGAATGATTATATTCAGAATGAGTTATCCCTCGCCCGGCAGACATGACTTGCATTTCGCCATCTTTGATTAATTCAACATTTCCGAGACTATCTTTATGTTTAAGCTCTCCTTTAGTTACTAAAGTAATAATTTCCATATTATCATGCGAGTGAGCGCCAAAACCTTTTCCAGGCGCAATAACATCATCATTAACTACAAGAAGTTTTCCAAAACCATTTCGTTTAGAATTAGAATATCCAGCAAAACTAAAGCTAAAGCGAGAACTCAACCAGCCTAATTCGCTTTTGCCCCTTTCTTCAGAACGATGAACTATTTTTACCATTAAAAACTAATGTTGAATCAATATAAAGAAGTTTGGAATCAAATAATTATTAAATTAAACATAACATCCAGGCATACAATTTCTAAAAGGATTTGACCTTAATTTATCAAGATCTCTTCTGCCCTCTTCAATAGCAGCCTCAATTTTAGCATAAAATATGGGGGGCTCAACATATTCTATGGCCCTTTGATAATCTCCAACACTTAATTGTTTAAGTGGTTCTAAATCATTAAACCTTCTTTCTTCATTTTCCTGACCAACATTCATAATGAGTTTAATTATAACTTTTATTTAAACCTATTTCTCAAACATTAAAAAACCTTATAAATGCCAAATTATTCTAACAATCATGAAGAATTCAAAATTAATTATTTTGATAATCGCCCTTTCGGTAATATTCATTGGAATAGTCTCAGCATTAGAAGTTAAAAAATCAGAAATAATAGTAAAAACGGAACCTTCCATCAATATAAGTGTCACAGTTATAAATCCGAACACCAACGAAGAATTACAAACTTTCTCAGGCAAATCAAAAAAATTCGGAGAATATAGATTCACATATTACGGAGTTGTCAATCAAATTTCTCTTTCTGCATCAATAATGGGCAACGATACTCAACAAGTCATTAAAAATGAAAAATTCGGACCTTACAATTTAGGAACTCCTACAATAACAATAAATTTTACTCTTTCAGAACCTGAAGAAAATGAGATTATAGAGGCCGATGTAACAAATGAAACCTCAAATATAACAGAATCAGAAACAAATCAATCACAAGGAAGAAGCCCAATATTAGGATTTGTCACAAGGGCAAATATAAAATTCTCAAAAACATATTATTACGTCGGAGCAGGAGCTCTAGGACTAATAATTTTAATCATAATTTTAAAACGCCGAATAACTGTAAAATCTCCAATGGAACCAAATCCAAATAAAATTAAAACAGACAAGAAAACACAATCAAAAACTGAAGTAACTGTTGCTGTCCAAAATACAGCACCTCTCAATTCAGCAGATACTGAAAAACGTATTAGTGAGTTACAAAAAGAATTAGAACAAATCAAGAGTGAAGAAAAATTAGTTCAATTACAGCGTCAAGTATTCAAAGAAAGACAAGAATTAAATAAACTCCGAAGCGAAAAAGAATTCAAAGCCCAAGATTTCAAAGATAACTCAAAAATTAAATAAGTATATTTAATTAATTTATTGGGATTTTTTTGGTTTAACGCTTCAGAATCTGTGATGCAGTAAAAATCCCAATTAGAAAGTTTCTTTATCTCTCTTCAACATAGCACTTTTAACTCTATCTTTAGCAATCTGAATAGCCGCATCTCTTGGCGAGATAGACTGCTTCTTAGCTGTAGAAAGAACAATTTCAGTATTCTTAGTTATTTTATCTTTAACAACTTTATACATATATTTTTTATCTTTTCCTATATACTCTACCCAACTAGAAATAACTCCTCCGGCATTTGCAACAAAATCAGGAACGATAAGAATCCGTTTGCTTAATTCTTCTTCAACATCAAGAGGAATTGGGATATTAGCAGCTTCAACAATAATTTTAGCCTGTACGGAATTCATATTCTGCCTAGTAATCACATCAGGCAAAGCTCCGGGAATCAAAACATCAACAGGAAGCTCAAACAACTTATGTCCTGGCAACACCCTACCCTTCCCAGCAGTCACAGTTCCTTTTTCTCTCTTAATTTTTTCTATTTCTGCAAAAGACAAACCGTTCTCATTATACAAACAACCTTTACTATCGCTTACAGCAACAATCTTACAACCAGCTTCTTCAAGGCTTTTAAAAGTAAAGTATCCGACATTCCCAAAACCTTCTATTGCAATCTTGGCTCCAGAAATAGGAATTCCGGCATGTTTCAAAGCAACCAGAGTAGCATAACTTACTCCAATTCCAGTACTTCCAAGCTCATGAGGCAGACCACAAACATTTCTACCATTTATAATTTTGCAGAAATCAATTGGTTTTCCTGTAGCGGCATTGAAATTACCATGTGCCTCAACAAAAGTCTTCATTTCTTTCTCAGTAGTATTAATATCAGGACCGGCAATATATTCACTAGGTACTATATTTTTCAAAGCCCTTGCAAATGATTTAATAAAAATATCTTTTTTTTCCGAGTCTGTTTCTTTATTATAAATTATGCCACTCTTTCCTCCTCCGAAAGGCAACCCCGCAAGTGCATTCTTGAAAGTCATTGCTCTAGCAAGTCTAAAAACTTCGCGAACATTAACGCTAGGAGTCATTCTAATCCCTCCTTTAGCAGGCCCTAGAGAAGTATTATCAATTACAGTAAACCCCCTCATTCCAGAAGAAGGGTCATAAACTTCCAATATCTTTTCAGGCCCTATATCGTCCTTAACTTCAGATAAATCCATATTATATCAATCAATGTATTTATCTAGTTAATAAATATTGTGCAACTCTATGAATACGTTTGCAAGTCTTGAGATAGTTTTTCATATGCTGCCGTTCGTCTTTTCAATAATCTATTTCTCATAAACCTCCCAATAATAACTACTCCAGATACAACTACTCCACTAATTAGTGCAACAAAGACAACCCAAGAGATAATTTTCGTTTCCAAGTTTCCAGCAACCAATGGGTCAAATTCTTCTTCATTCCCCTCTTCATTTCCAGGTCCAGGCTCCCCGCCGATAGGATTCACACCAGGGACATTATTAATCTCACTATTATCATCTCTATTCAAACACCCAAGATCATTAGGGAAATCCACCAATCCATCTTTATCATTATCCTTCTTATCAAAACATTGAGATTTAACACTGCTACTTCCTCCACCACTTCCTCCACCACTTCCACCAGGTCCAGGTGTTGGTGTAGGACAAATTTCACAATCACCGGGGCAAGTAGAACAAGTCTCAGCACCATTACATATACTATCCCCACACCTCGGAATAGGACAACCAGTAGGACCTACGGCAACTCCAGCGGGAGTACCAGGACATAAATCAACACTTTCAGGGACCCTATCACAATCGCCATCAATGCTACATATAGAATTAGTAGGATCTTGAGTACTTCCAGCAGGAGCATAACACAATCCAACTCCGCAAGATGGATTCACAAAACAATTATTATTATTATTTTCACACATTTTACCTTCTCCACAACGAGGACATGTACTTCCACCACAATCAACATCAGTCTCACCATTACTTGCATCTAATCTTTCATTAGAACACAAAGGCAACTGCCCAGTCACTCCAGTAAGTGTGAGTGTTGTTTCATGTGACATTGTAGAAGCAGACGTTCCAGTTACAGTTACCAAATAAGTCTCTCCTCCAGTTATATCCCCAGCAGTCACAATCAAATCTATATTACATACAGGCTCCGAACAACTCAATTCAGATGGACTAACACTAAATCCAACAGGAGAATTTACACTCAAACTAACTAATTCAGGAGCAACAAATTCAAGACTTTCAACAGTTACAGTAGTAGTAAATGAAGAACCAGAATCTATTTCCCCTACTGAAGGGTCCAACACCAAAGAATAATCAAACGGACGATTTACAATTAATTGAACTGTATTAATAGATGCAGTGCCATCATTCCATTTAACATAAATATCATAAACGTTATAAGGAAAACCTACTGGAATATGCAAATCAATCCCTCCAGTAGCTGCGTCATAATCCCAAAATCTCTGGTCCAACAAAATTCCTTCAGCATAAACCTCGGTTACTTGGTCAAGATTATTTCCATTTCCTATAATCCTAACTTCATTAGATACATTATTAACGATCTCAGCAGGTTCTAAACTAATAATATACGGCAACCAAACCCATAATTGAACACTATTTGAAGAAACACCATCCGAATTTTCAACATAAATGTCATAAACTTCAGAAGGAAAATCTACTGGAATATGCAAATCAATTTCTCTAGTAACTTCATTATAATCCCAAATTGCATAACGAGGCAATTCAAATGGTTGCCCCGAACCAATTCGAGCAAAAACTTTATTTACTTGATTTAAACCTTCTCCAACAATATGAACTTCATTAGGTACATTATTAACAACATCAATTGGAGTTAAAGAAATAAAAATTTCTGCAACGGACAGTGGGGCCAACAAGACTTTTCCAAAATTTGTGAATCCTACCAAAAACACAAGTCCAGCAAGGCAAGCAAATAAAATAAAAAAAGACAATTTATCTTTCCCATATAACTCTCTCTTCTCATACGCTTCTTTTTTTCTATATTTCCCTCTTTTCATGAACTATTAAGATAATTGATATTTATAAATCATTCCAATGAAATTTTAATTAAATCTCTGACTTATATAATCAACTAAAGCACTACCATTCAAACGCATAGTACTCGGCCCATTCCTCATATAGAATTCTTCTTGCCCATTTTCTTTAAGAAAAACTCTATTTGCACTAGGTAAACATTCCACCTTAAGCACATTTTTACCATCTACGTCAAATAATTCATAATTAATAAACGGCATAAACTGCGTTCCTATATGTTCTTTAATAATATTATTAAAATGCAGTTTCAACTTATCAGAATTAGGAAAAGCATCTTTATCCAAACCTAAAATTTCTCCTTTATCTGAAACGCCGACAATTAATATCCCTCCATCAGTATTCAAATATGCAGACAAGGTCTTCAACACAGCAAATTCAATATTTTTGTCAAGAACATTCGTATACAAATTAGTCCTCAAAGAAGATTTAAATTCCAATTTAGAACTTTCGCCTTTCTGAATAATCGACTTTATCTTATCAGAAGAACTCTCTAAATGTTTTTCAGACCTGAATAATTTAGGATTACCCTTCATTAATCGAACTATAAATCCGCTCATAGGATTTCCTCCGCCTCTTTTCTTATACAAATACCCTCCAGCAGAAACAACCAATGCAGTTACCCCGTCAATAATTAAGTCATGCGCCATTATTCCAGTTCCAATTTGTTGCAATGCAAAACCAAACCAGTTATCCAGAGAAAATTCAATCACTTCCAATAAAGCTCCGAGAGTAAAAGACAAAGCAAATGACAACGTGATAATCATGAAAGGACTTGCATCAAGCAACTCCTGTTCTTCAAGAGCAAGAATAACAGTCAATCCAATAAAACCAAGAGCCAGTCCGGCAACCCCCTTTAGTAGAATATCCCACCACCATAAATATGCAAAAAATCCCCTAACTTCTCCCAAAAAAAGGCTTCCATATATTATGAGCAAAATCACAACTTGCATTTCAGCGCCCGTATGGATATCAAATTTAGAGAGTATTTTAGGAATAAAAGTTGCAATAAATGCCATTATAGTAAATGCCATTGCTAATTCCCTGCCTTTATAAAAAGAACTAATAAATCCAAGAATCAAAACAAGCCGGACAGCATTAGTGACTATAACTCCCACAGACAACCTAGAAAGTATCTTTTTTAACATAATATTCATCAGCAAGATGATTATAAAAGAATTATGCTCCTCTATACTTAATAACAATAATTATAAACAATCAATATAAAAAATTATTATGGTATTGCCAATTGGATATATAGAAGTTTGTCCAAGTACCACTTATACTCTATATTTAGATTTAGGAAAGACAAAAAGTGTTCTTCTTAGGAGAGAAAGAGACCCTTTGAAAGTATTAGGTGAAATAAAAAAATTAAAGAGAAATGGTCTAAATCCATTAATTATGGCTTTTCTAAAATATAACTCTCCTAATGGAGAAAATGCAGAGATAGATATGAGAAGTTTGACACATAATGATTTAGAAAACATAGCTTCCGAAAGTGCAGGACATCCCATAAAAATATTTACAGATTATGGTTACGAATAATCTTAATCAAACTCTCCAAACCACTCACCTTTTAAACTCAAAAACAGTCCTTAATTCATGAGAGTACGATTCAGCTTTTCAAGCAGAAGAACAAGAAAGATAGATTCACACAACAAACATAGGCAGGACTATCCTTCTCTTGCAAAGGAAGTCATCATTTCATCAGACATAGTGTTAGAAATTTTAGACGCCCGATTCATTAAAGAAACAAGAAATTATGCAATGGAAGCATTCGCTCGTGAACACGGCAAAGTTTTAATTTATATCATAAACAAAGCAGACTTAGTCAATACTCAAGAAGTAGAAGCATCCGGAATCTTAGAAGACACAAAACCATATGTATTTCTATCATGTGTAAATCATCATGGTAGGCGAGAGTTACGAGAAACTATTAAAATTCAAGCAAAAAACTTCAAAAGGGGAAAAAAAAGAATTCAAACCGAGCCAGAATCAAACCACGAGCATATAGAGATTCACAAAATTGGACAAGGTTATCAGAAATTTTTCAAAACAGGAACTCAAGTTCACGTTGGAATTATAGGCTACCCAAATGTAGGAAAAAGCTCAATAATAAACATGCTAACTGGAAAAGGCGCAGCAAAAACATCTCCAAAAGCAGGATTCACCAGAGGAATACAAAAAGTAAAACTAGCAGACGGAATTATTTTATTAGACACTCCGGGAGTCATGTCCGATGAAGATGCGGCAGCCAGTCAATCTTTACACTTAAAGAAACATGCAATGATTGGCGTAAGAACTTATGACTCAACAAAAAATCCTGAATTTGTAGTAGCCGAAATAATGCAAGACAATCCAGGTCTTTTCGAGTATCATTATAAAATCAACGCAGAAGGAGATTCAGAAGTCCTATTAGAAGAGTTAGGAAGAAAAAGAAACTTCCTAATCAAGGGCGGAGCAATAGACACAGACAGAACAGCAAGAATTATCTTGAAAGAGTGGCAATCTGGAAAAATACGAAAATAACTTCTTGCCCAATCAAGAAAATTTAACTAATAAACCAGCTTTTTTAATCAATTCGGAAACAGGTTCTTGTCTTACAATCTCTTCAGGAAATCCAACTGATAAATCACGGACCAACTTTAGCCCAGTTTTCATAATATCCTCAATTCTTTTAGTCAATTCAGGCCCTAAATTAGTTATATTAGCGTCTCTATTAGCCAGAATAACAAATGTAAATTCATAAATTTGGTTAAAATTCGTGAAAAATCCTTGATACGCACCTGTAGATGTATAATCTTCTTTATGTTCATATTCCATAAAAATCCTTCAATAAATGCCTATTTAAAACTTATTGACCAGACTCAATTAATTCATTAACTTTCTCAACAAGGTCCACGACATGATTTTCTCGCCTAACTTCAGAAGGCACACAACTTTCAAAACTTTTCAATCCTTCTTGAAGAGAATAAAAAATTTGTCTTTGACGTTCAACCACATCATCAGAACTAATTGACCGGCGACCTGTCAAATTTACAAGACCCTTTACAGCGTTTCGATAAACATTCTCAAGTTCAAAACAACTACCAATATATTCATCAACATCATGAGAATCATATTTTCCTCTAACCGTCATTTAAACAAGCGCCAATATTTATATTTAAGGATTATTGCTCTTTCTTATGTGTATATGACTTAATCAAAAAATCTATTTTGCCCGTAAGTTCTCGAACATATTCAGCATCTCTTATTTCAGAACTTAATCCTAGCTCAAATTCTATAAGTTTTCTCGCAAGTTTGCCTATAACTTTCTCTTCAAATGCAAATTGAGTTCTGGAATTAATGTTTTTTCTATTATTGCTATAAGTTGTAAGCAAATCTAAAGCATTCTGATAATCGCCCTCAAGCTGTTTATGTCTTTTGTCAAGACGAGCATTAAACTCATAAGCGAGAGGTTTTCGCAAAGAATCCATAAAACAACACAACTCATTAATTATTTAACACTTACTATATCAAAATCAGAATTAACAAGTTTTAAATATCTCTCAAGACTAAGATGTAAAAGAGCATGGACCCAATTCTTCTCGCAGGACTTTTAGGAGCCGTAGGCGGTTTAACAAGAGGCGTAGTCGGCTTACTAAAAGCCCTATCGCTAAGAAGAAGAATTATCTGGACCTATTATGCAATAACTGTATTCATCGCAGTAATAATAGGAATATTTGTAGGGATAGTATTCAACTTCGACCCAAGACTATCTTTGCTATCAGGTTACGCAGGAACAGATATTTTAGAAGGAATATACAAGTCATTCGCCGTCCAGAAAGTCTACACGGCTCCGAAGGCTAAGAAATAAACATGGCAAACCCAGATTTAATCAGATTCATTCTAGAAGCGCAAAAAAGAAATTTCTCAGACGTAAAAATAAAAGAAGCCTTGCTAAGCAATCGCTGGCCAATTAAAGAAATAAGTTCAGCATTTCAGTCCTTAAGAAAACCACATCATTTCAAAGAAAGTCTAAATATATGGCTCGATTCAGAAGTCATAAAAAAGTTAGAAAAACGAGCAAAAAGAAATATGCTAAATCTAAATGAACAAGTCGAAGATATATTAAGAAGAAGTGTAATAAACGCAAAACCCACGCAAGCAAAAGAAAAATTAGACGACATGCTTGTCGGTCTGTTCTCAAGAAAAACCCCAAAGAAGAAATAATTATAAATTATCTAATCAAAGAAATAATTATAAATTATCCATAGCTCGATCCAAAACTTATAGCCCCATTAGCCCACAATATAAGCAAAATCCCTAAAGCAATCATCACAAGACCAATAAACAATCTCATCCATCTTTTCTGTTTATCCTTCCATTTTTTAATAGAATCTGTCGAAACTCCGAAAGACACAAGACCAAGGATTATGATTAATGGTAATACAAAAATGAAATTATAAATTACTAGCAACCAGAATACTTCCATACTAAATCCTATTTTAGCAAGCAAAGTAGTAATTGCAAGGTAAGGTCCTCCCGTACAAGGCAATTCAACGGCAGCAACAAATATTCCTAAAATAATACTTCCCGGAATAGAAACATTCTTCATCATCTTCTTTATCTGTTCAGCCCTCTTAACTGGAATAGCAAGAGTTATTCCTTTACCATACCAGAAAAAGTCCTTGGCTTCAATTATTCCCAAAATTATCACAAGAAATCCAACAATCCAACTCAATTCCTGAGAAATATTAAACTTCTGTATAAAAGCAAGCAAACCAAATCCGGCAAGAAGATAAGTCACAAAAACTGCAGAGATATAAATTAAACCTACTTTTATCATCTTACTCTTATTTTTAGACAATCCAAGTAAGGTAGCAATAAGTAATACTAAAACTCCAATGGCGCATGGATTTATAGAATCAATCAAGGCAGTCACTAAAACAACAGACAACGGAGGCAAAGCAATTTCTACAGCCATGTTATAATTTCTCTTCCTTATGCGAGTGAAGACGAGCCGTTGGAATTATAACAGGCAGAAACTTTTGTGAAAGTTTCTGTATTGAAAATTTCCTGAGATTAGTGTAAATTTTCATTTATTTCTTCACCGGAGCAGGACACCCCGTTTTTTCAGAAAGTTCTTGGAAAGTAGGTTTACCGACCAATCTCGAGTCTGGATCTCCATTAAATTCGAAAGTAGCATAAAACTCAATACCTTTTTCTATACAAAGCTCTGATTGTTCATTATCTCCGCGAGGATCACATTCAACATAATTCATATATCTAAAAGATTCTCCAAATTTTTTCTTTACTTCAGCACATTTAGGACACCAGAACGTTCCATACATGACAGTACCTTTTTCAACTAAACATTTGGTGAATGCTTCAACATCAGTGGAATCATAACTTTCACCAGATTTAAAAGCAAAAATTAAAATAATTCCTAAAGCGATCAGAGCAACAATCCCTATTATGAAAATGCCATTCCCTTTTTTCTTCACTCTCTTTTTAACCATTTTATTTAATTCTATAAGATAATATTAAAGATACCACCATTATTAAATCCAGCGCAATGCAAAATATGCAATAAGTCTTTAGTATAAAATGTTGTATTAAAAACAAATAAAACCCATAAACTACTCCAAACACAAGCACACCTCGAATCCACTTCAAATTATCTTTCTTCAACACAAAAGTAAACTTGCTTTCATTATGCTTCAAATTCAGCATAAAAATAAAAAGCAAAGTCAAGAATCCAAGAAACGCATTAGCAGTTATTAAATCAAAAAACCAATTTATTCCAGAAATATCAATTAATGGCAAAGGCAAATTAAAATCAATAGTTAACAAATAAGATATTCCGTCTAAATTAGCATATGGGCTTTTATTCACAATCCCGCAATCAAAACCTTCTCCTAAAGTACAGAACTTACTTGCAGTAGCAGAAAAATGTTCATAAACTAAAAAAGCAGATATAAGCATCCCAATTATCAAAAAAACATTCAGCCAGAATCTTCTTTTATCAACCATACTTCACTCATTATATCATAACAAATTGAGTTATATAAATATAACTCATAAATGCTTAGAACATAATTTTATAAATCCGAGACACATTCAATTAACGAGAAAGAGGATGCATGTTAAAAGGAAAAGTCGCAATAGTCACAGGGGGAACAAAAGGCATAGGCAAAGGCATTGCAGACGCATTAAGCAAAGAAGGCGCGCAAGTTATAATCACTGCAAGAAACAAAGCTCCGACTAAACATTACTTTGTTCAGTGCGATGTTTCTAAATCAAGTGATGTTAAAAACCTAATAACAGAAGTAATAAAAAAATTCAAAAAAATTGACATCTTAGTAAACAACGCAGGAATATATCCATTCATGCCATTTGAAAAAATGACTGAAGATGATTGGGATAAAGTCATAAGCACAAATCTTAAGGGAATATTCAATTGTTCAAGCGCAGTTCTTCCATACATGATTAAACATAAATATGGTAAAATAATTAGCATTGCATCAATTGCAGGAGCATTTGTAGGTTTTCCAAATTTAGTTCATTATTGCACGACTAAAGCTGGAGTCATGGGCTTCACAAGAGGAGCCGCATTAGATTTAGCAAAATACAACATTCAAGTAAATGCAATTGCGCCAGGAGCCATTCTTACTCCAGGTGTAGAAAGCGGTTTAGGTAAAGAAGTAACAGCTCAGCTCATTCAAGCAATACCCGAACACAGAATGGGGAAGCCAGTAGACATCGCAGCAACAGCAGTATTTCTTGCGTCAGACTCATCACAATATATAACCGGACAAACAATAGTTGTAGACGGTGGTTATACTGATCAGTGAAACTCTATTTTGTTTTAAAAGCATCATCAACGAAATGCACAAAAGTCAGTATCATCTAAACAATTTCATAACTGGCCTAATTGCTAAGATTAAAGAGACAACTAAGAACCAAGCCCAATGAGTACTAATAACCCAATTAGCAAATCCAGACCAAGCAGAAACCACAAACAATGTAAACAAAATTGAAGACCACTTAATTAATCCAATATCTTTAATATCAACCCTTTTTACAAAACTCTTTAATCCCATTATTCAATCACTCTTATAGCCAACATATCTTCTATACTTAAAAAGCTTTCTAATTTTTTAAATAAGTTGGACAAGTAAATACGCCTATATCAACAACAGCCTGTTTTGATTCTCCTCAAAGGTTTTCCTGTATCAACACGGAGTTTAAAAGCATTGTCGAAATTGAATTGATGGATTAAGTAGATTTATATAAGATTTTTACTGTATCTTTAATATGGGATATTTTTGGGGTGATTGGAAACTCTCAAAACTTGAAAAAGAAGGTGCAAAATCTATTCTTTATGCTAAAAAACTTATTCTTGAACATATTCCTCATGAAGAAATAATGGCAATTTATGTCAAGGGTAGTTTCGTCAGAAGAGAAATGAATATCTATAGCGATGTCGATACTTTTACAGTACTGAAACATTCAAAATATGTTAGTAGGATGAAAAATCTCGAGAAGAAGTATAGGAAAGCAATACATCCACCCATTCAGCTAAGTTCAATGTCATTATGGGAACTAAAAAATAATAAGCGAGCAAAACTTAGAAGAGGAATAGGAACAAGTCCTGCGGCAATAAGCAACCATCTCAAACACTATAAATTAATTTATGGAAAAGAAATCAATACTTTAAATTTTGAAATGGGGAGTAGTAAAGGAAGACTAAGGGGTATGATGGAGATCTTTAATGAAATGTTTCTGCCCCAATACGAAGAAGGAAAACTCCACAAGCATGAACTAATAAAACAAATATTCTGGCTTGTAGAAAGAGAACAAGTATTTCTAGGTAAAGAACCTCCGCACAGCTGGAGAGGGCTAGCAAAAATGATTAAAGACAAAAACCACATAATACAGGATACTAAAAGACTTTATTTTGATAAAAAAACAAAATCTCATGAAGAAATGGAAAAATTAATAAAAAAACTAAAGATATACCTAAAAAGATTAGAAAAACAAGTAACCTGAATAATAAAACAAAAAAACATATTCAAAAAATTGTAGAATTAGTTCGACGCCACTCAAACTACGTAAAAAAACGCCCAGACCAGGAATCGAACCTGGGCATCACTTGCGTGAAAGAGGATCTTCGCTACTCTGCTTTCGCAGACTACTGTAGTTTTCTACCTACCTAGAGTTTCTTTTTCTAAAAGAAACTGTAGTAGCAATCCTCCGCAATTCCATTATGCGATCTGGGCTTTTCATTCTCCGCAGCAAGTCTCCGAGCCTGTTGAGGAGAGTCGAGCAAGAGAGGATGAAAATCTCTCAATCTTTACAATAAATAACATTTTTTAAGGTTATCCTTTTACAAAAAGTAATCAATAAACAATCACAAAACCCATGTAACCCATACCCTTATAAACACATAATAATCTCAATATTTAGGCGAGAGCCGGAATAAGTGAACGGAGGAACAAAGTAATGGAAAGACAATTTGGCGACGATCGAAGATCATTCGGCGGAGAGCGTAGATTTGGCGG
>Ga0209542_10008528_pt1 | contig 19098 bp, 24 predicted proteins | sample RifCSPhighO2_01_FD_184028 | JGI IMG/M metagenome (GOLD analysis project Ga0209542, IMG submission 184028) | Soil microbial communities from Rifle, Colorado - Rifle CSP2_plank highO2_0.1 (SPAdes) (version 2) | ecosystem: Environmental > Terrestrial > Deep subsurface > Rock core/Sediment ...
CAGACGAATCTGATCAGGGACACGATGTCGTTGGGCGAACCCAAGACCTACTCTTCTTCTAAGGCGGTTTCATAGGCTCGCATTGCCCTAACCACACGCTCGCGCGCTTTTTTTGGCAACGTTATGAGTCCGTAAAACACCCTGAACTCTGACGGTGTTTGCTCAACTTCATTCCTCCGACTAACCCGGAGTTTAATAAGTTCTGCCTCCTCCCGACTAACCCGGAGTTTAATAAGTTCTGCCTCCTCCGTTTCATTCAATCCATAGGCACAAGCAACTTCATGGATTTTTTCCCATGGGACATTGCGGTAATTCAGTTCCCACTGAGAAACGGTACAGGCAGACAACCCCAATACTTCGGCAATTTGCTTTTGAGTTTTATTGGCTTTTTGTCGTGCCTGCTTAAGAAATTCTCCGGCAGTCATTCTTTCGGCTTCTTTGTCGGACATTTAAAATACCTCCTTTATTAAGCGAAAATTGTCATTTGAAATGTAACTTCTGTTCTGTAAGAAGGGCTGATTAAAACCATATTATCATAAAAATATAAGCTTGTCAAGCATAAAACTTTGTGCTAATATAAAGCCATGAAGATTTATAGTGAAAATAAGAAGGCGGGGTTTGACTATGAGGTACTGGAAAAATTTCAGGCGGGGATAGTTTTGTTTGGGCAGGAAGTCAAATCAATTAAAACAGGGCATATAAATTTGTCCGGCTCTTATGTTACATTAAATTCGGGTGAACCGTTTTTGGTGGGAGTAAAAGTGCCTCCTTACCAACCCAATAATGCTGGAGCAGATTACGGAGACGAACGTGCCAAAAAATTGCTTTTAAATAAAAAAGAGATAAATTATTTAATAGGAAAAACAAAAACAAAGGGTTTTTCCCTGATACCCTTGAAAATATACGAGAACAATGGTAGAATCAAGATTGAATTCGGGTTAGCTAAAGGAAAGAGAAAATACGATAAAAAAGAAAAAATAAAGAAAAGGGACATAGAAAGGGAAATTAACCGCGAATTATCGGCTTAAGCCGAATCCTTGGGGATGATTGTTTTGATGATTTGTTCTTTAAAGTAAGGCAAGTTGAGCTTCCTTAGGGCTCTTAAATCTTTTAAGGAAAAACATAATTGCTAATTTATTTAATAAGCAACCCGCGTTAGCTTTCGCTTAATGCGGCATCTTCACCATTGACTCCTAATAAATGAATGAAGGTGTTATATTATTAGGATAGATAATTTACCTCTCCGATAAATTATCAAAATTAAGGAGATAAGGCATTAAAAATTTTGTTAATTTTCTATTTGATGCTCGAACACAAAAATTAACTAAACTTGTAGAATTACTTTTAAAAACTTTTCAGACGGGATTTCAATATCCCCATCTCCACACTTAGACAAACTCAGCGCAAACAAAAAATTAATTTGAATAAAGTATTAATAAACAATTTTATAAGGGCAAAAGAGGTAAGAGTAATTTCAGAAACCGGCGAACAGCTTGGGATAATGGGAATTTTTCAAGCAATTGATTTAGCAAAATCGCGCGGTTTAGATTTAATACAGGTTACAGAAAAAGTTGAACCGCCGGTCTGCAGAATTGCAAATTACGGAAAATATCTTTATTCTTTGCAAAAAAAAGAAAAAAAGATAAAACAACCCAAAGGGGGCGGGCTAAAGGAGATAAGGCTTACTTTTAATATATCTCCTCACGACATGGAAATAAGGGCAAAACAGGCTGAAAAATTTATGAAAGAGGGAGATAAAGTAAAAATAAGCTTGGTTTTACGGGGAAGAGAAAAAGCAATGGGAGACTTTGCAAGACAGAAAGTAGTATCATTTTTAGAAACCACGGACAAACTAATACCAATTAAAGTTGAAAGGGATATAAAGCGTGAGCCGAGAGGATTCACAATGATTATCTCAAAAAAATAACATGTTAAAGACAAAAAAAGCATTGGTGAAAAGGTTTAAGATAACCAAAAATGGAAAAATTCTTAGACGGATTACTGGCCAAAATCATTATAGGTCAAAAAAAACCGGGGAACAAAGAAGAAAAAGTCGCAAATGGGTCCCATTGGCAAAATCAGAAACAAAGAGAACAAAGAGGTACTTAAATTTTTAAAACATGTCACGAGTTAAAAGAGGCACACAATCTAAAAAACGTAAAAAGAACCTGCTAAAACATGCAAAGGGTTTTCAGTATGGAAGAAAATCAAAGTATAAATTGGCAAAAGACGCTTTAAGGCATGCTTGGACGTATGCGTATAGGGACAGAAAAGTAAAAAAAAGAACATTCAGAAATTTATGGAATTTGCAGATAAATTCATTGGCAAGACAAAACGGGGTTTCATACAGCCGGTTTATTAACGGCTTAAAAAATAAAAAAATAGAGCTAGACAGAAAAATATTAGCGGAACTGGCAAACGAACATCCTAAAATATTCAAATATATTATTGACGAAGTAAAATCAAAATAAAATAAAAAACCCTCGGTATTTTTACCGAGGGTTTTTCACAGCCTCCTACAGCGGGTTTTTTGTGATAAATTCATTTGCCTTTTTTAAAATTTCTCTTGCGTTTTTAAAACTTAATTTTTTAAGGGACTCTTCATAGGTCAACCACAAAAAACCGGAGTGCTCATCTGAAATTTTTATTTCTTCTTGCCGTGTTTCCGCAACAAAAAAGACTACTAATTTAAAAACCCATGGCGCCTTTTCCCTCGCCTCTCCTTTTAGCCCGTAAGACCTGCGGAAAAAATATTTTTCTATCTCTTTAAATCCGGGCATTATTTTCAAATCTTTGATACCGGTCTCTTCAGCAACTTCCCTTTTCGCTGTTTCTTCTTCGGTTTCGCCCTCCTCAACATGCCCTTTTGCGAATCCCCAATGCCCGCGTTTTCCCGATTCAGACGGCGCATAATGCAAAAGCAGATAGATTGGCAAGCCATTTTCTAAACGATATATTATAGATCCAGCTGACTTTTCCCTTGGCATATTATTTAAAATATTTTAATAACTCATTTATTGGCAAAGTATTTATAATATCTTCTTTTTCGGCCCAACCGCGTCGCGCCATGCCAACTCCGTATTCCATTAAATTTAATTGTTCTTTTTGGTGGGCGTCTGTATTTATTATCATTTTTACGGCTTCATTTTTAGCCTTTCTTATATAGATGTCTCTTAAATCTAATCTGGAAGATGAATTAATTTCTAAAATCGTTCCGGTTTCTTTTGCTATTTGCAAAATTTTATTAAAATCAATTTGATATTCATCTCTTTGCCCGACAATTCTGCCCGTTGGATGGGCCAAAATATCAATATTTTTATTTCGCATTGTTTTTTCAATTCTTGCCATCATTTCCCTTTTTCCCATTTTTAATGTTGAATGCACTCCGGCAATTACATAATCTAATTTTTCTAAAACTTCGTCTTTTATATCCACGGTTCCGTCGTTTAAAATATTGCACTCGCATCCGTGCAACACTGTAAATTCTATCTTTTGTTTTTTAAGTTTTTCATTTATTTTTTTAATCTCCACATTCTGATCTAACAATTGTTTTCCATTCAACCCGTTTTCAATTCTCAAAAATTTTGTGTGGTCAGAAATCCCAATATATCCATATCCTAAATCCATAGCTGAGCGCGCCATCTCTTCAATTGAGTTTTTTCCTCCATCCCAACTTGAGTGGCAGTGCAGGTCTCCCCTGATATCTTTTAACTCAACTAATTTTGGCAATTTTCCGTTTAAGCCAGCTTCAACTTCTCCTTCGTTTTCTCTTAATTCCGGCTCAATAAAAGGCAAACCAATCGCTTTATATACCCCTTCCTCTGTTTTTCCGGCAATCATTTTTGGCCCACGAAATACTCCATATTCGCTTAATTTCAAACCCCTGTCTATGGCAATTTTTCTGGTAACTATATTGTGGTCTTTTGACCCCGTAAAATACTGCAACGCGGCGCCATAACTTTTTGCCTGAACAACCCTTAAATCTATATCAAATCCAACTCGCATTCTTATCGAAGCTTTTGTGCCTCCCTTGCCCCAAACTTTTTCAACGTCGGATAAAGAAACAAACAAATCCATAACCTTTTTTGCATTTTTTGACACAACTAAAATATCCGCGTCTCCAATTGTTTCTTTTTTTCTACGCAGAGAGCCGGCGACACTGATTTGTTCAACTTCTTTTAAATTTTTAATCTTTGCCACAACGTCTTTTACGGTCGGCAAAATCTCTTCCAACAAGAATCTACCCTTGTTTCTTTTTACAAACTCTATTCCTTCCAAAATATTTCTTTCAGTTTTCTCTCCAAATCCGAAGAGCGGAGCAATTTTATGGGCTTTTACCGCTTTTTCTAAATCCTTTAAATTTTTAATTCCTAATTTTTGGTATAATATTTTAACCTTTCTCGGCCCCATACCCTCAACTTTTATCAGCTCTTCTACTTTCATTGGGAGCTTCTTTTTTAATTGTTCGTAAACTTTTATTTTTCCGTTTTTTAAATAATCTTCTATGTGTTCTGCAATATTTTTACCGACTCCGGGAATTTCCTGAAGGGTTTTTGTGCCCCCTTTTATATAAATGTCTCCCACGTCTTCCTTCAGGGCAGACAACGAAATAGCCGCCTTCTCATAAGCATAAGGCTTAAAAGCCACGCCTTCCATTTCCAGATATCTTGCTATTTCATTTAAAATTTTGGCAATCTCCTGATTCCTCATATTTTATATCGCTACGCTAATTTGCTAATTACGGTTCCACTACCGGTTTTTCATAAGATACTATAAAACCGCCTCCTCTCGTGGAAACATTATTTCTTACAAGCAAGAGCAAAAAAGCGGAAAAAATTGTAAGAACGCTTACAAAAATAAAAAGTATTTTAAAGCCCAACACCGATGCTATAATACCCCCTAATCCTCCCGCAATACCGGCTCCAGCTCCGATAGATGTTGTTTCCATGCTCCATTCAAATGCTTCTTTACCCTTATCTATGTGACGTGTGAATATGGCCAGCCATGACGGTAATGCCATCGCCATTCCAACTGCATGAACTATTTGAAATATATAAATTTGCCACGGAGTTGTAGAAAACAAATATCCAATTGGCACCATTCCCACTATAAAAAGTCCGATGACCATAAACCAAAAATCATCTTTTTCTCCGGGGTGTTTATCCAAAAAACGGCCAATTGGTATTTCAATAAGAGATTTTGAAATCCAATAAGCTAACGCAGAGAATCCCGCCACTTCCGCGGCTTTAGCCGGGTCTCCAATTGTTATTTTTTGTAAAACAAACAATGCAAAAATAGGAGATAAAAGCCCCCAGCCTAAATTTAAAAAAAAGTCGCTTGTTATCAAAACTTTTATAATTTTGCTGATTAGTTTTGGCATTTTTTTATTTTTAATTTTGTTCAAACCGACGAATTTTTATTTTTAAAAAACCACTCATTTGAGCAATATTATCTAATGAAAACATTAAATTATATTACCATAGTTTAAACTAAAAAACAGCCCTTTACGACTGTTTTATTGGTTATTTATTTTAACTAACTTCGTACTTTATATTTTTTATTTTATATATTGTTTCAATAGGAAAAGAAACAACAACTTCGTCTCCAATTTTGTGGCCTAAAAGAGCCTTGCCAACGGGCGATTCATTGCTGATTTTACCTAACGGCGGATTTGCTTCTAAAGTTCCCACTATCATAAATTCGTCTTTTTCTCCGTCTATGTCTATTTTAACCTTAGCTCCCAATCCGATGACATCTTGCTCTCCTTTCGGAGGATTTTTTATCAATTCATAGTGCTCAAAAACATTTTTAAGTTCGCTAATTCTTGACCTCAAAAAACTCACGTCCTCCTGAAAACTAAAAAATTCCGGGTTTATGTCCTCTGATTCAAAAATTTTAGGAGCCTCTTCTCCAACTGTTTTGTTGCGCTCAAAAACAACCAATTCATCATATTCTTTCTTCAATTCCTGCAGTTTATTTTTTGTTATATAAAAAGTTTTTGTGTCCACTTTATTATATTCCTTAAAACGATTTTAATCTTAGTCTCTTTTTTAAAAAAGTCAACGGCCGCATATAGTTTTTTTTATTTAAGTCGCAGTTCTAATAAAAATTAAAAAATCCACCGGAGTCCAGTGGATTAAGTTTGTTCCTCCGCATATAATGGCGGCTTGGCTTACAACATGATGGATATTGTCAGTTTTACTCGCAGACCCCTTTGGTCGGCGCTATCTGCAAACTGCCTTAGAACCTTTAGCAGTTCTTCCATATCGGGCGACTCTTCTCTTTCGCCCGCCTCCGCTTCGCCTCCGAATATTGCTTCGTAAACCAATGCCTCACTCAAATCTTTTTTGGTTCCTATTGTTGCGGTAGCCATGTCCAGCCCTCCCTGTTGTCAAGGTTCCCGGCCAAAACTAAAAAAATTGCCGTTAAATAATTTTACTCCCGCCAAAAACAGTGTCAAGCGCATACATAACTAAAACAAATTTTTTTGATTAAAAAATTCCTTTTTTTTATTTGGTTTCTCATTTTCACTAAAAATTTTAATTTTCCCGTAAACCCCGTCGTATCCGGGCTCAATGTTTACTTTTCCATTTCTCACCCTTATAACGGCTTCTGCAATTTCAGGCAAACTATATTTTTCTAAATTTGCTCTTTCAGCCTCTAATAATATTTCAATTTCACTCCCCAAACTTTCAGTCAAACTACTGTAAAATTTATTCACTTGTTTTGAGGCAACGGTGACTGAAAGCGACTCGGCAATTATTTCCTGCAAAGGAATCAAACTTTTAAATGGCACTGCGTTTTCCGGTAAAAAGCCTTCAGGGCGGTCAGCCAGTTTTTCAACCCTGTTTAAAACTCCTATAACTAGAGGTTTTGCGCATCGCGGACAGATATCATTGTATTTTTTTGATTGCTCTGGAGACAAACTCAAATTGCAATCTTTATGACCGTCATAGTGATATTTTCCTTCTTCCGGGAAAAATTCAACGGTATATAAAAACTTTGCCCCGCGAAGCCTTGGCGAAGTGGGGTTTTTTATTACATCTGTTATCCCTTCATAACTTAATTCTGTTTCAAAAACATTTGCCTCTCTGCCAATTTTTTGCGGAGAATGAGCATCGGAGTTGCTTATTAAAGTTATGCTGTCTAATTGCGAAAGCCTCCAATTCATTGCCGGGTCAGAAGAAAGTCCTGTTTCAATTGCATAAATATATTTTGCATATTCGTCAAAACATTCCTCAATTGAATCAAACCCGGATTTTGAACCAAATATGGCAAACCATGGCGTCCAAACGTGAGCAGGCACAACCAGACAATTTTCATCTACGTCTAAAACAATTTTTGCCAGTTCTTTTGCGTCTAAACCTAAAATGGGCCTGCCGTCTGAATGTAAATTACCAATTTTTTCTAATTCAAAATTTATTTTTTCAACTGCATTTACAGACGGCGCAAAAATAACAATATGAACTTTTCTTATTTTTCCGCCCTTTGAATATATACAGCTGATTTCAGCGGTTAAAATAAATCGCGTTTTTGAATCAAAATTTTTAAACTTAAAAAGACCTGGCTCTGACGGTTCTAATTTATTTTTTAATTCTTTCAGCCATAAAGGATGTGTAAAATCTCCTGTGCCCAAAACTTTTACTCCTTTTATAGCCGCCCATTTGTCTAAACTTTCCAAATCCATTAAAGGCGAGGTGGCTCTGGAATATTTTGAATGAATATGAAAATCCGCCGCAAATTTCATTGTATAATTAAATGTTAAAATCTTTTTCTTCCAATTTCGACTGGCGCAAAATTGATTTAAATATTCCGTAAGGAATTTCTTTTTTGTTTGCCTTAACAATCACGGTCAAAGTAGAACTGACAGTGTGTTTCTGAAATTTTGCGTGACTACCTTTTTGTGAAACATAAACAAAGCCCATTCTTTGCAGGACTTTGGTTATATGAGAAGAAGAATAAAGCTTAGGCATTTTTAAAATGCAAATCTACTACCTCTGGACTTTCAATTTTTGACATCTTATAGTTCTTTTTGCCTTCAAAATACAAAGAAAGAGCTTCATACAAATTAAACAGAGCCTCTTTTTTAGTTTTACCGAAACTAGAAACATCCACATTTAAACACTGGGCAACATAATATTTCCCTTCCTTCCAAACAACATTTTTAAAACTAATTTTTTTCATACAAATTTATACTATCAAATTAACGTAGCCGGGTCAACTTATTACATCTAAACTAAATTTAAGAAAAATTGGGCTAAATCTTTTTTATTTATTAAAAATTCTTGTTTTGATTCGTCTAATTTTACAATGCGCGCATTGTCTTCAATATCCTGTTTTACTATGTCAAAACTTACAAGAAGCAAATAAAAATTAGGAACTGCGCTAAATTTTGAGATATCAATATTTTCTTTTTGACTACGGACAGTCAAAAATATCTCTTCTTTGCTTTTTTTTGTTTTTGAGCCAAATGCCTTTACTTTTACTATTATTTGTTCAATTGAATTTTTATCTTTTTCCGGTTTGTATTCTCCTTTTCTTTTTATAACTAAATCGGCTCCGCTTCCGGGGTCTTCGGGTTTTGTAACCAGCAATCTTCCTCCAGAACCCAAAACTATATAATCTATAATTTTATTTTCTATCTTTTCTCGTATGTTTTCTGCCATTATTTTTAAAAATCTTAAACTATATCTCGCAAAGCGAGGCATTTTGGAAATTGTAAATTGAAAATTGAAAATTGGTTTACAAAATTTTAAATTTTGTAAACGTTGTATCCTTCGCGAACCTTTTCTTTTACTTTTAATCCAACTTCGTCGCCCTTTTTTGCAGATTTCACCTCTTTGTGGTCAACCTGCATAGAATCAACTGTTTGGTTAAAATCTGTATTTTCGCCGCCCATAATTCTGATTTCGTCTCCTTCTTTTAGAGAGCCTGAAAGATTGATAACCGCCACGTCTATATTTGAGAAAAAATGGGTAACTTTACCAACTAATTTTTCCGCCTCTTTTGTTTTTGCCATTATGCGTATGTTTTTTAATTATTTAATTCGACCGTTTCTGGCTTTATTCTAACAAAAATTACTTTTAAATCAACCTTTTTATAATCAAAAACCGCCCCAAACGGGACGGACTTTGAAAAGGGGGTTATAATTCTCAACGCTCTCGGCCGCTTTCTCGAGACTAAATTCGGACAAATGAATTCAGATGTTTATTTGGACCTCCTTCGTTAAGAACTATTGTGTCCTTGAGAATAAATCTCTCACCCCCTATATTTGCATTTTAATCTTTAAAGCCAGATTGTCAATAGCGCCCTTTGTTTGAAAATGCGCGAACCTTCTTTTCGGACGCCGACGAAATTTGTGCCAACAAAGTTGGCGCGCCGCCTAAAATTTTAACTTCTCCCAATCATTCCAATCATTCTTTTCGCACTTATCCCAACTATACACCGATTTTTGGTTTATCTTCCAACCGCCGCTTTTTTCAATCGCAATACCACCGAAAAGTTTTTTGCCTTTCTGCTCTTTGATATATTCTTGCAACTTTTCCGCTTTGGCTTTCGTATAGTTTCCGCCGTCGCGATCTCCCATATCTTTCGTTTCAATAATTCCAATTCGTCCGTCAGTTAATTGCACGAGATAATCGGGGTAGAAAGTATGGATAACTCCGGCGGGATATTCGTATTTAATGCCGAAATAATCCTGTTTGTTTTCGCCATTTTTCCACCACCAAACTATTTTGTCGCTATTTTCCGTCAAAAACTTTTCAAAATTCTTTTCGGGATTAAGGCGAGAAGCGGACAAATAGCACGGCTCATAGACAAATTTTTCATGCTCCACGCGCTCGTCGGTGTGTTGATTGAAAAAGCTCTCTTTGGCGATTTCAAAATCATAAAATTGCTCGCTTTCTTCCACGCGCTTCAAAATTTCTTTTTCGCGAACCGCTTTGTATGCTTCAATCGCGCTCGCCAAAATTTCTTCAAACTGCTTTCTGTTGCCGTTGTGGGCAAAAATCATCTGTACGATTATTATTTCTTCCGGCCACGCTTTTGCGCCGAGATATTTTCTAAACCAAATGTAAATCGCCGTTTTTACGGCAGGCACAGACCTTTTTATGTTCTTAAATGAACCGAGATGATTTTTGATTATCTGTTCAAACAACGCCTGCAAATCGTTTCCGGCTATTGTCAGGCGAACGCGCGCTTCGGAATCAATTTTGCCCTCAATTTCATCAAAACTTTTCCCCTCAATTTTGGCGTTGGCGATAATATCTTGCTGATATTTTTTGACATCAAGCACTACGCCTTGCTTTTCCAGTTTCTCAACATTTTGAGCAAACAAGGTGTAATCGCCTTTCAAACCAAAATACTCGCACGCAGTTTTTTCAAACACCGGCGAAAAACTGGAAGTAATATCGCCGTAATCGGCGCGCGACTTGTAATAAGAAGTCAATTTAATGCCCTTGTAGTCCGTTTTTCTTATCGCTTTGAGGTGCTTGATGATGTTCGGATTATATTCTTCTTTTTTGACGATAATGCTTTGAACATTCGTATAGATATAGCCACGATTCAAGTCTTCGCTGGCGTAATGCTTTTGTTCAGGCATACGCAAAATGCGCCCAACTGTTTGGATTTCAAAAGTTTCACTGCGTGATTCCCTAAACTTCACTAAAATATGAGCGCGCGGACAATCCCAGCCCGTATCAATTGCTTGTTTGAAAATTAAAAATTCAATTTCATTGTCCGGCTCTGACACCCAGTCCAATGTTTCAGATTTTTGCTCCGCAAGCCAAATGGCAAGTTTGCCGTTGCCCACCCCTTCTTTTCGTTCGGCTATGCCTTTATCCATCAAAAACTTTCTGACCGCTTTTATTTTGTCCTCGCCAGCTTCCGCTGTCGGAATCTGCACCAAAACAAGCGGATTGATATTTGCTTTCTCGGCTTGAAAAAGTTTTTTTAGTTCCAGCCGTTTTTGGTATGCGATTTCCAAAATCACCTCTTGTGAGTCAGTTTCGCTATCTTTAATCTCGTCAATTTTTGGGTTGATGAGTAATTCTTTTTTGATCAAACCTTCGTCAATCGCCATTTGCGGGTCAATGCGAATATGCGCGCCTTTGGTGTGCGCTACAGGCAAAACAAAATTGCTATTTTCGTCCACTGGCGCGCTTTGCCAATATCCTTTTTGATAATCGTCAACCGTCGCCTCAATAGACGGTGTTGCGCTCATTTCAATAATTAAATCGGCTTGAATTTCCTCTAATAATTCTCGCGTTCGCTCGGTGGATTTCCCGACATGGCTTTCATCAATAATCAAAATCAATTTTCTTTTTTCTCTGGTCGTTTGTAATACTTGGCGAAAATTAAACTTCTCGCCGTCTTTCATAATCACATTTCTCCACTCGCCAGTTTCTCCGTCCCTGATTCTTAATTTTTCCCAATTGCCGATTGCCACCTCGTGGCTTTTTATCCACTCGCGATTGCCGGCGAATTCTGAATCAATCAAACTAACAAACGGGGCCCCGTTAAAAACTTTTTTCAAAGTCGCCATGCTTTGCAAATGCAATTCGCCTTTGCCGATAGAGAGCCACAGAAAAGCGACGTCAGTTTTAATTTCGGTTTTGCATTCTTCAATCAACTGAATAATGCCGTTTGCCATCATAATTGTTTTTCCGCTTCCAGTCGGCGATTGAAAAATAATCTTTTGCCCCGTTTCTTCGGCAGTCAAAAACGCTTTGGATGTTTCCACTAATTGATTGACAGCTTTTTCTTGAAAATGTTTTAAAAATATATTTTGTCTCATAATTTTTATAGATTGTAAATTTCCTTGTAAATATCCAAAATCGGCTGGGGTATGGCTTCAAAATTAACGCCTTCCCAACCCGCAAAGTTCTTTTTATCCAAACCCAACGGATCAAGCGTGAAGCAATATAAAATCTTTTCGCCTTTCATTTTGTCTAATTCCTTTTTTAATTGCTCCAAGCCGTTCTGTTCCAAGGCGTAATATACGGCCATTATCCGTCCGTTTTGTTCAAAAATATGATAATCGGGTTTTACTTTTACTTCGTCAAAAATCCCTTCCCGCAAACAAAGCATTTCCGTACATTCGCGAGTAATCCGCAATTTCAAGTCATCTCGGCTGATAGAATTTTTGACGAAAGAAGTTTTGAAGTATTTAAGATTCCCACCAAGTCCGTCAATTTTTTCTCCTTTCGGTGTTTTGTAGCCTTTAATCGTTTTTTCTATTCGTGGATAGGTTACTCGCCTACAAATGCCATGCTCTTGAATTTCTTTTTCTGATAATCCCTGCTCTCTCAATTCTTTTTCAAAACCATTTAACTCATTATTTGTGCAAAGAATAAATTGACGAGAACCGCCATCTTCTTTATTCAATTCCAAAACCGCATGGCCGGTCGTTCCTGAACCAGCCATAAAATCAAGAATGATAGCATTATTTTTGGCAACTGCTTTTAATAAATATTTCATTAACTCAATCGGTTTTGGATTTAAAAATGTTACATTCGGCAATATTTTTTTTAACATTTCTGTATTTTTTTGATTATCAAAAAGCCCCCACGAGGATTTAATTGGTATATTAGAATTTTTAAATTCATTAAAAAATTCTTTTCTTCTAACTTGTCCGTCCTTGTTTTTGGGAAAGATAAGATATTTTTCTTCTATTAACCTTTCCAATTCATTTTTGCTGAAAGCCCATGTATCGGTATAGATAATTTTTGTTTCAGGGTCGGTTATTGTAAATGCCAACGATTTATCTTTGACTGTGCTCTTTATATTTGTATTCCGCCAAGGTCCTCGCGGATCATTATCTGGATTGGAAAAACCACTAAGATTTCTTGGCTCGCCGATGAAAGAAAAACTGGAATTTATTTGATATACCAAAATGTATTCATGCACATTAACAACCATATTTTTTGGTGGTACTCCCTTTGCAGATGATTTCTTATCCCATGATATACAATCAACAAAGTTATCTTCACCAAAAATGTCGTCACATAATAGTTTTAATTGTGCAAATTCATTATCATCTATCGAAATAAATATTGCCCCGTCATTTTTTAATAAACTTTTCGCGATCTGCAATCTTTTTCCAATAAATGATAGCCATTTGCTATGTCTGTAGGCGTCATCTTTTTCTACAAAATTATCGTTATACTTAAAATCTTTATTTCCCGTGTTATAGGGCGGATCAATATAGATAACATCAACTTTGCCTTGGTGGGTGTAGTTCAAAACTGATAAAGAATGATAATTGTCGCCCTCAATCAAAATGTTAGTCGGCTTGTTCGCGTCAGTTTTGATTTCTTTGCCTTTGACTTCTTTCAAAACAGGCAAGGCGTTTTCTGATTCTTTTTCAAATCGCTCTTTGGTTTTTTCCTCGTCCCAAATCAGCCCGTATTTTTTGCGAGATTCCAGCTTTTCAATAACTTTGAGTAAGTCGTCTTTTTCTAATTTTGAATAATCTTTTGCCATTGGGTTTAATGTAAATCTTTTATATACATCGTTTCCGATGCCTTATCAAAATTATCACCACTGCCATAAATTGAAGTAAATAATTTATTACCAAATAAATCCTCATAAATAACAACAAAAGCATTAACCTCTTTTTTACTAATATAGTCAACGAGTGGCTTAATGTTTGGCATTCGTCTGATTATTTCACTACTACTAATCGGTTTGTTTTGAGTTTTATCAAAATGAATAGTTGCTTGAGGAGATAAGGCACTTCCGACAGATGTTTCTTCTGCAAGATAGAACTGATTATTGATTTTTGAAAATTGAAATATATTGAGCGCAACATTGTTTGATTTATTAGTTATGGTGTACGGACTTGGGTCGGCTATAAATCCTAAATATGGTCTAACAGTTAAAGACACCTGCAATTCTGAATTTTTTCTGATTTTGTAGGTTTCTATGGTATACCAAAGCAATATAATTATGCCAATTATGGCAAAAATTTTGTATATGATTTCTAATTTTGAAAATGTTTTATTTTCCATAGTGTTTATTTTAAAATTCTCTTATACAACGCAAGTGTTTTTTCAATCATCGTATCAGACCTAAATTGCTTCGCGGTTTCTCTGGCGGCTAATGCCAGACGATGTCTCAGGGCCGCATCGTTCAGTAAAAGTTTTATTTTTTCTTTAGCGTCTTCAATAGTGTGAACAATAAAACCGTTCTCGCCATTGCGAATAATTTCCGAAGCTATACCCACAGAAAAACTTATCGGAACCAGTCCTTGCGACATCGCCTCAATCAAACTAAGAGAAAACCCTTCGTAACGCGAGGTTAATAGCGCAATTCCTCCGGCATACTGCTTTAACAGGGAAGGAATACCATCTTTAACCGCGTTTGCAATAATGGAGTGATTTGGAATATTGTTTTTCATCCATTGCACTAACTTTTTATTTCTCGACATTACAATGGAAAACTTTTTAACTTCAGGAAATTGCTCAAAAAGCCAGATGAGACGATCAACGCCTTTTAACTTCAACGTGAATGGATCCTCTCCAATTCGGCCAAGAAAAACGATGGTTGGTTCACTCTGAGGATTATTGTTTGCCGTTTCAAACCAATAATCCTCTATTGCATTATAAATGACTTCAATTTTTTCAGCAATAATCCCGACGTTTATTAAATCCCTTTTTACTACATCGGATGTGGCAATAATATAATCAGCGCGTTCAGCGGCATACTGCTCAATGGAGGCGATGTCGTTGAGCGGTCTGCGTGTTTTTATATTAAGTTCGCGAATCGCTCCCAATTGTTTTAAGCGGGAGAAAACATCACTGCACCCGTTTTCCAAATGATTTGTTTTTGGAACAGCTTTTTAAAAACCAACGGTGGTTGAGCCGAAATGCGATACCACTGGTTTGGAAAAACGAAGAAAGGCGAGCGGTGTATAGGTTGTCCCTTGAATAATATCATGGCGCAATATCTCCTCGCGTTTTTCCAATAATGAATAAAAAAAGAGAATGTTGTTAATACCCTTAAAATGAACCGGGGTGTCTGTCAGTAAAAATTGCGGATAGAAGTTATTTACTTCCGCCCCTTTTTCTCGCAACTTACAGGCGATAAGATCGTTAATGAAATGCGCGCCGGTTCCTATTTTTTTGTCGCTATGAATAAATGCTATTTTCATGAAATCGTCATTATTTTGTTAAAACATCAAGCGAAATGCCCAATGCGTCCGCAATTTTTTTAACAGTATCAATAGTGGGGTTGCGCGTCGCTCCCGCCTCTATTTTGGCAATGGTATGAAAAGCCAAATTCGCCTTTTTTGATAAGACATCTTGAGAAATACCAATCTTGTTCCGGTATTTTTTTATGTTGTTCCCAATTGTGGATTTTTCGTTTGACATATTCGTATAGTTTTACTATAATAGTTAGTAAGCATACGAAGTTTTAACTATCTACAAGTTAGTATATGAAATTTTTAGGATTTAGTCAAATTTGGTGCCCCAAGCTGGATTCGAACCAGCACCTTAAGCTTCGGAAGCTCAAATTCTGTCCATTGAACTATAGGGGCAACAGCAATGATATAAAGTAGCCGACAATTGCAAACAAGGCAACAGGGGGCAGCGCCGGAATCGGTTCGTTACTTTGTCCTGAGCCTGTCAAAGGATCTTTTTGGTTTGCGAAAAGCCAATAACTGAAAAGAGAGCCGACTAAAGAAAAAATAATAATTGTCAATGCTTTTAAAATTCCTGACGGCACGACAGAAACAGCCAGTAAATTTGGGAAAACAACGTCTCCTCCGCCCAATATGAAAAAATTCCCGCCGGGCTTAACGTTAGTTAGTTTGTCTTTAAAATATTTTATTTTTTTTGGAATAATAAAACCTAAAACAACTTTTTTTTCAATCATTTCTTTTGCCATTTTTATCATGTGTTTTGTTTTATAAACAGCAATAAAATCATAAAAAGAAAATGCCACTAGCAGAATAACTATTATAGAGGGCTCAAAACCTAAGCCAAAAAAACTGGCCGCCCCCGCTAATCCTAAAATCATCAATAAGTCATGCGCCCATACAGAAGGCTTTTCCAGCCACAATATAATTAAAACGCCCATTGCTAAAACTGCTCCGAATACAGGAATCCACAAATTTAACACAGTCATTCCGCCCCAAAAAACAGTTAAAATAAAAAGCCCTTTGTATATGAGTTCCTTAAACCTTGCGGCTTTTTTAAAAGAAACAAAAAACAAAATAAAAAAAGCAATAAACAAAAAAGAGAATACAAAATCTTGCGCAGAAATTGCCGGCAGATATATTTTTTTAATTTTTACAAGATTGTTCAGCTGAAACGCGCTTATTACAGATAAAATTGACGTTAGAAAAAATAAACTGCCTTCAATTAAAAAAATTTGCCAGAATTTTTTTCTGTCTTCTTTTTTTGCTATTTTTTCTCTTACAATCTTATGAGGCTTATAAGCCATAATAGTTTATTTTACCAAAAAAACTGGCCTTATCCAGTTTTTTATTTTATGACTAATTTTCACTTAACCCTAGAAAATCGTGTAAACCCGGAGCATGGCACAATTTCAATTCCTTGTCTTTCCAGTTCGTCCATCAATAAATTCATTCCCAAAGAGTCAGAGGAAATATGACCGGCTATTACGACGTTAATATGAGCAGATTCCGCTTCTTTTCTGTGCTCTTCTGAAACGTGCATTGCCACAGTAGTGCCAATTCCTGCCTGAGCCATTTTTTCGTAAAGCTTCGGCGAGCCCTCCGTTCCCCCAGTTATTTCAGACAAAGCAATTTTACCGCAATGATTTTCAGGAGAACCGGCAAAAATTTTAGGCCCCACTCCAATTTTCATTGCTTCTTTATATTCCGGCACTTCTTTCAATATATTTATTAAATCAGAAATTCTGTCTATCTTTTTATCTTCAATCAAGTTTCGCAAAAATTTTGCGGCAGAGTTGTCAGCTGGCGTGTGAGAGTTCATCAGGTTGACCTTCATAAGTTTTGCCGCATCAACTGTTCTCTGATGGTTTGAAGCATTTACTCCACGGGCTACCTCTGAAATTCTTTCTTTCATTAATCCTTCCGATATATTTATAGGCACTCCATAATAACTTAAAATATCGCATTGCAAATTCATTACATCCGCCAATTGCGCCAAACCCTTGCCAACCGGGTGGTGAGCAATTACTAAATCAATCCCTCCTCCGTCGGGACCTGCGGTATCACTCAATTGTTTTGCAATTAAAATTTCCGCAGGCGAAATATCTATACCAACCAAAACTTTTTTTATTTCTTTATCGTCTGAAATATTGTAAACGCCTGAATCCAAATAAGGATTTTCTAACGCATCTTTATCAAATTCTTGTTTTTCCTGTTCTGATAATTTTTCAAATCTTTTCTTTTTATCATCTAAAAAATCTTGCACGCCGTCTTTTCCCCTGAAATCAGCATCCATTCCCATTCTGATAAATAAATTATGGATATCTTGAACTTTCATATTTTTAAGCTTTCACTGTTTTTTGTTTTTTAACTTTAACTTTTTCATTTTCATTTTCTGTTTTTGCCCCTTTAATTTTTTCTGCGGGCTGTTCTATTTTTACTGACAGTTTTTTATAAATTTCGGCTATCATTTCATTTTGTTTTTTTACATCAAAAAACTGGCGCCTTATGCGCGCTTTTTCCTTCCGAATAAATATTCTGATTGACTTTGGCATTTTCTTCATTAAAAACAACATATTTGCATATCCTTTTTACTCTAACATAAATTTTTTATTTTTGCAATGCATCTATGGCTATTTGTCTGTCGTCCCACGGGATTTTTTTGCCGTTTTCCACGCACATCCAGGGCTCCGATCCTTTTCCTGTAATTATCACAACATCGCCCGGTTTTGCAGACTTGACTGCCCCTTGAATTGCTTCTTTTCTATCTAAAATCAGTTTGTAATTTAGGATTTCGGATTTCTGATTTCGGATTTGCGAAAATCCGCTTTCGATTTCTTTCATAATCGAAAGCGGATTTTCGTCATACGGGTCTTCATTTGTAATTATTATTTCTCTACAATATTTTACTGCAATTTTTCCTAAAACCGGTCTTTTCCATTTATCTCTTCCTCCTCCGCAACTTCCCAAAACGCATATCAAGTTTGTAGTTGGTAGTGAGTAGTTTGTAGTTAGAGATTTATAGACGGCTTCAAGTTGCTCTGGCGTGTGAGCGTAATCTACTATAATTTTTGGATTTTCTGAAACAACTTCCATTCTTCCAGCAATACCTTTTGCTTTTTCCAACGCCCTTTTGCAGGTTTCAAAATCGACGCCGTATGCTTTTGCAACAGAAATTGCTGCCAGCGCGTTTAAAACATTGAAATCTCCAATTAAATTAAGTTTGAAATCATATTTTTTTGCGTCAATAATTGAAAATTTAATTTTTTGCCTTGCCGGAATATTCAAAAAATATTTTGCGTTTTCGTCATCGGCATTCATAACGTGGATATTTTTTGTCGCGCGAAATAGTTTTAATTTTTCGTTTCTGTAATTTTCAAATCCGCCATGGCTTTCAATGTGCTCTGCCGTTAAATTGGTGAAAACCGCCGTGTCAAAGTTTATAAATTTATGTCTAAATTGCCTTATGCCCTCCGATGTAACTTCTAAAACAAAATATTTACATCCAGCATTTTTTGCCTGTTTCAAAAATTTTTGTATTACAAAACGGCCGGGCATTGTCATTTTGTATTTATTTTCCCATTCTTTTGCGCCAATTTTAAACCGTATTGTTGAGATTGAAGCAACTTTATAATTAGACCTGCCCTGAGCGGAGTCGAAGGGTTCCTCTAAAATTCTTGTTATTAAATCAGAAGTAGTTGATTTTCCGCTGGTTCCCGTAACTCCAATAATTTTAATATTTTTATTGTATCCGGGAAACCCAAAAAGGAAAGCTCCTAAAAAAGCCCAGCAAAAATGGTAAAATCTTAACAAAAAATTCGGCGTAAATTTTTTAATGATTGTTTTAGCTGTCATTATGTTTTAATTTAGCGCATAATTTGCGTAAAAAAACAGCGATAGTTATTTCCCTAAATTTTTTAATGCAAGTTTTACCCGGGTTATTTTATAATTTTTTTGGC